>WNFE01001942.1_pt1 | contig 15146 bp, 16 predicted proteins | sample 5400451 | NCBI WGS metagenome assembly WNFE01 (sample SAMN13153344, study PRJNA577476) | soil metagenome | isolation source: 200 cm saprolite under Douglas fir tree site 2 hole 2 | place: USA:California | collected 2015-04-18 | reverse complement strand
ATGGGTAGCCCAAGTGCTTCCACCATATTGGCAATCGCGAGAAGCTTTGCTTTTCGCGATTGCCGCTCCTGGCGAATTTGTCCCTCTAACTGCAAATTGAACGGATCAACAGAAGTCTTGAGGTTTGCGAGATTCTGTCTTAGCACCTGAAGGGCTGCCTCGTAGCTACGCTTGATGGCAGCGGCATCGTTGTCCAGTCGCCTATATGTCAGAAGCACTTCCGTGTCACTGATCGAGACCTCCCCGATATCTGCCACCTGAAGGGCTTGCGGCTGAACGTGGAAGAACTGCCCGTTCCCGGAAAACGGAGTAGCAACCGTTACGCGTACACCTTTGACATAGTGCGGCCGGCTCCGGTCGAAAATCCGGCGCGTAGGATCGCCGCTGATATCGACTTGAGTCTCTCCGAAGTCCGCCGTGTGAATATTCGTTTCGTCGAGAACGGGAACGTCGAGTTCCAACTCCTCGGCGAGGTCCTGGACTAGCCCTTCTTCGCCTGTGTTCAATAGCCGGTCAGGGTGGATCTGCTCCACAAGCTTTTTCATCTTCGCTGTCTGGCTCTGGAGCACTCCGAAAATCGACATTTTTTGAAAGAGCATTCGCCTTCATCCTTGCGGTATGCGACTGAACTGGTTGCCTTTTTGCGGGATTCCAAAGTGCTTTCTGGTTCTTTCGACAGCTTCCCCTACCGTCATCGCTCGCCGAGCTACGCATTGCGCGAGCATGCATTGCGCCAGGCTCCTCAAAAGGACCGGGGGCTTAGTGCGGTTGGGCTGCCGCCGAGGATGCCTTTTCAATCGCTTTTTTGAGTTGAGGAGGAGGTGTCTTCATCGACTTCGCTGCGAAGTCCACGATCTTTGGATTGTTCTTGACCGCATCCTGAACCTCTTTATTCCCCAGCCATGTTGTTGCTTCTGGCTTTCCCTGGCCTTCCGCAACGGCGCCGGACAGCAGACCGGTGATGGCAGTGGTTTCCTTCTGGGCCTTTGAACCAGTGGCGAGTGAATTGGCCTTCGAAAAGTTCTCGATCGCTTGGTCCGGTTTGTTTTCATTTTTCAAGACAATCCCGCGCAAAATGTGCGTCGCCGGTTGTTTATCCAACGCCGGATTTTTTGCGGTTGCAGTATCGAGAGCGGCATGCGCCGCGTTGGTGTTACCGGCCTGGGACAGCACGCCGGCCGCCAGGAAGTAACGCAGAGAGTCCGCATTCTGCACGGATTTCCAACTCGCGGAGGTGGCGAGGGAATCGTCAACCACTTTGAGCGCGTCTTCTACCGTGGGAGCGCGATTCTGCTGAGCGGAAAACGCTTTGAGGGTTTCCGCCAATGCCTCATATACCGCCGCATTTTGCTTATCGAAGTCGAGTTCGACAGGAACGTGATCCTTGAAATTATTTGTCAGTTGAAAACTGGCAGGAGGATCGTTCGGAATCGGCTCAGCGGTCCGTACGATGGCAACCGTTACCGTTTGACCCACGGTAACATTTCCCGACGATGGCTGCGGAAGAAAGCCACGAGGCAAATCCTCCACCGTGTAGTTAAAGTCGTTGTTACCGGAGTTGGTGATTTGCACAGCCCGCTCGGAGGTGTGGCCCATGAACGGCAGCATTTTCGGACTGACCGCCATCGAAGATACGCAACCTGCCCCATAGCCTCTCTTTTCGATTTCCTCAAGCTCACTCAATGCTTTCAATACAACTTCCTTTTGCGCCGCTGGATCGGCAAGACCGGCAGCCACTTTCGTTTTTACGAGGAAGCTACGCAGGGAATCCAAGACCTGATCCATATTATTGCGACGGCATAGATAGGTAGCATCATTTACCCGCTTCTGCTTGTGGTCCTGGCACAGCATGTCGTACTTTTCGGCAAGATCCTTGCCAAGCTCATCGAAGTCGCGCACTTGATCGTCGGTGATGCCGACCTTGCCTTTGATGGCTTTTACGTCGCTCAGCCCTGCTTCGAGATCAATGCCCAGGGAACGCTTCTTCGACGAGAAAGAGCAATCGTCGCCCTTCGTCCAAAGGAAATAGGCGCCTATGCCCAAGATAAGAACAATAGCTAGCAGTACGAGCGCAGTTTTAAGATTCATGGCTGGGACCTCAGGACGAGAGCAGGGTATAGCATGTGCCAACGTAGCTGGCAAGTACCAGGGATCATCTCTTATCCTTGTGCTATAAAACGGAAATGAAATCCACAAAGCGGCAGCTCTTCAAATATGTTGGCCGAGAACTCACACCGGTCTCCAAGCCGTTCAAAACTCGACAAGCCGCCGAGCGCGCTCGCGCTAAGCTCCCCGCTCGCGAGCTGCGCACCATCGCTATCGGCCTCTTCCGGAACGCTTGATGATTGCCTGGTGAAAAGTCGTTCAGCTCTTGAAACGATCCGTTGCATGACGGCACTACTACACAAGGACCTGCAGCGGAGCTACGCACCACAAAGCACTTCTCTTCCCCAGGTCGCATAAACCGCTTCTCGATAAGGAGTCCCCATGTCAGAAAATCTCCGAGGTGTAGTGCATGTCAAAGTGAACGAAAACATCAGTCTCGAGCATCTGCAGGCCATCGTGGCCAGGATCGCCGGAATGGCCGGATGCCGACCATGCGGAATCATGGGCATCGATCTGCGACTGGTTGGCGATCCCGCCGAATCGGCGGAACTTGCCAAGCTTCCCGGCGTTAAGTCGGTCGGCTTCGGCGAGTAACGGAGTGCCCGAAATGGTCAGCGCTGACAATACGGTATCGCGTGCCGCTGCGCCGGCGCTGGCCACGACCTACGAAGGGGACGACATCACTCTTCTTGAACGCGTCGTTCCTCTCGTCGATATGATCGAGATTTCGCCCGATGCCATCGCACGAATTGAAGGCGGACGGGCACGCTTAAGACCAGAGGTGCTGGAGGAATACACTTGCGTGGCAGCGAATGTCCAATTCATCGCCCACGGCATCGGCCTCTCGATCGGTTCCTTTGACCACTGGGATGAAGGCTACCTCGCGTTGCTCGACGAACTCCTCGCACGGGTCCCTATCGAATGGCACAGCGAGCACCTCGCGATTAGCACTGTGGCCGGAGAGAGCGTCGGTACCATGTTCCCCGTTCCGCGCACCGAAGAAGCCCTGGATTTGGTTTGCGAACGAGTCCGATTGATTCAGGAACGCTATCGCGTCCCATTCCTGCTCGAACATGTCATTCACCTGTTGCCCGACGCTCCCGCGGAATTCACTCCCGCGGGTTTTCTGAACGCCATCACTTCCCGTACCGGATGTGGCTTGATTCTTGATGCGTACAACCTTGAATGTGACGCTCTGAACCAGGGCCTAAACGTCCGCGCCTTTCTCGACGAGCTCGACCTGAATGCTGTCCGCGAGATGCACTTGGCTGGAGGGGCCGCACACCAGGGATTTCAGCTGGACATTCATTCCCGCCCGACGGACGACACCACCCTTGCAATCGCCACTGAGGTCGTGCGGCGGGCTCCCAACCTGCGCGCCGTGACCTTCGAACTTCTGAAGGAAGCCGTGCCTCTGCTCGGTCACGACTCCATCGCGAGCGAACTTTCGCGAATCCGCAAGACAATTTCATGACGACCCTCGAAACCTATCAACTCGGCTTGCTGGACCTGGTAAAGAATCGCGGCACCTCGCCCAGCGACCCCTACCTCCGGGAAGTCGCACGCTCCCGCGGCATTGTCGTGGTGCGTGAGATCGCCGTTTGGTGGCGGGCGTTTCAAATTGCGTCGCAGTGCCCTCTTGCCTCGCGTGTCCTCAAACACTACGGTTCTTTCGACGCGACCATCGAGGATTACTTCGCCAGCCACCGCACTTCGCCATTCGTAGAGGAACTCACCGATCATTTCCTGGCGTTCCTCGCCGGACACTCCGACCCGTTCCTTCGCACTATCGCCGAGTTCGAACGTGCCCTCTTGCGGGCGCGGGCCGGATCAGAAGCGACCTGCGAAATCTACTTCGACCGCAACCCCGACTTGGCGTTTGAAGGCCTGGGGCGAGCCGGCACGATACCTTCGCCGGACCCGGAATTTCGTTACCGCATGATCGTGGACCGCAATCTGCCGGGAATGTTTCGCTGCACTCGCGAAGTCATCGCCGATCCCGAAGCGCAGTCATAACTCATTCCTGATCCCAGAACTGTGCGAAGTCTTTGTCGTCAAAATAAATCGGCAATTCACCTGACGAATTATGCTATAACGCTCAACTGCCTGGAGGTAAAACCAATGAAAACGTCGCGAGCCCTGGCCCTTACGGCGATTCTGTATTTCTTATACCTCCCGCCGATTTCGTGAATCCATTCTGCAAATGAGCGAAGTTCGTACTCTGCTCATTGACTATTGGATGGGCCACGCGAGCGGCGAAATGGCCGGGCGCTACGGCAAGCAGTTGCTGGATAACGTCCAATGGCGACAAGAGTGCGCGGCCAACGTCGGACTTGGCTTCACACTTGAAGAGCCAAACAATTCATTGTTGGACAAGTCTGGACAAGTTTTTGAAGTGGAAATCGCAGAAGCAGTCTCGGCTTAAGTCTATAGGAGAGCGGGGCGAAAGGATTTGAACCTTCGACCTCCTGGTCCCGAACCAGAGGGTCGGAAAATCTAAAGTCTTGCTGGTGTCGCACTTACGGCCCTAATACGCTGCAAAACCTGCCCTCAATTGGTCCACATGGTACACAGGCCTTTGGTCTCATGGACGGCACTCGACGCAGATCTCACTATGCCTCGTCCAAGTAGAACGTCTCCTTCAGATGCTCCGCAGTTGTTCCAGCCTTACGTTGTTCGACAGCCACCTCAACGGCGCAAGAAGCAGACTCGATTGGTCCAGTCCCATTTCGCGGTTTTCTTTAAGAGGTTGCTCAAGGCTCGTACGAGGCCTCCAGTATCCGATGGCAGGATGGTCTTTTCGTCGACAAAAATCACGCCGCCGTGTTTTCGCTCTTCTTCGGCCCAGATCTTGAGCAGAGGTGGAATTGTCCTTCGATCGTAGGTAACGAACGTCAACCCTTGCCCGATGGCATGACGCAAACACGCCGCGTCTTGCTGTGCTAAGAATTCTCCGCCTTCCCATTCCGCCAAACAGAAAACTAACAACAACCGGTCGCGACGGCGGAGACCGTCTGCAACCGTCGGCGAGATATGCTCATCCAACAGAAACTTGAGCATCTCAGCTCTTCGATGAGCTTCTGGAGACGAATTCGGTGGCCTGTGGCAACATGCGGCTCAGTGCCTCGAAATCCGTCGCAGCGTTCTCAGACAGTGCGCTCTCGATCTCTTCCGGAAAGGCCTTTGCGTAATTGATGGCGGCTTGGACTTTCGCTTCTGGCCATTTGAGATGTCCCGCTACGGAGGAGACATTGGCCCTATAGCTCTGAACGATGAGCGCCACCTCCCATACGGCGAGCGTACTCCCTTGAATGTAGGCTTGTCGGCCGGCAGATGAATCGCGGAAGTCGATAAACGCAAATTCCGATCGCCTTAGGCCCTCCTCGACCAGCCGAGCGCTGGCATCGCTAGGTGTCCATCCATGTCGTTTGGCCATGCGCTTGAGTCGGTTTCCAATCTCTGTCGGCAGACGCATGCTGATGACAACGGAGCGAGACGTTTTCATGGAGCCTCCTTGTCTACAATGTAAGTGTTGTCGATATTGTAGCATTTCTCGAGCGATGGATGCAGAATTGTTCGGGAACAGGTCTTGAGGACTTGCTCGTCTACAAGATCGTCTACAGTGCTGTAGTCGAAAAACAGAACCGGGATGAAGTGGTCGGGGCCGGCTCTTCGGCGCCCGACGTCCATGGCGCTGCCTGCTTCGTTGCAGCATGGCGCGATTCTCAGCCTCGGCTGCATGAGCAACCGCGTTTACACCGACCTCGGTGAGGACGAAATGTATTTTGTATTGCGCGGCAAGGATCTCGCCGCCGTCGCCGAGTCGCTCGCCACCATCACGCCGCTTTTGACGACTACGCTAAAGGCCCGCGCTCACAGTTGGCGACGATTTAGCCGGGGCCGCCGATTGCACACTTCTTGCAGGCCACGTATACAACCAGCTCGGCGGGAGGTCTGAACAGCGAAGTCGCCAATGCAGTACATGGACTTCTATTTCAAGGCTGCTTGGGCTTCGATCTTCTCAATCACGATGGCCTTGGAACCGCCTCGCCGATAAACCTTGCCGCTTGCCGTCACCTTGTCACCAGCGAACGGTAGAAGCTTCGGATTCTGGCCACTCGATGGCGTGGTATCGGCAATCGGCCAATAAATGGTTCCATCGTCAGCGAGAATGACGAGCGGCGATCCAGCGTTCGCACACGACGTCGCGCATTCTTTGCTGATGGGCTTGCTGAGGCCCTTCGTGAACGCGCATGCGGAGTCCAAGACGTAACCTTTGACGGTCACGGTCGGAGTGTCTGCAGCGCTCGCGTAGACCGCCACAGCAAACAAAACAAGGGGAACTGCCTTTGAAGCAAGAACCGGGAACCTCATCTTTAGTACCTCCTTTTCGATCGGACAACAAAACTCAGTGCTTGCTACCAATCCGGGGCCGGCGCCGACGTTCGCGCCCGCGATGCAGCAGGTCGCTCCAATACTGAGGCCGGCGGCCACGAACGCGGCTGAATTGTTACCGCGTTCGGCAACATCGTCCCGCATGCTAATTCCAAGAAAGGGAATGAAGCTTGGACAAGAGCAATCCAGACCATCGAGAAAACCAGATAGAAACTTATTTCGCCCGAATCTTCACGGATAGGCGCCGCGGACCATTTCACAAGAGCAAAGTAGAGCGCGGAGATGCACACAAACATGAAGCTCAGAGACAGAACCGCCCTAGCGCAGCTTGCGGGTAACAGTAACGCGGGAAAGAAAGTAAATTTCCAGACGACGAGCGCGACGCAAAGAAGAAAAAGATGAAATCCAAAACCCAGAATGTCCAAGTGTTTCTCTTGAAGACCTCCGGAGCGATTTACGCCGCGTGTTCGACAATAAGTTCGCAAAAAAAGACTTACGCCCTTGCATGACACTTTGCAAGAAAAAACGACTCGAACTTCACTCCGGCACTTTTGCTTTCGAGGAGTTCCCCACAGGAGTATGGTTTTCATCCTTTTATCGCATTCGCAAACTGTTCCTGACAGCACAGTGCCAGTCACTCGCGAGTTTCCTTGGAAGCGAAGGTGGGCCGCCCTGCAATTCGTGCTTAATGTTCGCAGTGAAAGTCGGGGAGCAGCTTATTGCAGGCGAGCTGGCATGGACCGTGGCCCAGTCACATAGATTCGCCGCGAGTCAACACTCAGGACCTGAGTCCTCCGGCCTCGCCCGCTAGCCCTTTACATAAATATCCCGAAACGCAAGCATGCAAAGCGTCAGGGTTACGTTCGGGGACGATTCTTGCTTCCCTCGAATGAACGCCGGGGTCTTGATTCTTTATCAATCGGTTGCGCACGCTATCTGGGTTATTGGAAATGCAGTATGATTCGGTTACTGAAACAGGTTTCGAACGACATTGAAGGAACAGAAATGCGCGTGGGGTTTCGCCTGCTCGTAGTGCTGCTAGCATGCAGTTTGCTCCCGCGAGGAGAATTGCGCGCTCAAGGCCTGCCCGCGGGCCCCCCTGCCAGCCCGAACGACGTAAACGTGACGAGTTCGGCCCTTTCTCCGGACGTGGAAGTCAACGTGAGCACGGAAGATGGCAAGCCGATTGTCAAAAATGTCGTGGTGCAGCTCATCAATCAGAACGGCGAGCTCTACGATAAGACGTCCGTTAGAAACGGAACTGCCAGGTTTATTCGCGTGCTGAGGTCGAAGTATCGAGTGCTGGTCATGGCGCCAGGGTACCAGAGGGCGGAGGAACCAGTCGACTTAATCACGGGGATCCGTGTCGCCACCGTTAAAGTGGAACTCCTACCACTTTCGGATGTGGAAAACGCGGCGGCTGACCGAGGGATCAGCACGATGAAGGCGAAAGCGCAGAAGGAAATAGGAAAGGCACTGCAAGCGCTGCGGACGAACAAGCCAAATAATGCTCGAACTCACTTGGAGCTGGCGGAAAGGGCGGCCCCGGACAGTGCCGACGTGGAGTATCTGTTCGGCGTGTATGCCACGCAGATAAATAATCCGGTGGAAGCGCAGTCGCATTGGAACAAGGCGCTGGCTCTGAATCCCAAGTACCTAAGCGCGCTCATCGAAGTGGGGCAAGAACTCCTGAACGAAAAGAAAGCGGCAGAGGCGGCGTCCTATGGGAACCGGGCGGTGGAGGCGGAGCCTTCTTCGTGGCGCGCACAAGCGTTGCTGGCAGAGGCGGAGTACATGCAGCGCAACCGAGACGACGCTATCAAGCACGGCGAACGCGCCTTGGAGCTTGGACACCAGAGAGCGGCATCGCTACAGCCATTTTTGGCCGGCATGCTGGCCGAAGCCGGAGAGAAAGAGCGAGCCATCCAACTTTTGCAGCGCTATTTGAAAGAGAATCCATCGGATGACGTTGCGGCGAAACAGCTGGAAAAATGGACAAATTCCGAGGGCACTGAACGCGGAGATGCAGCTTCGGTAACCCAGGAGTTTCAGGCAATCACTGCCGCAGCCACGGCCCTGCCGATTCCCTCGAACTGGATGCCGCCGGACGTGGACGAAAAAGTGCCGCCCGTAGAACCGGGAGCAGCATGTGCATTAGACGAGGTTGTGCGGAAAGTCGGGGATCAATTAGTGACCTTGGTGCATGACCTCGATCGGTTCACAGCGACGGAGTCGATCGTGGACCAGAGCATCAGCAAGTGGGGCGTGGCCTCGGCGGCGGACCAGCGAAAGTTCAACTATTTGGTTTCCATCAAGGAGATACGCCCCGGAGTTTTGAGCGTGGAAGAATATCGAAGTGGCGGCCCATCCGTTGAGTTTCCAGATGGCGTGATCACCAATGGGCTGCCTTCTCTGGCGTTGATTTTTCATCCGTTCTACGCGGGAAATTATGAGATGACCTGCGAGGGTTTGGCGCGATTCGACGGCGGACTTGCGTGGCAAGTACATTTTCGACAGAGAACGGACAAGCCCATCGAAAACCGGGGTTTTCGGCTCGGGATACGCGCACTGTCGCACGCGGCGGCGCTGAAAGGACGCGCCTGGATTTCCGCGGAAAATTATCAGCTTGTCCGGCTGGAAACCGATCTCGTGCACCCGCTTCCGGAGATTCGGGTGGTAAACGAGCACACCGCTATTGAGTTCGGCGCTGTTAGCTTTCGGGATGGAAAGGTGAATTTGTGGCTGCCACGAAGTGCTGAAGTTTACTCCGATTGGAAATTTCGGATTCACCGGCGGCATAGTTTCGACAATTACTTGCTGTTCAACGTAGACGAAAACGAGCGCATCGGCTCACCAAAGGGGCAGAATGCGCCGACAAATCCGGCACCAGATGCGGCGAAAAAACCTCCTAATCCTGTAATTTGACACCTTTTCAGCCACGAAGATGCCCGCGGATGCCCCGGGTTTAGTTGGCCGCTCTTTTCGTGCATTTGGAAATCACAGATTACAAAACGATGGACCCAACATTGCTTGGCGCGACATTAGTCCTTTGCCGCACCACGCGCCAATTGTTGGTGCGGCTAATCTTAAGTATATGAGATTCTTATTTATTCAATCGGGTATGGCCGTTGCAGAACCAACCTTGCCCGGCAACTAAGGGCCTCGATATAGTGGTTGGCCGCTGGCAGACTGAGACCGGTCGTCCTTGCCTTGCAGTCAACTCGTGGAGGTCCTTCTCACTGTGGCAAAAAGGAGCATAGGCAAGTCGAAGGAATCAGAGGGCGGTAAATTGCGGATCGGCGATGATTGGAATGCTATCCGCATTATCGCGCTCTCGCAAGGTAATCCGCTTAAGGCCATCGCGGAGTTGGTCGAAAACAGCATCGATGCACACGCCAAGACCATTACCATCATACGCAGCCGCGAGCACGGCGAGCACTGTTTGACGGTCAAAGACGATGGCGACGGCGTCCCGCGCGATCCGAACGGGCTGCCCGACTTCAAGTACGTCGCGACTCATATCTGCGACTCGGTCAAACGACGCCTGAAGGCAGACGGCGCCGGAGGCAGCCTACAGGGGGAATTTGGCATCGGTCTCTTGAGCTTCTGGACCGTGGGAGACACGCTCGCGATGACCTCTAGCGGTGCCGATCAGCGGGTCTATCGGATGGTTATGAAGAAAGGGGATCCGCGCTACACCGTGAACCTTCGACGCGCACTCTTTGCCGAACGAGGCACCGAACTCAAGATTAGTCCTCTGCTCGAGGGCATCCGCAGCTTGAGCGGCGAGAAGATCCAGTGGTATCTGGCCTCGGAGCTGCGTGATCGTATTCGCAATACCCAGGTTCGCGTAACGGTGATTGATAAACTTGCGCGCAAGCAGTATCAAGTTGAGCCGCGCCAGTTCGAAGGCCGCTTGCTGCACCAACTACCGACAGTGCGCTCGCCATTCGGCGAGGCGTATGCTGAACTCTATCTCACGGAACCGGCCGAGGACAGCAGGGTCGCCCTTACCCGAGGTGGCACGCGGGTTATCGCGGACATTGGTACGCTGCCAGGTTTGGAGCGCCCGCCGTGGAGCTCTCGCTACCTGCAGGGCCTGATCGACGTTCCCTATCTTAACCTCACACCCGGCACGCGTTCCGGGATCGTCCACGATGAACGCTATGGGGCTTTCGCGGAAGCACTGGTGCCACTGGAAGGACACCTCAACGGCCTCATCGACGCGCAGCGCCGCGCCGAAGAAGAACAGGCAAACCAGCAGTCCTTGCGTGCCATCCAACGTGCGTTTCGCGAGGCCATGCTGGTACTGCCCCGCGAGGAATATGACTGGTTTGATATACAGTTACGTCCGCCGCAAGCGGCTGGTGCCGGCGAGCCAGCGGAGCGAGCCGTAGAGGCCTCCGGTGCGGATGAATATGCGGTCCTGTCGGGCGTTCCGGAACCGAGCGGAGGCGAATCCGCCCAGCGCCAATTCTTCGACTATGCCGGGCCTTTGTACACTGTCGTGATTTCACCAGCGGCAAGCACATTGAGAGTGAACCAGAGCCGGCGCTTTCGCGCGCTGCCCCGCGATCGCTCGCGCCGGCGGGTCGAGCAGGACTTGAAGTTCGCCTGGGAGATCGTCGAAGGGGGCGGCACGCTCTCGTCCACCTCCAATCAAGAAGTGAGCTTCGAGGCTCCATCGACCCCCGTTCTCGTGCGATTGTCAGTCGACGTCTCACAGCGCGATATGCGCTGCAGCGGCGAGGCGTTGATCACGGTCGTCGACAGCCTTGATGTGGCTATGGGCCCTGCGGTCGTCAACGCGCGTGGCTTACCGGGATACACTTTTGAACGGGCCGGCGGGGAACTGTGGCGCTCGCGATTCGATGCTGCGCGCAACCTGATCGTGGTGAATAACGGGCATCGCGATTTTGTCTTCGCGACGCGCAGTCGCGCGCTCCAGCTGCGCTATCTCGTGCGGCTCTATGTAAAGGAGTTGGTGCTCAGGAACTTTGCGGGACTGCCGGCCGAACAATTGGCTGAGCGCATGATTGAGCTCTCGCTGTATGTCGAAGAGAAGTTAAAGTCCACGTAAAGGGTTGTGCTGGAAGCGCGGCCGCGGGCTCGCAACAGCATCAACGGCTCCCCAGCCCAAATTGTGGAAGGCCTCGAGGCCGTTGACCGGGGCGTAGCCTGTCTGTGCGCATTGGGTCGCTTCAGCTTCCTTCTGCTTGTATGCCGAATCATCGCCGGTTAGCGCTCGGATCAAATAATTGTCCAAAAGCATCCATTTGCCAGTTCCGAAGAATCTAGCACTACTCGTTCCAGAAATTCTGGCGCGACCTGGCGATGGCCGGGATAGTAAGGCTAGTTTTCCGAAACCGGTGATGTATACTGTACATCATGAAACGAACACAACTGTATCTTGACGAGGATATTTGGAAAGCGCTGCATATCCAGTCCCGGCAGCGGCGCACATCGATTTCGGAACTGGTTCGCATGGCGGTTAGGGACAGGTATGGAGTCTCGCAGACCAATCGCAGACAGGCGATGAAAGCAATCGTCGGTATGTGGAGGGACCGTGAGGATCTGTCCGATGCGGGCGCGTACGTCCGACAGCTGCGCAAAGGAAAGCGCCTCAAAAGGCTCGTGTCTTGAAATCCGTCCTGATCGATTCGGATATCTTAATTGAAGTCTCGCGTGCCAAAGACACGGCGATTCTCGCCAAATGGGACGATTTAAGCCGGGGAAATACCGCCCTTCTTTGCTCGCCGGTTACGGTCGCCGAGCTCTGGCACGGTGCGCGTCGAACCGAGCATAAGATTCTGGATGCTCTTTTTGCAGCGATTCAATGTGTGCCCATCGACTTGGAGATTGGACGGCAAGCTGGGGAATATCTGAGACAGTTCAGTAAGAGCCACAGCGTTGAACTGGGAGATGCGCTGATAGCGGCGGCAGCGGCGGTTCATGATTTGGAATTGTGGACTCGCAATCGGCGGCACTATCCTATGAAGGATATTAGCTTCTATCTCGCCTAACTCAGACCTCTCGCTAAGGGCCATCGCCACGTTCCTGCTGTTACCGGTCACCGGTCCAGAAGTGGCCTGGTCTGGCACGACCGCTTGAATCTGCGTGTCGCTCCAACCGTAGATTGATCGATTGATCTGGCCAGCACGCCGTTGAAATTTACATGATTCTGAGCGATCCGAATTTAACCGCCGACCTCTCATGCCGGATCGAGAACGCTCTCACTGCCCTCTCCTACCTGCTGTCGCCACATCGCGTTGTAGAGTCCTTTTTTCGCGAGCAAATCTTCGTGGCGGCCACTCTCCACGACACGCCCTCGTTCCAATACGTAGATGCAGTCCGCGTGCATAACCGTGGAAAGGCGGTGCGCGATCAATATGGTGATGGCATCGCGGCTCGCAGCCACGTCTCGGATCGTTTGGCTGATCTCTTCCTCTGTCAGGGAGTCCAACGAAGAGGTCGCTTCGTCGAACACCAGAAATTCCGGGCGGCGCAGCAGGGCGCGCGCGATGGAAATTCGCTGCTTCTCTCCACCTGAGACTTTGACTCCACCTTCGCCGATCTTCGAGTCGAGTCCGTGATCCGCTCGCAGTAATAAACCCTCGACGGCGGCTTGACGCAGGACTTCGAGACATTCCTCGTCGGTGGCATCAGGCCTCACGAATTGCAGGTTCTCACGGATCGTGCCGGAAAAGAGTTGCGTATCCTGGGTGACAAATCCGAGTCGATCTCGCAGATCTTCGATTGCAACCTCATCCTCCGGGGTTCCGTTATAGAGGATATGACCACTCATGGGCCAGTAGAGACCAACCAAAAGTTTCACGAGCGAGGTCTTGCCTGCGCCAGACGGTCCCACAAACGCAACCGTCTCCCCGCGTTTCACGCGGAACGAGATTCCGCTAAGCGCCGGTGAAGACGCGGACTGATGCTGGAAAGTGACCTGGTCGAACTCGAGTGTTTCCAACGAGGCTAGTGCCACCGGATGCTCCGGTTTCGGTTGTACCGGCATTCTGAGAATCTGTTCGAAGTTGTCGAGCGATGCTTCGGTCTCGCGATAGGCGTTGACCACGTTTCCCAATTCCTGAAGGGGACCAAAAATAAAAAACGAATAGATAAAGAGCGAGAAAAACTGTCCGACGGTAATGCGCTGCGTATAGATGAGATACAGCATCAGAAACAAGATCGAGGTCCGCAGAAGATTTACGATGCTGCCTTGAACAAAACTGAGGCTGCGAAGGTAGCGAACCTTTTCAAGTTCCAGTTTGAGAATCTTATTCGTGGTGGAGTTGAGGCGATCGATTTCTTGTTGCGCGAGACCGAGACTCTTTACCAGTTCGATGTTTCGCAGCGATTCCGTCGTTGCGCCGGCAAGCGCTGTCGTCTCATTCACAATGCGTTTTTGAACGGTCTTGATTCTGCGGCTCAGCAACGAACTCAAGCCGCCGAGAAGAGGGACAGTCAGCAAATAGGCCGGAGCGATCGACCAATGCACTTTGGTCGCATAAATGGTCACGAACACCAGGCCAATTAGCGTCGTGAAGACCATGTTTACAAGCAACGCTATGAACTTCTCGACGTCGCTTCGAACTCTCTGCAACTTTCCGAGCGTTTCTCCGCTGCGCTGATCCTCGAACAGGGCGTACGGAAGCTCCAAAGAGTGTCGCACACCATCGGTGTAGATACGGGCGCCAACTTTCTGGGTGATCACGTTAACAAAATAATCTTGGAAATTCTTTGCGATACGCGACACCAGCGCCACACCGACAGCAGCCGCCAACAACAGGGTCACTCCGCGGACAAACTGCGGGCTTGAATACTCCCGGTAGCGAGTTGCATAGGAATCAATGATGTGCCGAAAAATGAGTGGGTCCAGCAGCGAGAAAACCTGATTAATCGCCGCCAGGATGAGTGCGACGACCGCCAGCTTCCAAAAATCTTTAAAGTACCGGTAAAGAGTGGCCATCGTTCCGGAGTCGTCGCCCTGCGCACCACGTTAGATGATTTATTCCGGGAACCGTTACCATCTTGGCTTCCCGTAAGGAACCATCTTCAGCATAAATCTCCTGCGCGCCCGGCGGCAGGAAGTCCTGTGCTGCCGTGGCGATCCCGCCCGGGTTCAGCACGTTCACGGATCTTGCGATCCTGCAAAGCTGAGGTCCAGGTGCGCGCGAATGAACGGAGAGCTGCTTTGCTGGCGGCACACACAGTTATCGTTGGGAAGCCTCTACCGCCGCTCCCCGCCGCGCCGTTTAATATGATCGACGCGTGATCGCGCAAAAACGCCAATGCTTTTTGCACAATGAACAGCGTGCCGCGAACATTGACATTGAATGTGGCGTCGAAACTTTCGGCCGTGACTGTTCTGAACGGCTCCATGAGATTGCCAACCCCCGCACTCGCGAAGATGACGTCCATGTGTCCCTTCTCGAGCTGTTCTTTCATTTGTGAAGCCGAGCGAAGAGCACCTGCGATTGGCGCCCGTGATCACGAGGCCGGCTGCCGCTCCTTCGCACCCATGAAGATGAGCCACAGCATGATGGCGAGTTCGCCGAACATCACCGGGAAAACCCAATTGGAGACCCTCTGTTCGTATCGCGGCCATAATATGCCGGTGACGCTCGTAGCCAGATAGG
>WNFE01001940.1_pt1 | contig 15151 bp, 11 predicted proteins | sample 5400451 | NCBI WGS metagenome assembly WNFE01 (sample SAMN13153344, study PRJNA577476) | soil metagenome | isolation source: 200 cm saprolite under Douglas fir tree site 2 hole 2 | place: USA:California | collected 2015-04-18 | reverse complement strand
GGCGCGGGATCGGGCGCTGAGCCTGTGAAGCTGCCGACGCTCGTCGCCTCCGACGAGGAGCTGGAATCCGCTCTGCTGGTGGCGAACATCCCGACTCTACTAATGGTGCTGATCCAACTCACCGGCGAGCGCCGTTGGCTGGGAGAGCGCTACCGCCCGACCCGGACCCGAGCGATGGACGACAACACCGACGGCGGGCTGCCCACTGACGTCCTGGACGAGATCCGGGCGGGAGCCCTGGCGGCCCTGCGACAGTACCGGGAGGGTCGGGAGGTCGCGCTCCCAAGGCCGGGCACGGAGCAGCTGGTCGAGATGATGTCGGTCTGCATGGGCGAGCCGGTGGCCGACGAGTACGTGCCGATGCTGATGGAGGAGATGGGCCTGGTCGACCGGGACACCACCTGGCGCGAACGTCTGGCCCCACACACCGGGCACCCGTTCGAGGTCCTCATCATCGGCGCCGGATTCGCCGGTGTCTGTGCGGCGATCAAGCTCGGCGCCGCCGGGATCTCGCACACCATCGTCGAGAAGAACGACGACCTCGGCGGTAGCTGGCTGGAGAACACCTACCCCGGATGCCGGGTCGACACCCCCAGCCACCTCTACTCCTACTCTTTCGCCCCCGACCCCGACTGGTCGTCCTACTACGCCCTGCGCGACGAGACGCACGCTTACCTGCGGCGGTGCGCAGAGTCGACCGGCGTGGCCTCGAGGATCCGGTTCGGGACCGAGGTACTTGCCGCAGACTACGACACCAGCGCCGATGTGTGGACGGTGCGACTACGTACCGCCGACGGCCGCGAGCAGAGCCTTCGAGTCAACGCCGTGATCAGCGCGGTCGGGCAGCTCAACCGACCCAAGATCCCCACCATCCGGGGCCTCGACACGTTCGCCGGGCCGGCGTTCCACTCCGCCGACTGGGACCACGAGGTCGACATCGACGGGCGCCGTATCGCTGTGGTAGGAACCGGCGCGAGCGCCATGCAAATCGTGCCGGCCATCGCGGACCGCGTGGGGCGGCTGACGGTCTTCCAGCGCTCCCCGCAGTGGGCCGCGCCGAGCGACGTCTACAAGGCCAAGGTGCCCGAGGGCAAGAAGCTGCTGTTGGCCCAGGTGCCTTATTACGCCGGCTGGTACCGGTTCCGGCTGCTCTGGACCTTCAACGACAAGATCTACTACGCCCTGCAGATCGACCCGGAGTGGCCCCACCCCGACCGCTCGATCAATGCGGCCAACGACCGGTACCGGCAGTTCTTCACCAACTACATCCGCTCCGAGATCGGTGGCCGCGAGGCTCTGATGGAGAAGGTGCTGCCCACCTACCCCCCGTTCGGCAAGCGGATACTGCTCGACAACGGCTGGTTCCGCACCATGGCCCGTGATGACGTGGACTTGGTGGTGGAGGACATCGCCGAGGTCCGCCCGGAGGGCATCGTCACCGCCGACGGTGAGTTGCACGAGGTCGACGTCATCGTCTTCGCTACGGGGTTCCACGCCACGCGTTTCCTGTGGCCGATGGAGGTCCGCGGTCGATCGGGGCGGACGCTGCGCGAAACCTGGGGTGAGGACGACGCCCGCGCCCACCTCGGTATCAACATTCCGGACTTCCCCGGCCTGTTCTGCCTGTACGGGCCGAACACCAACCTCGGTCACGGTGGCAGCGTGATCTTCCACATCGAGTGCCAAGTGCGCTATGTGATGGGCCTGATCGGTGAGCTGATGGACCGCGGCGCGAGCACCGTCGAGGTCCGTGAGGACGTCCACGACGCCTACGTCCAGCGTGTCGACGCCGCGCACGACCGAATGATCTGGACCCACAAGGGGATGGACGTTTGGTACCGTAACGCCAACGGCCGAGTCGTCAACAACTCGCCCTGGCGGCTGGTGGACTACTGGGCGATGACCAGGACGCCGGACCCCGAGGAGTTCCACTGGCGCGGCACGCCGGGGTGCGCACTATCACGGAGCCGAGATGAGTCGTCGGATCTTCGCACCGGCGGTCGGCGTCCAACGGTACCGACGCCGAACACACCCATTGAGGAAGGTTGATGATGCCTGCTGAGGTTCGCGGACCGTTCGGTGGTGCCGTGTCGATCACCGGAGTCGGTGAGACGGCGTATGTGCGTGGCGCCGACAAGGTCCCGATGGAGCTCATCGTGGATGCTTGCGATGCCGCGATCCAGGATGCAGGTCTGCGGCCGTCCGACATCGACGGGATCATCCCGCCGCCGGGGTGGGCGCTGGCCGAGGACATTGCGGGGCATGTGGGGATTTCCCGGCTGAACTACAGCGTGACCGTGCACATGGGTGGGGCCAGCATGCTCGCCGCCCTACAGAGCGCCGCGATGGCGGTGACCAGCGGTATCGCGAAGCATGTGCTCATCACGATGGGATGGAACGGCTACTCCGCGCTGCGCTCACGGCCCGGGGCACCCAAGATTCGCAGGGGGATGGAGGCCGGTGGGTACGCCATCAACTCCCCGGACTACTTCGCGCCCTACGGAATCCGTGCGCCCGCTCAGGTCTATAGCTTCTTGCTCACCCAGTACCTGCAGCGCCACGGTTTGAGGGAGGACGCGGCCTGCGAGATCGCGATGCTCGCCCGGGCGCACGCGCAGTTGAACAAGAACGCCCTTATGGCCGGTACCCCGCTGACGGAGGAGGAGTACTACGCGTCGTCGCGGATCGCCGGTCCGCTGCGCAAGCTGGACTGCTGCCTGGAGACCGACGCCGCCGCAGCGGTGATCGTGAGCGCGACCGGCCAGGCCAGGGACATGCCGCACCATCCGGTGCTGTACCTCGGCGGCGCGGAGGGCCACCCGTATCCGGCCGACGACCTGGTCGGACGGGTGGAGCTGCTCGCTACCGGGCTGCACGCGGCTGCTCCGCTGGCCTTCGACCGGGCCCAGATCAGCCCGACCGATGTCGATGTCCTCGAGTTGTACGACTGCTTCACCTACGTGGTGCTCCTGCAACTCGAAGCCCTGGGCTATTGCGATCCTGGGGGAGCGGCCGATCTTGCGGTGTCCGGTGCGCTGCGGCTCGGCGGACGCTGGCCACTGAACACCCATGGAGGCCTGATGTCACAAGGTCACGTGTGGGGTCTCAACCACCTAGTGGAGGCGACCCGCCAGCTTCGCCATGACGCGGGCCAGGCCCAGGTGCACGGGGCGGAGACAGCGGTCGTCACCGGCTGGGGCGACCTCGGCGACGGCAGTGTCGCGGTGCTGGGGAGGGACCGATGAGCCCACGTGATGCTACGCAGAAGTACACCCCGAGTCCCGACGGCCTGAATGCGCTGTTCTACGCCGAGATCAGCGCGGCGGGCCGGCTGCGGGCCCAGCGCTGCGACACCTGCACCGCCATGCAGCACCCGCCGCGATACCGCTGCGGGTCCTGCGGCGCGATTGGATGGTCCTGGGCCGACAGCGCGGGCGCGGGCACGGCGGTGTCGTGGGCGACCACGCACCGGGATGTGGCTCTGGGATGGGTTGCCGAGTTGCCGTACACCACGTTGATCGTAGAGCTCGACGAAGGATTCCAGGTTATCGGTGCACTCCGGGACGCGAACTACAAGGACCTCCGGATCGGGACACGAGTGGACGCTCACGTCGAGCCGGTCTCGGAGAGCTTCGCGCGGATCTGGTTCACCATGCGACAACCTTCGTAGGCGGCATAGTCCGGGCCTTGCGGACCTCCCCCGACGCTCAGATGACTCTCGCGCCGAGGAGGCGAATGTGATGCCGTACCCGTTCGGTTCCGCGCCATCCCAGGACCCACCTGGAAGCGCGGGCGCGGTCTAATTCTTCTGCGTAGATTCCCGCGACTCGGTTCGTAGTCAGGGCGATTCATCTCGTTCCCGGCCGGACTAACGTCCCAAGGCATGACAACCACCGGAGACCAGGATGTAGTCGACACCCGCCCCGCATACCTCGAGCGCCGAGGGCACGTCGGGGTGGTGTGGCTGAATCGGCCGAAGGCGTTGAACGCCGTGAACAGTGCGATGTGCACGGCAGCGGGCGAAGCGCTCGAGGAGATCACAGCCGATCCCGAACTCCGCGTGTGCGTGATCACCGGGGCCGGGGAGGCCTTCAGCTCCGGCGCCGACCTCAAGGCTCTGGCGGCGGGGGAGAAGATCCGGGCCGAAGGCCACCCGGAATGGGGATTCGCCGGAATCGTCTGCCACTACATCCCGAAGCCGGTGATCGCCGCCGTGAACGGTTTCGCGCTCGGTGGCGGCACCGAGATACTGCTCGCCTGCGACCTGGCGGTGATCGACGAGACCGCGCCGCTCGGGCTGCCGGAGGTCAAGCGCGGCTTGATGGCCGGTGCCGGTGGCATGCTCCGCCTGAACAAGCAGATCCCGCAGAAGATCGCGCTCGAGATGGCGTTCACCGGCGAGCCCATCAGCGCCGAGACGGCGAAGGCGTGGGGCCTGGTGAACCGGGTCGCGCCCGTTGGGCAGGCGCTGTCCTGCGCCTTGGATCTGGCCGAGGTCATCGTGGGCAACGCGCCCGTCGCGGTCCAGGTTTCGAAGCGGATCATGCACCGGATGGGTCGAGTTGACTCCGACTGGGACCCGGACCTGTGGGAGCTGAGCCGGCAGGGGCTGACCGAAGTCGTGAAGAGTAAAGACGCCAGGGAGGGGCCCCGAGCGTTCGTGGAGAAGCGTGCTCCCGTGTGGACCGGGCAATGAACAGGTAAGCAACGGTGACGGGGAGATGCGGGACCGCGCTGCGGCGGTGTCCGAGGAGACCCTCCGGGTCGCGCTGAGCGCCGCGAACTGAATCGCCCTGGGTTTGATGGAGACAGCTCGGTCTTGTAGAGCCCGTTGACCGGCTCGGCGAGCGCGTTGATGCTCCTATAGATCGTCAAGTCGATCTACGCGGCTGAACGAAGCGGCGTCGTAGGCGCGAGGCGCTGGTCTCGGGAAGCAGCTGGTAGATCTCGCGGGAATCGGGGAACTACGGGGCCGGGCCGCGGTCGGTACGGCGAACTACGGATTCCAGCCAACGGATTCCAGCCAGGTCCGGCCTCCTATATGGTGGCCGCGATCTCACGACGAGGGGGCACGCTCTTATGCAGCGCACGGTTTACGGCGAAGAGCATGAGGCATTCCGAATGACCGTCCGGAAGTTTCTGTCGGCTGAGGCTGCGCCGTACGCCGCTGAATGGGAGAAGGCGGGCGAGACTCCGAGGGAGTACTGGCGCCGTCTTGGAGAGCTCGGAGTCCTCGGGATCCAGATCGACGAGAAGTACGGCGGTGGGGGAGAGCGGTCGTTCAAGTTCAACGCCGTGCTGGCTGAGGAGCTCAACCGCGTCCATGTGGACTACGGCAGCTTGCGGTTGCACATGGACCTGGTGCTGCCGTACCTCCTGCACAACACGAACGATGAGCAGAAGGCGCGCTGGCTCCCGGGAATAGCATCTGGAGAGCTGCTGACGGCGATCGCGATGACCGAGCCCGGGGCCGGGTCCGACCTTGCCGGCGTGTCTACTCGCGCCGTCCGCGAGGGCGATCACTACGTACTCAACGGGTCCAAGACGTTCATCAGCCAGGGAGCGACAGCCGACCTTCTGCTGGTCGTCGCGCGCACCAGCGAGTCGGAGACCGACCGCAGGCGCGGGCTAAGCATTCTTGTCGTCGAGAGCAGCTCGCCGGGCGTCACAGTGGGCCGGAAGCTGGAGAAGATCGGGCTGAAGGCGCAGGACACCGCCGAGTTGTTCTTCGAGGACGTCCTCGTCCCCGCAGACAACGTTCTCGGTGAGGAGGACGAGGCCTTCAGCATCCTCACGACGAACCTCGCGCAGGAGCGGCTGTCGATCGCGATTGGGTGCCTGGCCTCCGCTGTCACGGCGGTGGACCTGACAGTCAACTACGTGCGAGAGCGCAAGGTGTTCGGCCAGCCGCTGGCCCGGTTCCAGAACACCAAGTTCTGGCTCGCCGAGTGCGCAGCGGAGATCGAGGCGTGCCAGGCGCTCGTCGACAAAGCCCTCGAGAACCATGACCAGGGGACGCTGGGAGTCGCGGACGCGGCCAAGGTCAAGCTGGTGTGTAGCGAGATGCAGGATCGGGTCCTCGACAAATGCCTCCAGCTGCACGGTGGCTATGGGTATATGTCGGATTATCCCATTTCGAAGATGTTCGTCAATGCTCGTGTCATGAGAATTGCCGGTGGTAGCAGCGAGATTCTCAAGACTATCATCAGCAAGTCTCTCGGTCTGTAGCCCCCACCACGGTAGTTACCTGCAGGGAGACTGCGGGCAACTACGGTTCTATCGGCTGCGCTTACCGGCTACGGCGGTCCTCGACTTCCAGAACGAACGAGCAATCTCGGCCAAAGTTGTTTCAGGCACTCACGGAAGGCTTATGGTTGAGCGATGAAGCACAATCTCCCGGACGAGGTTCGAGTAGATAGCGACGGACCTATCCGAATCGTCACACTTAATCTGATGAGGCGATGGACGAGGGCTGGTACCTGATGAGCAACCTGATCGGATCTGCGGCCACAGATCTGCTGGCAGGTCAGCGTCTGCGGCTCCGAATCGAACGGTCGGGCACGCTTGCGGTCCCCTTCTTCGAGCTCGACGAAAGCGATGCGGTCGGTGCAATCGAGCGCAACGACCGTGTTCGACCCCTGATAGGTGAGGAACGCTGATGACCAATGAACTCGGCTACCTCGAAACCGCGGCACGCGACTGCCCGGACGATATCGCCGGTGAAGCGGCCGGCCATCGGTACACCTACGGCGAGCTACACCGACTCGCCGAGGACCTGCAATCCCTGTTGGTTGGTAACAGCGGACAACGTATCGGCGTAGTGGTACCGAATTCACTGAGCTGGATCTCGGTGCTGTCGGCCATCTGGCATCACGACAGTGCGGCGGTACTCTTCCCGGCGTCCATGCCGATGGCATCGTTGACGGAAGCCACTGCCCGCGAGGGCGTATCCACGTTGATCACCAGCTCTTCCAGGGCGGTCGAGCTGTGCGGGAGCTGGCCGGGGAAGATCGTCTCGGTGGACGGGATTGTCGCCCGGATCGAGAAGCCGCAGGACGCTGATCAGCCCGGCGGTATGCCGGCGAAGGCCGGAGTCGTGCTGTTCAGCTCGGGAACCACCGGCATCCCCAAGGCGGTGCAGGTCCCAGCGTCGGCCATCGGTGCCGGCATCGGAGGGGTACTTTCGACCACCCGTCAATCTCCTCGGCAAAGTTCCAGCGGCGGGACAGCTCGAAAGGCGCATCTGATCGCGTTTCCGCTTTACCACATCTCGGGGCTCTTCCAGCTGATACTCGCAGTGGCGATGCGAGCGCCTGCGGTCGTCCTGGAGAAGTTCACCGTCACGAGGTTCGTCGAGGCTCTGGAGAACTGGCCGATTCGTCAGCTGGTACTCAACCCACCGATGCTCTCCGATCTGGTCGCGACGGAGGATCCCCGGGTAGATGTTCTCGTCGGCCAGCTAGGTCTGGTCCGGAGCGGGACGGCGGCGCTCCCGGTTACCCTGCGGGAGAGTTTCTGCTCGCGATTCGACATTCCCCTCTTGCAGGGATATGGAGCCACCGAAACCGCGGGCGAGATCGCGGGCTGGTCGAACGAGGACGCGCGCACGCATGCGGCGACGAAGTCATCCTCGGTCGGACGATCGAAGCCCGGGGTCTCCATCGTCATCCGCGACACGGCAGACCGGCCGGTCGAGGCCGGAACGGTGGGCCGGGTCGCTGTTCGGGTGCCGTGGATTTCCCACGATTACCAGGAATTGGGAGATCTCGGCTACCTCGACGACGACGGATTTCTCTTCATCGTCGGGCGAGCGGATGACGTGATCAACTGTGGCGGGTTCATGATCCACCCCCTCGTGGTCGAGGAAGCGCTGAACAGGTGCTCTGTCGTGGCCGAGTGCGCGGTGGTTTCCGAACCCGATGAACGCCTGGGCGAGGTCCCAGTGGCATTCGTCGTCCCACGGGAGCCCGGCCCGATCGAAGATGCTGTGGAAGCGGTTGCCCGGGAGCACCTGTTGCCATATCATCGCCCCCGTCGCATCTATGTGGTTGATCGACTTCCGCGAAATGAGATGGGGAAAGTCCTGCGCAGAGCACTGCGGACGACGGACCTGGCCAGCTGAGCGCGGACATCCGGTGCTTGACGGAAGGACCAGCCAGATGGCAGACGCGGCCAGATGACAGACGCGGTGAGCCTCGTCGAACGAAGGCTGGACTCGTTGCTGGCCGAAAATCCTCCGGCAGATACAGACCCGGTCGAGTTCCGCGGTGCGCAGTTCGATGCGGGGTTGGCCTGGGTGCACTTCCCTGAGGGCCGTGGCGGCCTCGGCGCTCCGGTGGCGTTGCAGCGGGTCGTGGACGAACGCTTGGCTGCGTCCGGCGTCGAGCATCCGTTCCGCTGTAACCCCCTGGGCGTCGGGATGCTGGCTCCGACATTGCTGAAGCACGGCACCTCGGAGCAGCTGGATCGGCTTCTAAGGCCGGCATTCACCTGCGAGGAGATCTGGTGCCAGCTGTTCTCCGAGCCGGGCGCGGGTTCAGATCTGGCCAGCCTGGCAACGCGCGCGGTGCCGGATGGCGACGGGTGGATCATCAATGGACAGAAGGTCTGGACGAGTCTGGCGCACAAGGCGAAGTGGGGAATGCTGCTTGCGCGGACGGACCCGAAAGTGCCAAAGCACGAGGGCATCGCGTTCTTCCTGATCGACATGGACCAGCCCGGAGTTGTCGTGCGGCCGTTGAAGCAGATCAGCGGCGACTCGGAGTTCAATGAGGTGTTCCTGGAGGGAGCGTGGGTCGCGGACGGCTCGCGGCTGGGCGAGGTCGGCCAAGGCTGGGCGATCGCCGGTACTTCGTTGTCGAGCGAACGCGCGGCGCTGTCGGGGGCGGGCGCGGCAACCAGCGGCGGGTCCGCCCTGGATCGACTGCTCGACCGAATCATCGGGACCGACGCATGGGCCGATCCCGTCGATCGGGCGCGGGTGCTTGATCTGGTCACCGAGAGCTCACTCATCCGGCTCACGAACATGCGGATGAAGGCCGCCCGGCAGTCGAGTCAGAGCTCGCCGGCGCGGTCGGCGGTGACCAAGGCCGCACAGGGGATGTACAACCGGCGGTTGCACCGCGCCATCGTCGACCTCGGTGGGGCTGCCGGGACGGCATGGGAGGCGCACTCCTCGGAGCCGGGCCAGCCGGCTCCCGCCGTGCGCAGCTTCCTTCGCGCGCAGTCGAGCACCATCGAAGGCGGCACCAGTAACATCCTGCGCGGACTGCTCGCCGAGCAGCTGTTGGGCATGCCACGCGAGCCCGGTGGGCCTGCCCGCGACACCCCATGGAAGGACATTCCCCGGTCATGAACCAACCGATACGTGACGTGGTCATCGTCGATGCCGTGCGAACGCCGTTCGGCAAACGGAACGGGGGGCTCTCGGGCGCCCACACCGCCGAGCTGCTGGGTACCGTCCAGCGCTCCGTGCTGGAGCGGACCGAGGTCCCGGGCGACCAGGTGGACCAGGTGATCGCCGGTTGTGTGAACCAGGTCGGCATGCAGAGCGTGAACCTTGGCCGCACCGCGTGGCTGACCGCGGGCCTGCCGGTCACCGTGCCTGCGCGTACGGTCGAGGCGGCGTGCGGGTCATCGCAGGAGGCGGCGAACCTGGGATACGCGCTGATTGCGTCCGGAGCGGCGGATGTCGTCCTGAGCTGCGGGGCAGAAGTCATGAGCCGGGTGCCCATGGGCTCGACGATCCCGAAGGACGGCTCCCTCGGCAAGCCGATTACGCAGGCCTACCGCGCCCAGCGCGAGTACACCACCCAGTTCGAGGGCGCAGAGCGGATCGCGTCGAAGTGGGGGATCGGGCGCGCGGACTGTGACGCCTTCGGCAAGCTCTCCCAGGATCGCGCGGCGGCGGCCCACCGCGATGGGCGGTTCGACTCCCAGCTGCTCCCCGTCCGGGTCCCGCTGCCCGAGCGGCCGGACGAGGTGCACGTGGTCGAGCGGGACGAGTGCTTGCGGGAGACCACGCTGGAGGGTCTGGCCGGACTGAAGCCGGTGGGCCGCCCCGACGCGGTCCACACGGCCGGCACGAGCTCCCAGATCTCCGACGGGGCCTCGGCGGTCCTGATGATGACCCGGGAGAAGGCAGCGGAGTTCGGGTTGACCCCGATGGCGCGGATCGTCGACACCTGCCTCATCGGGACCGACCCGGTCCTGATGATGACCGGCCCGATCCCGGCGACCAGCAAGCTCCTCGACGACAACGGGTTGCAGATGCGAGACATCTCCGTCGTGGAGATCAACGAGGCGTTCGCCTCCGTCGTGCTCGCGTGGGAGCGCGAGTTGCGTCCCGACATGGCGGGGGTCAACCCCAACGGTGGGGCGATCGCGATGGGGCACCCACTCGGTGCGACTGGCACGGGACTCATTACGAAGGCCATCCACGAGCTACACAGGAGCGACGGCGAGTTCGCGCTGATCACCATGTGCTGCGGCGGTGGAATGGCCACCGGAACCTTGATCCAGCGAATCTGAGCGTCAGGTAGACGGGACAGGTCCGTTACGCCCTCGCGCTCGGTGTGGAGAAGATGGTCACCGCTTGACAAGACCCGCGCGGGGTCGGTGCCGTGTTCTGAGGCGAAATCCACCAGCACCCGGACGCTGGCCGGCCCGTGCGTGATGTCGTGGAGCAGTTCATAGTCCGGCATCCGCACAGTATGTCCCAAATCCACATGGATGCGGCCGCCCTCCGCATGGTTTCGGGCTCATCCGAGTCCTAGCGTTTAGTTCAAGAGACGCCTGGGAGTGCCAGCACCCTAGGCGTATCATGCCCGCATTACGCCGATGTCTGAGGAGCCGAACCATGTCGGAACTGCCACGGATCATTTCCGTCGATGATCACCTCGTGGAGCCGAAGGATTTGTGGACGAGCCGGTTGCCGGCGCGCTATCGGGAGCGGGGTCCTCGGGTTGAGCGCAAGCTGGGCTACATGAAGTTCGACTTTTTCGTGTCGACGTTCGTCGAGGACGCCGACCACCCGGAGGCGCGGTGGTGTGACCAGTGGGCTTATGACGACCTTCGGTGGCCGTTCGCTGCCGGGTTTGCCGCTATCGGCCCGCTGCATGATCTCGCCGCGACGACTCCAGTGACCTACGACGATATGCTGCCCGGCTGCTATGACCAGACTGCCCGGTTGGCCGACATGGACCGCAACCACGTCGAGGCGTCTCTGTGCTTCCCGACGTTCCCACGGTTTTGTGGCGCGGCATTTCTGGAGCGCGAGGACAAGGAGCTGGCCTGGCTGTGCGTCCGGGCCTACAACGATTTCATGATCGACGAGTGGTGCACCGGCGCCGGTGCGGGCCGGTTGATCCCGCTGACGATCATCCCGCTGTGGGACCCGGAGCTGGCCGCCACCGAGGTGCAGCGGTGTGCAGACAAGGGGTCGCACGCGGTGACGTTCTGCGATATCCCGCCGTACCTGGGCCTGCCGAGTATCCACTCCGGCCATTGGGACCCGTTCTTCGCTGCCTGCGAACAGACGGAGACAGTGGTCAGCATGCACATTCTGTCCGGATCGAAACCGACGATCACGTCGGCGGATGCACCGCTGCTGGTGGCGCTCGCGCTGAGCGCGCAGAACGCCGAGGCCAGCTTCGCCGACTGGCTTTCCTCTGGCAAGCTGGCGCAGTTCCCGAACCTGCGCATCGCGTTCAGCGAAGGCCAGGCCGGTTGGATGCCGTACCTGATCGAGCGGCTGGACAGTGCCTGGGAGCGCTCCATCACGTTCGACAAGACGTTTCGGGAGAAGCTGCCCGATCCGCCCAGTAGTTACATCCCGGGCCGAGTGTTCACTTGCATCTTCGACGATCTGCACGGATTAGAGAGCCGGCACAAGATCGGTATGGATCAGTTCCTGTTCGAGACCGACTACCCGCACACCGACTCGACTTTCCCGCACTCCAAAGAGGTCGCCGCCAAGCACGTCGCGGCGGCCGGGCTCAGCGATCACGAGACCTGGCAGCTCATGCGCGGCAATGCGATCGCATGTTACGGCCTCGACCGGTTCGGGATCACCTCCTGATGGTCACCTCCTGATGGCCGCTTTCGACCTAGTGATCCGGGGTGGCACGGTCGCGGATGGCACCGGGGCGCCACTCAACGTCGCTGACGTCGCGATCATCGACGGCTACATCACCGAGGTCGGCCGGGTAACTGGCGTCGGGTGGCGGGAGATCGACGCCGACGGTGCGCTGGTCGCCCCAGGCTGGGTCGACGTCCATACCCACTACGACGGTCAGGCGATCTGGGACTCTCGTTTAGCGCCCTCGTCTAATCAGGGTGTCACGACCGCGCTGTTCGGTAACTGCGGGGTCGGGTTCGCGCCCGTCCGCCCGGCCGAACACAACACCCTGGTCGAGCTGATGGAGGGTGTCGAGGACATCCCGGGAACCGCGCTGCACGCGGGCCTGACCTGGGACTGGGAAACCTTCCCCGAGTACCTTGATGCACTGGAGCGGCTGCCGCACGACATCGATTTCGCCGCTCAAGTGCCGCACGGCGCACTTCGCGTTTACGTCATGGGCGAGCGGGGCGCTGCGGGAAAGCCCGCCACTTCCGACGACATCGCGCGGATGGCCCAGCTGACCCGACAGGCCATCGAAGCCGGAGCACTCGGGTTCAGCACCACGCGCCTCCCGAACCACCGTTCCAGCAACGGCGCCCCAGCACCTTCATACACCGCGACCGAAACGGAATTGCGCGGTATCGCCACGGCGCTGCGCGACGCCGGCCGCGGCGTGATTCAGCTGGTCAGTGACTTCGAGAATCTCGACACCGAGTGGCAAGTGCTGGCCGGCATGGCCGAAGCATCCGGGCGACCGCTGTCCGTGACCGTCCTCGAGCACTTCGTCATGGAGGTGACCGACAGTTCGACCACCGGCGCGCAGGTACTCGAGCGCATCAGCGTTGCCCGCGCCGACGGCCTGGCCATAACCGCCCAGGTGGCGTCCCGACCGGTCGGGCTGATCATGGGTCTATCCACCACGCTGCACCCCTTCATGGCCTGCGCGCGATTCCGGGAGATCGCGGACCTCCCCCTCGACGCCCAGGTGGCCGCTCTCCGACAGAGCGAGTTCCGGCAGCGCCTGCTCGAGTCTTACGCTAGCGAGATCGAGACCGGCAAGATGTTCGGGACCGTGATATCCCGGTTCCACCGCATGGTCCGCCTCGACGACCCACCGGACTACGAGCAAGGCCCAGAAGCCAGCATCACGGCCATCGCCGAACGGGAGGGGCGCACCCCTTCCGAGGTCGCCCTGGACATACTTCTCGAAAACGACGGTAAGGGACTGCTTTATCTACCGATCGCTAACTACCTGAACTGGAACGTCGACGCGGTCCGCGCCATGCTGACCCATCCCCATGCCGTGCCCGCACTCTCCGACGGCGGCGCGCACGTCGGCTCGATCTGCGACGCGAGTTTCCCAACCTACCTGCTCTCACACTGGGGACATCGCCGCGACACCGACCGGCTCCCCATAGAATTCCTCATCGAGCGGCAGACCCGCGCCTGCGCGCGCCTGATTGGCCTCAATGACCGAGGGGTTCTCGCCCCAGGCTACCGGGCCGACATCAACGTCATCGACCTGGACAACCTCATCTCCCGCCGCCCAGAGGTGCACTTGGACCTACCCGCCGGCGGACGACGGTTCCTCCAGCGCGCCGAGGGCTACCTACACACCTTCGTCGCCGGTACAGAAAACTACCGAGATGGCCAACCCACCGGAGCGCTGCCCGGCCGGCTCATCCGTGGCCCCAAACCACAGTCCAGCACGGACTGACAACAATCAATTCGCCAACCCACTATTCGATACGCCCCTCGACCCGACCTAGCCCGAACAGGATGGCCGATCCTCGAGAACGGCTACGCGATCGGCAAAGAAAGCAAGAAAACTTAGAGTGAATCCTCTTTCAGGTATCCGCGTCGTGGAACTCGCACGACTCATTCCGGGCGATGTCGCTGGCCAAACGCTCGCCGACCTGGGCGCTGACGTTATCAAGGTAGAGGGTCCTCCGTTAGGGGACTACATGCGTCATATCCCACCCACGATGGGTGAGATGAGTGTGCTGCACGCAGCTAGCAATAAGAATAAGCGGAGCATTGCGATCGACCACCGATCAGATGCTGGATTGAAATTAATCTATCGGCTCATTCAGAGCGCCGACGTGGTGCTTGAGGTCTCAGATCCCGGCTCAATGGCCCAATATAAACTTGATTATGAATCGGTTCGCAGTGTCAACCCTAAGATCGTGTACTGCTCGGTTACAGGCTTTGGTCAGACAGGTCCCTATGCACATGCACCGTCGCACGGTGCAAATATAGAATGCCTCGCGGGTACTATGTCGCTGGAGGACACAGCCGAGGGGCCGAGGTTGTGGCCACTGACCTTCACCGCTACATACCACGGCGCCTACCAGGCGGCGTTGGGCATTTGTGCAGGCTTGGTTGCCGTGCTCAGAACCGGCAAAGGTTGCTACATCGACTCGAGCTGCTGGGATGCGGGTGTGACATTCGACGGGACGGCCGCGACTATCGCGCTGAACGGTAAGGCCTATGTCGAGGGTCTACTCTCTCCTCAGACGCCAAAATATGCACCCTATTACTGCAAAGACGGTCGCGCTGTGGTCGTTGGCGCGATCGAGCCGCAATTCTGGGAGAAATTCTGCAAAGTCATCGGGCGTCCAGATCTGGTGCATCGAGACTCGTCTGAACTTCCCGTTGACTTCGGGGGAGAAAACGCTAGAGCGCTGCATAAGGAAATAGCGGAGGCTCTCCTGTCGAGGACGGCCGCTGAATGGGGCGATCTGTTCGCCTCGAACGATGTTCCGTGCAGTCCTGTCCTCAGCCCGGGTGAGGCAGCGCAGAGCGCTCACGGGTTGGCCCGCGGTATCGTGCGGAACGCCACGGAACAAGGAGGCATGGAATACCGAACGGTTGCTCGGGGGCTGGTCATCGACGGGGGCAGAGGCGAAGACCGGTTCGCGCCACCCCGTTACGGCCAGCATTCTGACGAAATATTGGCGGAGATTGGCTGCCAGGAGCATGAGGTAGCAGACCTCCGTGAGCAGAGCATTGTGAGATGACCAGGAATTT
>WNFE01002470.1_pt1 | contig 15162 bp, 15 predicted proteins | sample 5400451 | NCBI WGS metagenome assembly WNFE01 (sample SAMN13153344, study PRJNA577476) | soil metagenome | isolation source: 200 cm saprolite under Douglas fir tree site 2 hole 2 | place: USA:California | collected 2015-04-18 | reverse complement strand
TCTCCCTTCTTGAACGCGTCTTTGGAAACGTAGAGACTCTTCATTATCGCGGTCTTGGGAGGAACGTAGAATTCCTCGATGAACTCTCGAACGCCAACCTCCCTGGACTGTTTAGCGACGATGAGTCTAGTGCCTAGTCGGTGAGCTAGCAGAGTTGCTAGTGGAACGCCGTCGACTGCAGCGGTCATGACTTTGTTCACTCTCTTGCCGGCAAACTTTCCGACAGCTTGCTGTACTGCTCTTTCTAGTAGCATTGTGTCGTTGATTATTCCGGTGTTGTCAAAGTAGCCTAGGTCGTCGAATTTTATTCTCTCATGCAGTTCTTTTTCTAGGCTCATGTATTTCTGGAGAGTTCTATTGATTTCCTCTGCGCGCTCCGCGGTTGGTAGTACGTGGCCTTTCACGTAGCGACTCAAGACTGTCTCGGGCAAATGTAGAATGCCTGAGAGTTCTCTGTAGGTGTATTGTTCTTTTGCCAAGTTCAAGAGTTCGATCGTTTGGAGTTTGTACTTGAGATCTAGAATGCGCGAAGTGTCCTTCATTGCTTGTATTCGCGCTTTAGCCCCGTGTGCCCTGTATAACGTTTTCCATTTTGCACGACCGGATCATTTTTTCCGGCGACTCTTGACAACTCCCCGACTGTTCTGATATTTTCCAACGTATGCATGTGTCGAAGGTATTCCGAGCCTTAACAGAGAGAGCTGGATGAACCTCTCGCCCTTCCTAAGATTAACTAATCTATCTCCAGCATTATGGAGACTGACTGTGAGCTGTCCGCGGAAGCCTGGGTCGACTAGAGCGAGGCTCGCGACGATCCCCTCCCTTGCCAGAGATGAGCGAATGTGGAGTATTCCTAGCAATCTCTCCGAAAGTTCCACCCGTTCAATAGTAGCCACTAGTCTCTGCTGGCCAGGTTTGAGCACCAGACTCCGATCGGCTCGCAGGTCTATACCTGCAGGATTCAGTTTTGGGTTTCTAGGAACAATATGAAACTGGCCGGTTTTTATTGCACCAGTGATTTCGTTGTCGGAGAGGGCCATTTCTGTTGAACTCGATGACAACGGTTTCAAAAAGGCTTCCAAGGACAGCGAAGACATCGAGGCCCAGAGGAAAATCTGCCGTCAAGAACGCTGTCTTTTCCCGTCCAGGACCCTATCGCAGCAAATCCGTAGGGTCTCTGGCCGACCCTAGAGTCTGGCACAGGGGGGTTCGATATTTGAAGAGGAGTGATCCGGTTCTCGCCCGAATAATCAGCAGAGTGGGTCCGGTTAAGTTCGAATTGGATGATGATCATTATGAAGCGGTTGTTGGCTCCATCATCTTTCAACAGCTAGCCGGTTCAGCCGCACGAGCCATTCTAAACCGGTTCAAGCAACTGTACGGTGGACGACTGCCGAGCCCAAGAGAATACTTGTCAACTGATGTAGAGAAGTTGCGCGGGAGTGGGTTGTCGCCGCAGAAAATCTCCTACATCAAGGATCTCGCAGAGCGACTTGAGAATGGGACCCTGAACCTGAAGAGGTTGGAGAATCTCCCTGATGAAGAGGCCCTCAACGAGCTAGACAACGTACGGGGAATTGGCAGATGGACTGCAGAAATGTTTCTGATCTTCAAGCTGGGTAGGACGGACGTGTTGCCTGTTGATGATCTCGGTTTGCGGAAGGCCGCCCAAAAGCACTACAGGCTTCGAAAGCTTCCGACGCGAGATAGGTTTGAAGAGTTAGCGGAGAAATGGCATCCCTACTCTTCAATATCGACCTTCTATTTGTGGAAGAGTATGGAGAAGCCTGAAGGTCCCACGAAATGGTAGCTCAAGAAACCTCCGGACTTTCTAAGTTTCGAATCTTGAATGGCGGTGAAGCACAGCCGGCCGTGTCTCTCTGTAGAGTCAAAGAGTTGAATAGGGGAAGAGAGAATTTGGATCTTGCGGCCGCATTTCGAAAACACGAGATACCCGATGAGTCCAAGCATCTCCGGCGGCTCCCGAAGACGCATCGCCTTTAGGCCTCAGATTCGTTACATGATCCGATAGAGCGTTCAGACCTTAAGGCAACCGGATAAATTCACCAATCGATCTAGCGGAGCAGCTGCTTCGATTTGCCAATCACTATGCTTCTCGCGTTATTTTCGGCCTATCCAGCACGCGTTCTTGCTATTGTCATACCAAGAGTTAACGTATTCACCGGTCGCTATTCTATTGCAGACAAAATGTGCGTCGCAGTAATCACAGATTTCTTCGTTGCCAATCACCCAACCGGTCCCAGGGTCCATGTCTGTCTTTAGTTCGACCATCTCTTCCGATAGTCCCTGTGTTATGGTGTCGAAGGCGTCCTTCGTGCACTGGTTGCAGCCCTGAGCGCATGGGTAGGGTTCGACAGTGTAGAAGGGCCCATTGGGACCGTTGACGGTGTCGTGGTAGTCGCAGAAGGTGTTGCAAGAGAGATCGCCTGAGAGTGATACTGTGGTTCCTGGCGGAAGGAAGATGTTGTAGGCACCGTTAACGCTGAGGTCCGCGACTGTTCCGGCACCTATCCAACCAGTAAGGGTTTTCGCGATCTGATCATTCGAGATCTGAGACGGCGGGTCTTGCTGAACGATGACTGGTCCGATTACCTTACCGATTCCCAAATTGTACTGGCTCAGACCACCTGAGTAGCTAGCATCGGATTCTAGATGCGCGACAACTTGCTCTAGCATTTTCATCCATTGCGATGAAGATGGCATAGCATAGTAGCTGCCCCAGTAAATGTCCTGCCAAGTGTAACCGTCCTTCCAGAGGGGTCCGCCGTTGTATTTCACGATGGATGATGTTGCTGCTAGATAGACTCGGTGATTGCAGGGTTGAGAGTAATGCCATATTCCAGAGGGCTGCTTGTCATATGTTACGTTGTAGTCGATTACGGGAATCCTAAGACGGTTTGCCGTCCCTCTCACGCCAACATGACGGAAGCTGTCAGAGGAGGAGCCGCAAATAGCGCACCTGGAAATATTCTTGCAGGATTCACATCTGTTCATGATAGGCGGTCATCGAAGGGGCTTCGTTTCTAAAACTTCTCTAGGAAAGTGTTACTAGCGGGAGTTCTGCTGGGTTCAGGCGCTGAAAAATAGCGTGCATCTTGCACTATCGACTTTAGAGAAAAAATGTCCAAATCTGCATCAACCAGCTTTGTCTTCGCAAACGCCAAAGGAGAACTCGGACACATTGTCAGCCAACTCAAACGAGTCACCAACATAGAATCCGTCACTCCAGTCACTGGACGCTTCGACCTCGTGATCCGACTGAAGACCAACGAGCCCATCAAAGCATTCAACACCGTCGAGAAAATCAGAAGCATCAGCGGCATCACCTCCACGCAGACAGCGTTCTCCATCGAGAACGTTACCAATGCCAAGAACAGGGAGGAGTCCTCTGAGCCCCCGCTCGCCTATGCGCTTGTCAAGGTCAAAGGCAAGTTCCGAACCGTACTCCAGAAGCTAAAGTCCTTCCCGAACCTCGTCGAGGCTCACCTGATTCCTGGAGAATTCGATGTCGTCGCCTCGTTCAACGGCTTCAGCCAAGATGAGCTCATGGAGAATTCCGTTGAGAAGATTAGCAAAATCAACGGAGTAACCGCCAGCGAGACACTCATCACCTGGACCCCCACCAACCGACCATAGAAGTTCCCCTGCCCGAGGAAGCGTTTCAGCTTCCTTCTATTTTTCTAATAAGAAACCCTAGTTCCGCGCTATTTCTAAACTTGGATAGGATTGAACGACCGGTTGATGTGTAGATTAGACAGGACTACTCGTTGACTACCCGTTCTGGCTCTATCTTCACGAGGATTCTACCAACACCCGGTTGGTGATGCAGATTTTTGCTGGTTCCAAGATACTTCACGGACAGCTTGTTGCTGTGTTCTTCCGCTCCTTTCGACGTCATGTCTAGCACCCGTCCCCTGATTACGACCTTCTCGTAGGGATTCTGCTGATTGAAAATGCTCAGGGCCACTCTATGATTGGTCTTCAGATACTTCGCCTTCGCGCGGCCCTCAGCAGTGTTCACAATGATCAAATCTCCGTCACGATCAACCCAGACGGGACTCACATGCGGCGACCCATCAGACATCACAAAGGCAAGATTACCAAAATTCTTACCATCGATCAACTTGATTGCTTTCTCAGAAAGTCTTGCATGTGGCATGTGTAACAGAAATTTGTCATTGGAGACTCCGTAATTAAATAGATGCTACGTGCGCGTAGTTTCAGAATGCTTCAATTTTCTATGCTGAACGTGTTCAAGCTCATCTTGCGGACAAAGTAGATGGCGGGCCCGGTGGGATTCGAACCCACGATTTTGGGCTAGCTCCGAAAGCTCCATTCTCCATGTTGAGCCTTCTCCGAAGGCCCACGTCTTGGTCCTGGCTCGACTACGGGCCCCGCGACTATTTCCAGTTTACTAGCCCTTTTATTGCCTTGCACGATCCGACGGGAACGTGGGTCCAGCGTAAATGCCAGAAATTCCCGGCCTAAGAATTAGAAATTTCGATTAGGAGGTGACACCACTTTCCTCGAGGTCATCCGCTTGAGATCAGGTGGTAGGATTGAAGGTGGATATTTTCATCTGCAGAGAAAAACCAGATCCTAAAGTGCGTTGCCTCTGATATCCAGATTCCGCGCTCCTTAGTCTAGTGCCCTATTCTATGCCTGACCCGCTCGACAGATGTCTAAGGAATCGTTGTATCGTGCGTCTTACTCCGTGGGCTTCCGGCTTTGCTTGATTAAATATCGATACGAAGTCAGAGTGGTACTGCTGCGCTAGTGCATTATCAGTTGCAAACGTAGCGTTCTCAAAATTCTTGTTCTCCGCCCTCTCTGTATAGTTGTAGCTCCCCCACTCTACAGTCTTGCCATCGACAACAATGTACTTGTCATGCATTATTCCTCCACGCGGTGAAACCAGTCGTACATCGCACCCTGCTGTTTCCAGTGTGTCGTGGAGTTGTGCCTGTCGACCCTGTGTCTCCAAGCGGTCTAGGACGACTGCGACCTTGACTCCCCTTTTGACAGCCTCTAGCATGGCCTTCTCGACGTACATGTTCGTGAATTCGTACGCGGCCATCTCGATGCTCCCGACCGCGCTACCGATTAGGGCGACCACTTGCCGTTCTATTCCTCCCGCCGGGGAGAAGAGGGCGGTGACAGATGGCGCCGATGCTTCATGCGCTGATTTTTCCAGTTTCACAGTCGAAATTTTGTCATCTTTGGAGGCTGGCTCTGAACTATCGGAGGCCAAGGGGCTCTCGGTTTTCTCAGGTGTAAGTACTGCTTGTCCACGCTTTAGAAAAGGCCGCAGTGTAAGCTTAGCGCCGGTTTTCCCTTCTAGGGAGAGAAAGAGCTCAGTCCGATTCCCTGATCTATAGGCGCCTTCAATCCAGAGTTCTATGGAATCGATGTTGAGACCCTTGAACCAATCCAGAAGCTCATCCAGCTTTAGCCTAAGACTCTTGAAGGGTGTAATCCCAGCTATCTGGGCCGCAGGATTCTCAGGTGGTCTGAAAACTAGAACTACGTCGTCGGCTACGTCTGACCGACCTTGGCCAAGCAAGCTCATGTGCGTGACCCATGATGGAATATTCATTGAATAACCGATTGAAACTGAGCACACCGCTCTTGAGTATTGGCGCCAAGAGAGCAGCTCCTCTACGGAGAGCCAGCGAGGAGATCTTACTAGTTGACGACTAGGTTTGGGCCAGGGAAGAGTGATGATGTGGGTTATTAATCGGAACAATCCGTGTCTAATTCAAGCTGACAAACAGCTCATCGTACAGGAGAGGTAGACCAATCTAGTGGCATCGTCCGGGCAAATGTGCATAGAAGCGAAGTTTGTCACGAAATCCTACGGCAAAACTGTCGCGCTTGATGACGTCTCATTCAATATACCATGCGGCGAGAGGTATGCGCTTCTGGGCCCAAACGGGGCAGGCAAGTCAACCACCCTGAAGCTTCTCGTTGGCCTTTTGAAACCCGACACTGGGACGATTAGGATCAGCGGATACGAACCGTTCAGCTCGGACGCCAAGTCGATCCTCGGATATCTTCCTGAAGATGCGACGCCCTACAGGACATTATCTGTCAGGGAGAACCTAGAATACATCGCCGCCCTTCGAAGAGTGAAGGATGTCCGTGAAGCAACTGAGAGATTCTTGGATGATTTGAGCCTCCGAGAGTACGAACGGGCCAAGGTCGGCAAGCTCTCCCGAGGAAACATGCAAAAACTAGCCATTGCCTTAGCACTCATCCACAAGCCGAGAATAGTTCTACTTGATGAGCCGCTAAACTATCTTGACATTCCAACTCAAGAGAGAGTTTTCAAGATGCTAAAATCTCTAGACTCGACACAGATAGTTTCCACTCACATCATGTCAATCGCCACGCGACTCACAGAAAAGGTCATCATGATCTCAAGAGGCAAGATTGTCTGGAACGGGACCATTGACACGCTAAAGGGTCTGGAACAGGGCGAAGAGCCGATAGAAAGCGTCGTTGCAAGGCTAATGACAAATGCTGGCTAAACTCGTAAAGTTCGTCCTCCTAACTAGGTTCTCCAAACCGCTCCTCGGCCTCGTAACTTTCTTTCTGATCTACGATGTGGTGATAAGAGCCGTTACGACTGGAAACTCTCCAGAATTCACGGGGGGATTCTCCTATTACGCTGTAGGCGCTTCGATCTTCTTCATCGCGGTGAGCCTTCTCTTCGGAAGTTTGTTCGTTCTAAAGTCGGACAGGGACTACTTGCTGACTCTGCCGCTGAAGCGAAGCGAACTCAGCGTCTCACTATTTACGGCTCAGTTCGTCGGTTCCGGGATCACAATACTTTTCCTCTTCGGATTCTATCTTGCAGGCGCTGGAACTTTCGAGACCACGATTGTGCTAGGGGCAGACCTGGCGGTTCTGGCCGCTGTAGTCACCGCGCTCGGGGTCGTCTCGAATATTCTCTCAACCCGAGTTAGAGCAGGGGTCGCAGCAATTCTCGGAATCTGGTGCCTCTCTTCGATCTTCGGGAACCCGTTTACTCCGGTTTCTCCTTTCACAGGGGATCTTCTGTACGGCAGCATAACGCTGTTTGGATTCGCAGTCGTAACGGTGCCCGTTGCTCTGAGAGAGTTGGCCTATCTAGAGCTGGGATCGATGAGGAGTATTTTGAGAGCTACCAGTTCCGAGTACAAGAAGACTATGAGTTTCGCAGGGAAGAGTCCTGTGCGAGCGATCTACTCTTACCACTTGTCATTCTTGGAGCTGGTGGGGAGAGTCAATCTTGCGGGCTCCACCAGTTACAGAGTAGCGCGTGTAAGAACATCCACTGTACTCATTATTACCAGCGCTCTAGCCGCAGTCTATCTTTTTTTGGCCGGGCTATCACCATTTGCCGATCTTCTGTCTAGGCCCGTCGTCATCGTCTTGCCCATTCTCATGGGAATCATCACTCTAGTCTTGATGTCTCAAGGTACCTTCTCAAACGAGAGAGGCTGGCTTGCCTTTACTGCCATGGACCCGGCGATATACCTGCGGCATCTTCTTCTTTCAAGAGCGGTCTCGACCTTAGCCATAACAGGGCCCTTCGCCATTGCGAATATAGTCCTCGCTTTTCGGGGCGTTCCTGCCGCCGTAAACTCCTCCATTGTGCTTCTCGTTACAGTTTCTTCAGCATCGATACTCGCAACCTACCTGGTGGCGAGGCTGGGCGCCGTTCAGCAAGTCAAAGAAGAAGGAATGATGCCTGGACAATTTGACCTGAAGCAACTTCTTGCCATCATTCCCACATACATTGTAATCATTCTCATAGTAGTCTCTGAGATATCATTGATGGCCTCCATTGTCATTGCTGGAGTCCTTGGGACCGTCTCACTGCTTATGATACTAAGCAAAAGCGTCTGGAGAGGAATAGCCTATCGTCTCACGGAGCGCGGATTTGTCTGACCCTACTTCTCAACGTCCTTTGGGACTAGTCCGTGAACTTGTAATGTCGGTAGCCTTGGGGAGTCACATCGATCAGAACGAACTCGTTTTCCGGTTCTGCCACAAACTTCCTCCCATCCGGCAGGGGTCCAGCTTCGTGAAGCGCCTCATATTCAACCAAGGACACCGGTCTGCGGTGTTGCAGCTTCTCTGAATGACCAAATTTTCTCGCAACCTCATTCCATCCTTCCTGGAAGACCCAGCTAGAAACTTTTGCTTTAGAGCCGCTACCATAGTTCCCGGAACCTCCTCTTCTTCCTGCGAGATCAACGCCTCTCTTCGCCTTTGTTTCAAGAAGCATCGAGAGACAGCTCTTCTCAGAAGCTGAGTAGCTGTTCCCACTCTCTTTTGCGTGAATGAGACCATCCGCCACTTTGTCCAAGTACTCTTTCTGAAACTGCGGCGTCTCCATGAAGTGTCTCATGTAATCCGATTCGGCCTTCTCAAACTCCTCCCTCTTCTTGAAGCTCACAGCTTTGGGCTCATGTCCGATCTTTTGTGTGACTTCTGACCAGCGGGGGAGTCCTCTCCAGAAGTGTCTCAGGAGGTAGGCGAAGCCTTTCTCAGCCATCTTCGGATAAGGTACGTGAAACGACATTGGTCCAACATGGTCTACCAATGATTCTCCGGGTCCAGCCTTGATCAGTTTGGCAGTCTCTGCCTGCTCTGCCCAGTCATCAACCGCGCCCTCCATGGCTTTCAAATAGCATTTCTCCGAATGCTTACCATGAACTACCGCGGTTGTGGAGAATAATGGTCTCCAGAAATCGTCCTCATCCTCCATGTAAGTGCCGATGACGCTGTCGAAGCTTAGCAACCTTGGTTCCTCTCTGACCAGAAGGGCAACGGCTCCTGCTCCCTGAGTGGACTCTCCCGGAGTATTCAGCGGATACTTGGCAATATCAGTTGAGCAGACAATGCTGGATCTGCCGTTGGCGCGACCTGCCCATGCCCAGTCCAGCGAGCTCTCCAGGGCATCAGCGGTACTAACACACGCGAACTTGTATTCAACCCCTGACGTTTTCTTGAGCGCACCCTTGCCATACTTCTGTTCCAACATTCCATGAACATAGGCGGCGACCGGCTTGGACTCGTCAACCCCTGTCTCAGTCGCGATATCGATTCTAGCAATATTCGCAGGTGAAAGATTGTTCCGCTCGATTAGTTCGAAGATAGCGTTTGCAGCCAAGACTGAACTGTCCTGGTACGTGTCTGGAATCGACATCTTCGCAATCCCGATCCCATGCAGATACTTTGCAGGGTCAGACTCTCTCGCGCGCGAAAACTCAGTAGGCTTTTCCGGATGCTCTTCACTAGCTAATTCCAGATACAGTCGAGGAACGTAGACCGCAATGTCGTCAATGCCAACCGGTATCTTCAACGATCAATCTCCAGAGCTTGATAGAGCGCCAATGACTCGGTGTCTGCCTCAGATGAAGTCATTCCTGACCGTGCGAGAAGATAGGTTCCGTGTTCTCTTCAGCGGCTTGTTTTCAGTTACAATCCTTCATTGCTCTCTTGATCCGAAGAGCAAGAATAGGGTACTATCGGATTCTGTATCTGATACGATATAGTTTATATCCAGCCTAGCAAACCCCTCTGAAAAGCTGGTCAAATGCCCGGAATAATCGACGTGTTCCAACTCGTCAAGACATACGGCGACGGGACCAAGGCCGTGAAAGGAATCACGTTCAGCGTCAACGAAGGAGAGTTCTTCGGGTTCCTAGGGCCGAACGGTGCCGGAAAGAGCACAACAATCAAGATACTAACCACCCTGCTTCAGAAAACGTCGGGTTCCGCCTCAGTAGCAGGCCTCAACGTGGACTCCGATGCCGCGAAGATAAGAAAGATCATAGGAGTTCAGAACCAGGACACAGTAGTCGACGAGGACCTCACAGGCCGCGAAAATCTGATTCTCCAAGGACAATTACAGCAGATGCATGGACCCGCAATCCAAGAGAGAGTCGATGAACTTCTCAAGATTGTCGATCTTGGAGACGCGGCAGACAAGCGGGCGGGTTTCTATTCGGGAGGTATGAAGAAGCGACTTGATCTGGCAACAACGCTCGTACACAATCCAAAAATTCTTTTTCTAGACGAGCCCACCACCGGACTGGATCCCCAATCGAGAGCGGCAATCTGGGCCTATCTGAAACGGTTGAACGAACAGGGAATCACGATATTCATCACAACACAATACTTAGAAGAAGTGGATAGACTGTGTCGGCGACTAGCCATAGTTGATCTTGGAGAGATCGTTGCCCAAGGAACCCCTGGCGAACTGAAACAGGAAATAGGAGCTGACTCGATCTCTTTGGGATTCGAGAACTCCAGCATGAATGGGGGCGACACCAAGACAAAAGCCAGGCAGGTCCTGGAGCAAAAGTTCGACGGAGTCTCCAACGTAGTGGATTCTGACGTAGGTTTGACGGTTTACGCGAAGAACGGTAGCTATATGGTCCCAGAACTCGTGAGAGCCTTCGACGAGGCTCACATTAGACTCTCAACAATCGGAGTGTCCTCTCCAACCCTAGACGACGTATTCCTCAAACATACGGGTAAGAGGATCAGGGTCGAAGAAGTAAGCAGTGCAAATTCACGCGGCATGTTCGGCCGCAGGAGAAGATAGGCCGATGTCCTTCTTCTCAGACGCATTTCACCTCTTCATCCGGTCGATGAAGAAGCTCGTACGCAATCCAATACTAGTCTTCTTCTCCCTCTTTCAACCAATAATCTTCCTCCTACTATTCACGCAACTCTTCAGCAACCTCGGCCGCTTCATCGGCTCAGGGACCCTCAGCTACACGACCTTCGCAACGGCGGGAATAGTCCTACAGAACGCCTTTTCCAGCGCCTTCCAATCCGGAACCGCAGTGGTGGATGACATAAAGTCCGGTTTTCTTTCGAAAATGCTTGCCACGCCGGTCAACCGATCTGCAATTTTGTTCGGAAGATTACTCAGCGATGTCTTCAGGGTAGTAGCTCAGACAGTAATCATACTCATACTGGCCTACGTTCTCGGAGTCTACCCCGCAACCGGCCCCCTAGGCTACCTTCTAGTCATCTTTACCGTTGCCTTCTTCGGCCTCGCCTGGTCAGGAATATCTCTAGCCCTAGGATTGAAGACCAAGAGCGCAGAGACTGTCTTCGGAATCGCTGGAGCCCTGACCTTCCCACTCTTGTTCATGAGCACAGCGTTGGTCTCCTTAGATTTCATGCCTGGTTGGATGAAATACGTGTCAAATGCCAATCCTATCAGTTTTGCCGTAAACGCGATTCGAAATCCAATCACCGGGTGCAGTCTCGATCTGAAAGTGTGCAATATCGGATTTGATTGGAGCACGATCCTACAGGCTTACGGAGTAATAGCGGCCATTGGAGTGGTTACATTAGGAGCGACTCTATACTTGTTCAGAAAGGTCGTCAGCTGAAGGGTCATTGAGATTGAGCAGTCCTTCTATTGAAGCGGTAAATCTTTCGAAACGTTACGGTTCATTTCTCGCTCTGTCGAACCTTTCCTTGAAGATCGAAGGATCAAAGTGCGTTGGCTTTCTCGGCCCAAATGGCGCGGGAAAGACGACCACTCTCAAGATCTTCACTGATATGATTAGAGCATCGGAAGGGAAAGCTCTGATCAATGGAATTGATGTGCATCTTAACAAGAAGAAGGCCTTGAGCTCAGTCGGGTCCCTGATAGAGAGTCCCGAGATCTACCCCGCGCTGACACCCAGAGAAGCGTTGTCGATGGTCTCTGATATCAGGGGACTTCCTAGAGCAGAAAGGCGAAAGAAGATCGAGGAGGTTGTTTCCGAGGTAAAGATGGAGGAGTGGTTGGACAAGAAGGTCGGGAAGTTCTCCAAAGGCATGAAGCAGAGAATCAACATTGCAGCGGCACTTCTCTCTGACCCGGACGTCTTTCTACTTGACGAGCCTACTACCGGTCTTGACCCAAGAGGAATGGCCGAGGTTCGGGACATTGTCAAATCGTTAAAGACACGAAATCGACTCATCTTCATGAGTTCACACTTGTTGAACGAGGTCCAAGACGTATGCGATGAGGTGGCGATGATCGACCACGGCAAGCTGCTCGTCTATGATAGCTTGTCTAACGTGACGAGTAGAGCCTCAAGCGATGGGGGAAACATAGTCGAAATAGAATTATTGAGGGACATCGACGAGCGAACCGTAAACGATGATATCGCATCCCTCGCCAACGTAAGCTCCGCAGAGAGATCTGATCCTAGGAAAATTCGAATCCATTTCTCAGGAGGTATTCAGAACCAGGAGAGACTTCTGCTAGACCTTGCCAACCTGAAGATTGGAATGATCAGTTTCCATCCTTCTGCCTCAGCCCTCGAGGAGACGTATCTGAGACTCATCAAGGACACTTTGTGATCAGAACAATGAGCAAGCCGCCTGGTAAATCCTTCTCCCCATCGGGCAGTCGTATCTTGCCAACTAGCGTTTCTCAAGTTGGAACCATAACCAAATACGAGCTCGTGAATTACTTTAGGTCGAGACGATTCTTCATCCTTTTGGCGATCGGGCTAATCATTAGTGGAATTTTCACTGGACTGGTCGCATATCTCGGTGTCAGCAAGGTTGCTCCCTGTCCGCCAAGCACTTGCTCAAGCCCTGTGCTGGCGTTCTACTCTTTCTGGTGGGGGAGCTCGATCGCATTTGTAATAGTACTCTCCGGAATATTTTTCGGTGGAGATGCAATCTCTGGTGAGTTCCAGAATAAGACCGGTTATTTTCTGGTCGCGAATCCTCTGCGCAGATCTTCAATATACATTGGCAAGTGGCTCGGCGCTTTGACAGCGTCTCTGATGGTGTTAGCTATCTATGCAGCGATAACGGTAGGAAATGGCCTCTACTATTTTGGAGCAAATGTCCCCTCCCAATTCGCAGAATCTTTGAGTTTCTCAATATTGTATCTTATCTCAGTACTCGGGTTCACCTTCTTCTTCAGTTCACTCTTCAAGAGTAGCTCAATGTCGATCCTTGTAACCGCCATCCTCTTTCTCTTTGCCTTCAATTTAATCCAGCTGATCGTATCAGGCCTCGTGCAGATCGAACCTTGGTTCATTATAACGTATGGTTCGGGAATAATCGGAAACGTTCTGATGCAGACTTACCCCACAAGGCAACCTATCAGAGGCGCAGGTCCGGGTGGAGGAGCCGACACAACATTCGCTGCGACGATCCCAGAAGGTATTGCGATATTGGTGGTCTACTTCTTTGCGACGGCGGTTCTCGGGCTAGTTCTCTTCGAGAGAAAAGAGTTCACTTAGATACTATTCTTTCCTCGGAACGTTTCTATTCTCTGATATGTGACTGGACGAGGTCGCGGAATTTGCCGTTCTTCATCAGTTCTTCCGCGATCGTCTCGTTCTCTTTCCCTTCCCTATCCCAGACCGAGAATCTCGATTCGCCTCCACGAGAAAATCTTGCGACGAAGTAGGGCATGTAGAACAGATTTCCTTCGAGAAGCTCAAGTTTTTCCGGATTTGTTTTTGAGGGTAGTTTCAGTCCATCTGCTCGTGCAGCTGATGGTCAAAGTCGGACAACATTCTTCTTAGCTCATCCAATCTCTCGCTGACGAGAATCGTCGAGTCGACTCCTAGCACCACTGAACCGGAGTCAGGCTCCACGTCGGCCAGTTGGGGCAAGAGGGAGGTTAGTTCAGGGTAGAACCCAAGGTTTACCTCTCGAAGTGCCATGACCACCGACCTTCCCTGACCGATAATGCGCTGCTTTGATAGGAAGCCTCTTTCGGTTGAGTACTGGTAAGTGAAGTCTAGATAGGGCAAGTAGAGGATCTTGCCAAAGACGAATCTCTCTTCTGACCCCCCGAGAATTCCCCTCTTTAGCCGTTTCTTCTCGGCATCCTGCTGGACAACGCTTTCCGGCACCAGCATCGGCAAAGCTTTGATAGTGACCTGTCTAGGAGCAGCTCCTTCGTTCAACCTGTAGATCTCCTCGCTGTAATGGTCCCTTTGATAGCTCATAAGCCAACTAGACACTGAGATTCCAGCTTTTCTCGTCAAGTCGAAGATCTGATGATAGAGGTGGCTTGATGCTAACAGAGTCTGTAGCAAAACCACGGGGAATTCGTTAGGATTCGCCCAGAGTTTAGCTATAGACTATCTCGACGGTGTGTCCCGTCCCGTAAGGATATCCGTTAGGATATAGAGGGTTGCCGGTAGCGGTTGGGGAGCAAGGGGCACCAGTTGATTGAGCGCTGCAATAATCGTAGTGAGTCAGATCCAGGGACCCATCCTCTGTAGAGTTTTGGTAGGTGGGTTGTCCCCTGTCGATGAGTAGTGAAAGCGTATGCCCTTGGCCTATCTTGAAACCCAGAATGTCGGTTGAATTGAAAATTACGGGATGATCGACTCCGTTGACGCTAGCCCCATTGGGGAAGGTAAGCCTCCAGATTGTGAAGAAGGCACCTAGAGTATATTGATTCGAAAGCGAAGGGGCCTCGATGTGGATTATTCCGGATGCGTCGTGAGTGTGCATTGGTTCAAGACAAGTCTGCGAAACGAATCCAACACCCTGTGGAACACTCACAGTTACGTTACTCGTGCCGGTGTTTACGTAGATCTGAAGCCATGGATGAACATGCACAACGTTACTCTCGGCGCCGCAGGGAAATGGCCAGTCCTCCCCTTTGCTTTGGGTGAGAGCGTAGACGCCATACCCAATTGTCCCAATCAATATAGCGACAATGGTGACTGTCAGAATTGTTCTTCGCTGGCGCTGCTTTCGAACTTCCTCAAGCACTCTCTTCTTTCGAGCTTGGGTCAAGCACTACCAGCCGTCTCTAGCTCATAACATCCTGACTCAAAAGTTTGCCCTCGACTACGCTTAATATTCTCAGCCGGTCCAATCCTGATTGAAATGAGGGCCATTATCCTAAGGAGGATTGTCAATAGCTCTGTCTGGATCGTATCAGGCATAGTTGTTATCATCATACGCACCTCCGTCACCCAAGGGGGATCCGTCCTTGTATGGGAGATCATTGGTGGAGCCATGATGATCTATGGAGCTGGACGCCTGGTTTGGGCCCTAATCAAAACCTCGTCAACAAGTGCCACGTCCGTTTAGTCAGCTTTCACTCGATTCACAATCGGCATCCTTACTGGCTGGTATCATTTGAAG
>WNFE01001932.1_pt1 | contig 15165 bp, 16 predicted proteins | sample 5400451 | NCBI WGS metagenome assembly WNFE01 (sample SAMN13153344, study PRJNA577476) | soil metagenome | isolation source: 200 cm saprolite under Douglas fir tree site 2 hole 2 | place: USA:California | collected 2015-04-18 | reverse complement strand
GCCCCCTTATAATCGAGCGCCAGATATCGTTTTACCACGTCAGAAGGTGAGTGCTGGAGGGATCCGGTCTGCGCGAGCCCATCTCCGGCTGACAACACCAGGACAAGCCACTGACACAGAATAAACACTGACCGCCCCACAACGTTGGGTGTCATCGTGTGCTCTTTTCTTCCATTCTGTACTCCTCCTGGGGGAACTTAGTAAGCCTCCTTTGCGTGTGTCCGGCAATGGAGCTCTCAGTCCGCAGGCGCTGTGCGGGTACAGGGCCCGCTCAGCCGTTTCAGCTCACCCGACTTTGTGTAACTTCATCAAATTGGTCTGCCCGGGCTGACCAATGCTGGTCCCCGACAGAATCACGATCCGCTGTCCCGTTGTCGCCAGTCCCTCGGTCTTCAGGCAGCGTTCCGCTTCATCGATCCGCTCATCAGTTTGAGGGATCTGCCGCATCGTGTGAGGGATCACACCCCAGTACAGCGCCATCCGCTGCCGTACAGCCTCAAATGGAGTCAATGAAATAATTGACGCGTCGGGTCGCTGCTTCGACAGCAAGCGCGCAGTCGTACCCTGCTCGCTAAATGCCACGATGACGCTCGCCCCGATGGCTGAGGCTGCCGAAGAGGCCGAATGGCAAATGGCCTCCGGGAAGGAGTCTTCCCCTTGTGGCGTGTCGGACGAGCGCATACACCACGATCGAGTCCCTTCTTCTGCGGCTCGAACGATTCGGTCCATGACACGGACAGTTTCAACCGGGTGCTGTCCGATCGCCGTTTCTGCGGACAGCATAACGGCATCAGTCCCATCGAGCACGGCATTAGCCACATCCGACGCTTCGGCCCTTGTCGGGCGCGTGTGGTGCGTCATAGACTCTAACATCTGAGTGGCCGTGATCACGAGGCGGCGGCGGCGGTTGGCTTCGGCGATGATGCGCTTCTGTAGGAGCGGGACCGCCTCCGGTCCCATCTCCACTCCCAGATCGCCCCGCGCAACCATGACGCCATCCGCCTGATCAAGAATCGCGTCCAAGCACTCAACCGCTTCCGGCCTTTCGATCTTCGCAATAATCGGCACGTCGCCGCCCCATTCGGCCACTAACTTCCTTGCGGCCACCACGTCATCGGGACCTCTGACAAACGAGAGGGCCACATAGTCCACCCCCTGCGTGATGCCGAGCCGGAGATCGTCCCGATCTTTGTCTGTCAGAGCGGGAGCGCTGATGCGAGTATCCGGCAGGTTCATTCCCTTGTGCGAGGTGAGTCGTCCCCCGGTCACGACTCCGCATTCGACGGCGCTGCCGATAATCCGATCAGCAATCAGCTCTATTAACCCGTCGTCAATCAGGATACGGGCGCCTGGCTGGATATCCCGCACCAGGTATTGATACGTCACCGGGATCTCACGCATCCCGGATGGAGCGATAGACTGTGCCCCGAGTTGACCGCCAGACAGGAGTAGAGTCGTCACGAGCCTCACAGTCTGGCCGGCAACCAAATCGAGCCCGCCCTGATCGACTTCTCCAACACGGATCCTCGGTCCTTGCAGGTCCTGGATGATCGCTACCGCCACACGCCGACGATCCGCTGCTTCACGAATGGCCTTGATCGCACGCGCATGCGATGCGTGAGTCCCATGAGAAAAGTTGAGTCGCGCCGCGTCCATGCCACTTTCAATTAACTGATCCAGCACGGTGGGCGAATCGCTGGCGGGGCCAATGGTGCACACGATTTTGGCTTTACGCATAAACAATGCTGTCACTGGTCATTGGTCAATCAGGATGTGCGCCGCGCGAGACAGGCGGGACGAGCGAAGGTTCGAGGTCCGAAGTTCGGGGTTTTCGGAACTTCGAACCCCGAACGTCGAACTTCGGATCGCGCCTTTCGCGCGCGTTCCGCTTTTCCTGTTCTTGTCGCGATGATGTCCGGGGATGCCATTCTAGCAAACGACCACCAATCCCACAACGCAACCGCCGTTTCAGGCGCAGGCCGCCCGGTTCATCCATGATCGAGTCGCCCTGTGACGATGAGTAAAAATGGAATCAGGGCACAGACTTCACGGTGAGTCGACACGCTCCATTCACCCCGCTACGGCAGCTCGCTTCCGTGCATTCGGGCGAAGATCTCCCAGTCGAACTGCTTCGGTGCCACAGCGTGGAGTGGGATCGCCTCGATAGTGCCTGCCCCGCGATAGGCCAACATGCACCCGACCACCCGCTCCGGCTCCTTGACGAGACGGCGAATCGCTTCATAGGCCAGATCTTGTGCGATGGTCTTGTCCTCGGGGGTCGGGGGTGCCCCCCGTAATGTGTGCCCGAGGATCGTGGCTTTGGTTGCAGGGGCGAGGCGATATTCACCAGGGCGTGCCTGAAACTGTGGCCACGTGCTAAGTGTGCTGGCGACATACTCGACAAGGCCGCGCACGCCGCCATCCGGGTGATGGCGATGGGGCGTCTGTTCCGCCACCACAAACAGATGGCTTTTGTTCGGGACGCCCAAGGTGCGGTTGAGCGTGCCCAGGATGAAGTCGTCGATATACGCGTCGGGATCGGGATGCTCGTTGACCAAGAGGCCTTCAGCTCTGGCCTGATACGCACAGGCGAGGGCGAGATGGCCGGACCCCGCCCCCATAATCTCGACGAAAAAGACGCTGCCCATGGCGGAACTGGTGGCTTTCAGCGACTCGATGGATTGATTCGCCAGAGACACGGCCGAATGAAAACCCAGGGAGGTCGTCCCTGCGAGGTTATTGTCGATCGAGCCTGGAATCCCTACTGGTTGGACCCCAAATCCTTCGTACAGCGCCCGCGCGCCTCGAAGACTCCCGTCCCCACCAATGACCACCAAGGCTCCATCTTCCATATAGGGCCGAAGATGCCGCATGGTGGCCTGTTGCACCTGCTCGTCCTTGAAATCTTCGAAGCGGCTGCTCCCAATCGGACTGCTCGCATGACTTCCCATACCGCGGGCATCGTCCTCAGTCACCGCTTCGATCCAGTTGTTGGCCAGACCTAAGAACCCGTGACGAACGAAGTAGACTTCCAGGCCAAACCGGTGTCCGGTCACGCGCAGTTCTTTCAACGCGGCGCCGGCACCGGCGAAATCGCCACCCGAGACCAATGCCACGATCCGCTTGATCTGTCGGGGCTTGAGCGTGATCCGGTCTCTACGTTCGCGCTCGACCTTCACCCAGGTCTCCCGCGCCACCCGTTCTCGCGCTGACAGACCCACAGCGGTTGAGTAGCCGGATAAGAGTCCCTGTTCGTAGGTCAGCAGAACGACGTTATCCTGTCCCTCCTTATATTCGCCAAACTCGGTGAAGGCTTCGCGAAAGGGACGAGGATCGAGATAAATCATGAGCGCCCGCAGCGTGGAACTGTGGCTATACACACACACGGCCTTCCCCTGGTGGGACTGACCCAACCGGCGGAAGCCATCGACAATATCCACATAGACATCGAAGAAGGAATGCCCACCCGGGTAGCTGTAGAGGGGATGTTTGATCAGGCGCTTGGCTGTCTGCACGTCCACGCCGAATGCCTTTGCGGCCTCCTCGGCTTCCACCTTCTTCTCCAGACCTGTGACCCATCCGAAATCTTGGGAGTCTAAAGCGGGATCGCAGGGTGGTGGAAACGCCTCAGCATGGTTGGCCTGCATCAGCGCCACGATCACCCGCTCATACAGTTGCAGCGTATTGGGGCTCTGGCTCACCAGATGGACGAAGGTGCGCGGATCGAGGTAGTTGTGAATGTGCAGGAAGTCCAATTGTTGCCCAACCACGCCCAGCATCCGGGCCAGCGCTGCGCCGACTGCGTCGGCTTTGGGAACGCCTCGCTCAGGATCCAGCACGTTCGCGAGGCGGCGCCCAACTCGATAGGTGCCGCTCTCCACGCGTGAGACACCATGACGCATCGTGAACAGAAGCGTGCGACCGGTTAAATCGCGCGGCAAGAGCCAAAATCGATCCTCGCCCAAGTCCAGCACGATACGATCCTCGGCCAACTGCGGCGTCAGTTGCGCGCGCGGCACGATCGCCACTGGCCGGCGATGCGTCGGCTTCTGCACTGACCCAATTGGCACGCGGAAGAACGGGGCCAACTCGCCTGCTGCGAGGAGAGCATTCCAGGCGGCAAAGAACACCAGTTCATCGCCCCGGCAACCCTCTTCGATCACCGCCCGACGGGTAGCCCGATACTCCTCTGCCCCAGGAAAGCCCACTTGCGCACACTGCACAAACGCCCTGATCTTCTCCATGGAGTCACGGGTTCGCTTTGGTCGATCGACTGAGGAAGTCGGGGTAGGTGGGAGCGTAATTCCCTCGCCGGCGGTACGACGCACCAGCATCTCTCCATAGGCCAGGAGCCCTTCGACTGTCACAAACTCAAGCCGGTCCACTGCAGATTCCAATCTGTACCTCGCTGGCTCGTCCTAGCGTAAGCGACCATCGTGCCTGCCCGATCTTCCCGTATGGTGGCCGGGAGATGCGGACTGGAGAACATCCTCAACAGGATGAATACGTTGGATGCTACGCTGGCGAAGGAGCGATAGCAACAATTCCCGGCCTCGAGTCCCGGCCTCGAGCACCCACTCCTCTCACGCCCGTTGATCCTCCGAGATCGTGCGTGCTAGGGTTCATACCGTGCTGCCTCGCCTCGTGATACGAACGCGAAACTATGGATCGAACTTGGAAAATTTATGGAATACTCGTCGTCCTTGGTGGGCTACTGTTCGGCGGCCCTACAGATTCCCTCAACGCCAGCTCGTCGTCTGAACCGACTGTACCATCTGCCTCTGTCCCATCCGTTCAGTCCGCAGGGCCAGCTCTTCACGATGCCACGCTGCCCCTCGATCGACAATTGCATCCCGTCGCGAAGGATCCCCTGCAAAAAGCCAAAAACCTGCTGGAGGCAATTCAGCAACATGAGGGCAAAGCCCTCCCTGGATATATCGGCGGCGGGGCGTTTCAGAATCGGGAAAGACGACTGCCTCGCGGTCACTATCGCGAGTACGATGTGAATCCCAAAATAAGCGGCCGCTCGCGGGATGCGGAACGGATCGTCATCGAGCAAGACACTGGCAGGGCCTACTATACCGGTAACCATTACCGAACGTTCATGCCATTGAATGAGACACCATGACTCCGAAACACACACTGACATTGCCCGCCTATCTGCAATCGACGAAGGCCCCCTGGACCTCGTTGCTTATGGTCACAGCCGGACAGAACGCCGAATCACTGGTGCGCCCACCGACCGGGTTGGCACTGAAGGTCATCAAGGGCCTTCACTGCAAGACGCCAGCAGATCTGTTTGCGGAATTCGCACGGGCATTGGAGTTCCCCGACTACTTCGGCCACAACTGGGACGCCTTGGAGGAATGTCTGGCCGATCTGGAATGGCTGCCGGCCAAGGGCTATATTCTGCTCATCACCGATGCGGGGTGCGTATTGCCCGGCGACGAAGAAGAGTATGAAACCTTTCTTGAGATCTTGCGTGATGCGGGAGAGAGCTGGGGAAACGGGCAAGCGGAAATGGGTGCGCGCCAAGCAAAGCCCTTTCATGTGTTGTTCGCTGTATCGGCGCGGGAGAAAGCCAAGCGGGCCCACTGGGGGATGAAAGAAATTAATGCGGAACCGACTCGGGAGGCGGGAATACGTCGTCGGACTTCCTCAAGACGGACCTAACCCGCATTATTCATGAACGTTTCTGCTGCAGTCGCGGAGACGGAAGGCAGAATCCACTGCGGTATTCTTTCTTCGCCCCACGATCATGCAAAGGGCGCTCGACCTCGCAAGCGCGGTGGCGACGCATCTGGACGCGGTCGGACCGGTGTCCAGGCAGGCGGGCTCGCCGTTCGGTCGGTCAACATACTGTTTCAAGTATGCCTCCCTCCGATCGTAGGCTTGGCTCTGAAGCCTGCCTCGCCCACTCCTACAAGGGGGCCAGCCCCCTTGTAAAATCCCCCGAAAGGAGCGCACCCCCTTCAGAACTCCCAGGCGAGGCGTTGCCACGCCTCGCGGCTCCGCGCGCCTGTCTCGCGTGGCGACTGCGCGATTTCGCGCCGAACCATCATGAATAATGCGGGCTAGGTGAGCACGGGTAAAAATCTGTCAGTCACGCCGGATCAGATCAAGCAAGGTCTTGGAGGCAATTTTCTGAACCAGCTATCAGGCAAAGCCGGCGTCTTGCCCGATGCCGTAAGCACTCAGCTGTCTCGCTTGCTGCGCGACGTGATCGATAAATTGACGCCGAGCGGCAAGATTGAAGCCGGCGGGATCGACCAGCTGCTCAAGATGTTTCAGGGGAAAATGGGAGCGTAATTTCCGGCAGATCGATAAGAAGTTGCGCCTGTCCTACGGGCGCAACTTCTTTGTCACGTTCAGCAAGCCTGTCCAGCGGAAGAGTGCAGAAGACAATCCGGTCGCGACTTCCGAGTGTGAGGCGGTGTGAATCGATGCCTGCCAGCGGGCCTCGACGGCGTGGCGATGAACGACGCAAATTCCATGCGTTTCCCGAGCATCGTCGAGAGGCGCCTTCTCGCCCACCAGCTCGGTTTTCCCTTCTTGTCGGCACCACGAACAGACAATCTTCATCGTTGACCTTTTAATCGCCGTCTAGAATTCCGAATACTGCTCACCTAATTTAGGCAAGAGTCGGGCCTCACTCGACTGGTAGCATTAATCAGCACATTTGCAAGGGATTACGAAAAGCCCCCTGCCTCGCAGTACAACAGCCTGTATAGAAAAATGGTGACAAACGTATCTCTTCAGACACTTTTTGGCCCCAGTCGCTTTGTTACGACACATGAACCTCATCTTTCTTGACCGAGGCTCGACTGCGTGGTACTGTGCGCCCCCATTATGAAAACCACTCGTTCCGCCAAGCTGTTTGCCGACGCACAGCAATTGATCCCTGGGGGTGTGAATAGTCCGGTGCGGGCCTTTCGCTCCGTCGGAGGCCAACCCCGGTTTATCAAGCGCGCCAAAGGCGCCCGCCTCTACGACGTCGATGGGAATGCCTACATCGACTATGTCCTGTCATGGGGCCCGATGATTTTGGGTCATGCCCCCCCATCGGTCATCAGCACGATCAAAAAGGCTGCCGCAAACGGAACCAGTTACGGCGCGCCGACCGAACTGGAAGTCATACTCGCCCGCATGATCCACGACGCCTTCCCATCGATGGAAAAGGTCCGACTCGTCAGCTCCGGCACCGAGGCGGTCATGAGCGCGATTCGTGTCGCGCGGGGCTTTACGAAGCGGGACAGTATTCTGAAATTTGAAGGGTGCTATCACGGCCATAGTGATTATTTGCTGGCGAAGGCCGGTTCGGGTCTGGCCACGCTGGGGATCCCGGATTCGCTTGGAGTTCCGGCTGACTTTGCAAAGCACACCTTGACCGTCCCGTATAACGACGTCCGAGCGGTTCAACAGATCGTCAAGGAACATCGGAACACGTTGGCCTGCATTATGTTGGAACCGATCGCAGCGAACATGGGCGTCGTGCCGCCGGCGCCGGAATTCCTTGTGTCACTCCGTCGACTCACCGCTGAAAACGACATCCTCCTGATTTTCGACGAGGTCATCTCCGGCTTTCGTGTGGCCTACGGCGGAGCCCAAATGCTCTACGGCATTACTCCGGATCTGACGGTGCTGGGGAAAATTATCGGTGGAGGATTGCCGGTCGGCGCCTACGGAGGGCGGAAAGAGATCATGGATCTGATCGCGCCGTTGGGGCCGGTCTACCAGGCGGGGACGTTGTCGGGAAATCCGTTAGCCGCGTCCGCCGGCATTGAAACGCTTAAGCAGCTCAAAACCCATGGGGTCTACAAGAAGCTTGAAGAGAAATCAGCAGCCCTGGCCAAAGGGATTGGTGACGCGGCCAAGAAAGCCGGTGTGCCGCTCACGCAAACCAGAGTCGGTTCGATGCTTGGTGCCTTCTTTACGTCAGGACCGGTGATGGATTGGAATACCGCAAAGCTGTCAGACACGAAGCGATACGGGCAATTTTTTCACACGATGCTGGAACAGGGGGTGTACTTGGCCCCCTCTCAATTCGAAGCCGCCTTCCTCTCGACCGCTCATTCAACCCGCGATATCGATTACACGATCAAAGCCGCCGCGGCCGCTTTTAAGAAACTCTAACCACGTCGCTCCTGAAGCGTCGTTCGTATCTCGTTTGATACAGTTCTAGATCGTCTCAGATACAGCTCAGCAATCCTGGGAAGCCGTTCAAACCGACTAACCAGCAAGTCCGCAGCTAAGCTCAAGAGCGAGGCGTCCTCAGGATGCAATGTGTGAAGTTGGCAGGATGCTCAAAACGAGTTCATTGCTAGACCGCAACGAGCGAAAGCCAGAGACGTACGTTGTACCAGTACGTTGAGGGCTTGAGTGAAGTGAGAACGACGCAAGGAACCGTTTTCAGCATCCTGCTTATTCGTCGTCCTCGTCCTCCGCGTCTAACACCTCCTGTCGTTTCTGTTCTTCCATGGCGTTATGCAGGAGCATTCGGACAAACATCGAATAGAGCGAGCCTTTTTCCAGCGTCCCGCCTGGAGGAATGGCGATCTTGCCTTCCTTAATCATACGATCCATCCAGACCTTTTGATCTGGTGCGATCAAGATCGGAATCTCGATCAGCCCCACACGTCCCATCATATCCATAGAAGCCTCCGTAAATCGTGAAGCAGAACTCGTGAAGCGTATCTCGCGAACCTCGAGAGACACCGCCATTCCAGCACGCGGATTTTTGTATTGTCAACCAGACTGCTCTGGCATGGAGTGTGCGTTCCCGCGAGGATCATGGCACAAAGTCAAACCACGTTCGGTGCACTCATCGCTATCGGCTGTATTCTTGTCTTCCCCCATCAGATCCTGGCACAACAATCCACAGCCCCACCCTCCTCACTGTCCACAACGCCCTTAGCTCCCGGGGCAACCGAGTCCGAACTTCGCCCGTCTTGTGACCTCTGCCGGAAACCAGAACCACGAGCCGGAAGCACCCTGAATCCCCACCGACTTCACCGTGAGAAAGGACTCCATCCTCACAAGAAACCCAAAGGGATGCGCCGATCCAGTAGCCGAAGTGTCCGATCGCTACTCCGTCGGCAAGCCTCCGCACCACTAGGTGGCATCGAGCGCACGGTCGACAGTCGGCACGTCCAAGTGGTTGATGGTGACACATTTCGATATGGGGCCGAGCGCGTCAGACTCCGAGGCATCGACACGCCGGAACTGAACGAGCCAGGTGGCCAATCCGCCAAACAACGATTGGAAGAATTGCTCCGCAGTGGACCCGTCCGCATTGTCCCGTTTGGACGAGATATCTACGATCGCCTCGTCGCCGATGTGTTCGTCGACGCTCGCAATGTCGCGGAGATGCTGGATCAAGAAGGCTATGCGAAGCCCCGGTCCTAATCGTCCCGACCACGAGAAGAAACCACTTGGGTTTGCGCTCCAATCCTTGCAGAATATCGTACAGGTCTTATCCAGCATCCCTGGACACTTGGTACCTTCTACGGAACCAGGTAATGCATAGTTCGACGCGATTCCGAGAGATGGTCAAATGAGAAAGGGCAGATTCTCTGCTGGCTTGACATTTATTCGGTTACCGTAGCACGCTTGACCGTCGTGTCTGGACAAGGCGACGCTGTTTGCTACAAGGAGGAAAACATATGAAGACTGCAAAACCCACATTCGGTGCATTCAACCAAGGACAAGTTCCCACTATCGCGTGCTTTAACAGGGCGACGGTCGCCCTTGGCGTCAACTTTGACGCCCTGATTGCGGCCATGCAAGCATACGTGAATCAACACATAGTCCCTATTTGGGGCACGCCCGCGAAGCTAATCAAGACAACAAATTTCGTGAAAGACGCCTGGGCGATGGTGTTCCTCGACAATGCCGATCAGCCCGGCGCCCTTGCGTATCACGATCTCACACCCGGTGGATTGCCGCTGTCCAAAGTCTTCGTAAAGACAACTCTGGCGGATGGTGAGCTGGTGAGCGTGTCGGCGTCGCACGAACTCGTCGAGATGCTGGTCGACCCGGCCATCAACATGATGACCACAGGCCCCGACGCGAAAACCATGTATGCGTACGAAAGTGCGGATCCGGTCGAGGCACTCAGCTTCAACGTCAAAGGCATTGCGATGAGTGATTTTGTGTACCCCGCCTACTTCGAAGTCTTTCGCAAAACCGGGTCAGCGCAGTTCGACCACCTCAACAAGGTCAAGAAGCCATTTCAGATCCTTTCCGGCGGTTATCAGATTATTTTTAAGAGCGGGAAGTGGACGCAAGTCTTCGGCTCAGCTTCGAAGAAGAAGAGCTTTGCCCGCGAAGATCGCCGCGGCCACCGGAGCAAAACGCGTGGGAAGAAACTGAAACTTAGTTCGAACAAGGAGATTGCCCGGACGGAGCGCAGAGGCTGAAATTCTATTTCACGTGTAGCGACCTGAACAAGCCGTACGTCGGCAAGCACTTTCACTCGCCGGTCGGCGGGGCTGAGCATTCGAGTTTCTTTTGCACAAAGATACCAGTACGACGCTGCTGTACACCCATGTGCTCAACCGCGGCCACGGGGTATACGGAGTCCAGCCGATGGTCTGTGACGCCATTGGAAAGGCGGGGTCTTATGCGAAACTATATTAAGACCCCGCATAGATGAGATGTGGAAAAGAACCTCGAAGAAATCACTTGGACTGAGCCCCGACTATTCATGAATACCTGCTACGACGTCCGATCCTCTCGCCCGGCGGGGCTTTTCTCGTTCGGCCTCCTCGACGGACTGCCAGTACGCCTGCATCGGCCTTACTTGCGAGAAGCCCCGGCGGGCTTCGGTCTCGAACGCCTCGCGACGGCATTCATGAATAATCCGGGCTAGCTCCCAATCCTGGCAGGAAATCGAAAGGGTCCTATCCAACATCCCAAGACAAGAGGCTTGTTCTACAGAACCAGATATTACATAGTTAGCTTCACCAGACGCATCGGGGCACTCGAATGACATCGCCAACCGACACACCTTTGAAAAAAAAAGGCAAGATTCCTTGGTATGTCTACTTTGGCGGAGCAGTTATCTATACCGCTCTTGCCGCTTGGCTGTTCGCAGAATCGTCTCCTCTGGCATGGATTTGCCTCATCAGTGCGCCGGTGGGTTTCTACTTTGCCTGGGGGGCTTGGAAACAAGATAAACGAAACAGAGATGATGCCTAACCGTGCACTGCCGCGAGCCCGGCCATCGTGCTGTGGTTGCAATCGAGTGTCCTCGTAGGCCGGGTCGCCGAGCTTGGGTCGTTAGCCACCATGTCGCACGAGGCCACACTCATTTATAGCGAATCCTTGCTGCGTCAAGCGGTGTTCGCGTTTTGGCGCCGCTCGGTAGGCCTTGGCTTCATCCTTACGCTTGTTGCTCTGCCAGTTACTCTCGGCGTGCTCGTTGCGCAAGACGCGGCCTCTTGGCTCATTGGTGCCGTGGCCGCGGTTGTCGTCATTGCGACCGCTTTGGCTGCAGCTCTCTACGTCGTTTACTATCGTAACTCGCTGCGCAAGTTCCGCGAAATGGACAAGCCTCAAGCCACGTTCCGAGCTGACGAGTCCTCGTTCACCATGAGTTCGGACATCGGCACTACAACGCTTCAATGGTCCGCCGTCAAAGAGCTGTGGCAGTTCCGTAGCGTTTGGCTTTTGCTGTACTCCAAGGCACAGTTCAGCACATTGCCGCTCGCGTGCTTGTCGCCCGAAACGCAGGCGTATATTGTGCAGCGCGTTCGTGCGTCAGGCGGCAAAGTTGATGGCTAACCCGTGATTCGTGCGGACGGCTTCGCCGCTCGCTCAATTCTATCGTTAGGCACATTCTCGTGGGTAACACATGCCGGACCTTCCCAAGGAACTAATCCAAGCGAATGCAATCCTTGGCGAGTATGTCGCAATTCATGACGCGATCTTTAAGTTTTCGTGGCGCAAGGCACTCCCAACCAGGACTTTTCAAGGCCACTGACTTTGGGGCTCACTTTAGAGACCTCGATCGGTTGGCGTCCAAACTGGCTGCTATTTCATCGGCATTGAAGGCAGAGTCAGGGTCTCTGGATGGTTCCCACCAGTACATGGCGGCGTTGCTCGAAGCTATCCAAGCTCTCCGGGAGATCTGCGGGCGGTTCTACGAGAAGAGCCAAGGTGATCTCAGCAAGTATCGGATGGCCGAGTACAACGCCAACCTCAAGACCTATGAAGGTCTCATGAATAAGTGCCAAGAACTCGGCGTAGCGCTAAACCAGCACTTACGCAGTGAGCATGCCCTACCAGAGGGTTGAACCGGACGGTCCAGCAGCGTTGCCGTTGGGCATTCTCCGCGCTCTGGAGAACAGTCGATCCTGGCATGTGATTATGCCGCTGGCAATGGCTATCAGCAAGATGGAGGAGAAGACCTGCAGTTGGATTACGGCTGTTTCTTGTTCTCTTTCTTCTCCTTTTTCCCGTCTTTAGCCATCGGGTTTGGCATGTAAAACCACCAGCCGAGTACGAATACACCGATCGTCATGCCGGCTATGATGAGCCAGCTTCCGAGCCCTGCCATTCCAAAACCCACCCACTCCATTTAGTGACTCCTTGTGCGACGGGACCGTAGCACGGCGATCATCGCATTGTCGAGACGCTTCACCTTCCCGTTTCCATCCGTTGCCGCCAACCTGGCCGATCCTTCGACGACCACACGCTGACTCTCCCGTTCTCGGATCACGTGCGAAAACGTGAAGGAGGCTGCCGTCATGTCGGAGACGACCGTCTCGATGATCAGCCGGTCGCCATAGCGCGCTGGAGATCGGTAATCCACTTCTGCGTGCACCACGACGAACACCGTGCCCTCCTTCATATACCCGGCCACTGACAACCCTCGCTCTTCGAGATACTGCGTCCGCGCCCGCTCGAAATACTTGAGATAATTCCCATAGTACACCACCCCGCCGCAGTCGGTATCTTCGTAGTAGATGCGAACTTCCATATTCTCTACTCGCGATACAAGCGGGACGGGCGCGACTCGCCAGTAGATTGCCTGTCTCGCACGTCGCGCTAGAGGCTCAGCGTCGGAAACTTCGGCAACGATGTCTCACTGACGCTCGATAGCTTGATGACAACTTCGTACAGCTGCTGCACCCGCTCGGCTTTGACCGGCTCGAAGCCGTGGCCAAGGACGGCCTGGTTGGCGGCGTCGAGCAGCGGTTTCATCGTCGGCCACTCGCGCAAAAATGCTTGGCCCATCTGGTCACCCAATCCGGCCAGCGCCCGAAACTGCGCCTGCAAGGGCAGCTTGTACTTGCCGTCGAGATCTTCCAGCCAACAGGATCGACAGGTTTCTCGTAGCGCCTGCGGCAATTGCTCCAGTTGCACATCCCAGGTCTTGATCTTGTATTGCTTGAATAGTTGACGCTGGGCAAAGGCTTCGAGCGCACGAAGGAGCGAGACCATGGCAGCTTCCGGATCGTGCAGGCCATGCAGTCGCCGACCGGCATGGGCCAGTAGATCGAGGGCCTGCATGTCTTTCACGGGAGCAGGATCGAGGACGAGCTTTTCCAAGAATCCCGCGTTCGCTTTTATAGCTGGTAACAGCGACGTGAGTCCAGGTGGTCCGCCCCACAGGGACGCCATCTCAAAAGCCTTCACGGCAGTCTTGAGTTTCTCCCAGGCTTGACGATAGTAAAATCGTTCCCACAAATCGTAGCCATCAGCCAGGTCTCCAAAGGCACGATAGAGCGGTTTTTGCCCGCCGCTCACCCGTGCTTCGACCTCGCGGAACAGCTTCGCCGCTGCGGCAAACAATCTCCGGTTGAACAACTCACAACCCTCGCGACGCGAGACAGATGCCGCCTCATCCCACGGATTCCCCTGCGTCCATACGAAGGGCTGCCCGGCGATATCAATCCTGTCCCCCTCCTGCCCATCTCGCGCCGGCACGAGCGATACGATCCGCGAACTCATCGGCATGGTGACCAACGTCAGAGCACCCGCCATGGCTGAGGTGGCGCCGGTCACATCGACGACGAGCTCGCCTGGCTGCACATCCCATGTACGCAACATCTCCGGGAGTGTCCGGGCGAGCGTCTGATAACAGCCGACAAATTCACAGGTCTCCGCTGTCACCACCCAATCCCACCGTCTAGGCATATGCTCGATCTTCGGCTGGATGTCGGATTCTACGAGCGATTTCGCCCCTTCAGGCAACACGAAACAGAGTGAATCTGGCTGCAGACGATTAATCGAATAGACCGCCGCCGCCGCATGGTCGGTGAGCGCGATCACTAAGGCCTTGACTGGTTGGTCTTGCGCCATTGCGCGCGGACTATAACATTGCCATATCGAGCGATCAATTCACTGTTCTCCCATCGCCCTGCGTGAAGGGGCAAATGGCTCGTTCTCTGTCACGATGCCTCTGTCCATGACCGTGTTTTCTTGTACGACAGAATACGTGAATTGCCCTGAAGAGGGTGCATCCATACGAAGTTTTGAGAGTTGGCCAACACGACCAATATGCTCATCCTGTCGGCGACTGTCTCCGATGTCGACTCAATGGTTGCCTTGGCGATGAACGCCATCCGGCAGACTTCGCCTACTCATCCGACAACGTCGTAGCCGGCCTGCGAATCACGTTTGACAGGTGACGGCAGGTTGCCTAGAATCGCTTCCCATGAAAGAACGTGTACTCAGTGCATTTGCCGAAAGCACGACCGTCAAGCAACAGTTCGCGCACGAGCACGCCGATCGCATCGTGCAGGTTGCGAAGCTGATCGCCACGGCCTTTCGCGACGGACACAAAGTGCTGCTCTTCGGCAACGGAGGCAGTGCCACGGATGCGGCCCACCTCGCCGCCGAGTTCGTCGGGAGGTATAAACGCGAGCGGGCCCCGCTCCCGGCCATCGCCCTGGCCACCAACATTGCCGACATCACCGCCATCGCCAACGACTACGGCTTCGACGAACTCTTTGCCCGCGAGGTTCGCGCCCATGGCCAGAAAGGCGACGTCGCCATTGCCATCAGTACCAGCGGCAATTCACCCAACGTATTGAAGGGTGTGGACGTCGCGCGGGCTTGTGGCCTCACGACCATTGGCTGGACCGGGGGGACCGGCGGGAAACTGGTTGGTCTGGTGGAATATCCGTTCGTCGTGCCCTCAACGGTTACGGCCCGGAT
>WNFE01001930.1_pt1 | contig 15171 bp, 14 predicted proteins | sample 5400451 | NCBI WGS metagenome assembly WNFE01 (sample SAMN13153344, study PRJNA577476) | soil metagenome | isolation source: 200 cm saprolite under Douglas fir tree site 2 hole 2 | place: USA:California | collected 2015-04-18 | reverse complement strand
CCTCCGGTGCCATGTAGACGGTCTCGCTCTGGAGTTCGATCAGCGCCCGAGCGAGGGCGCGGATGCGATCCGGCAGTGGCGCGCGCTGGTCGATCAACACGAGCTTCTCGCCCCGTACGACACAGAGGCCTCCACCCATGGTTGCGGGCGTCTCGAAGGGCTCTATCCGAACCTCGACGCCGAGCCTCTCTGCGGCCTGGAGCAGTTCGTCAAAGAGATGTTGGTCGTCCATGCTGGAGGACTACTTGCCGACGGGCCGAACTCACCTGCGAGCCTCGCAGGCTCCGCCCACTCACCGCATCCCTCGCTGCATCAACATGGTACAGCCTTGGATTCGACACCCGGCAGCATCCTCGTGCTCCGAGGCGTACCACTCTTAAGGACCGACCTGAGAGACACCCCGCCGGGATCGACCGGCTCCTCGTCCTTACTCCGGCCACGTACCGTCCGCTCGATCAAATCGGCTGCCACGCGAGTCTCTCGATGCGCCCGAGGATCTGCCCAGAGCGGCGCTGCGTCAAGTGCCTCTCGGCCATCTGGAGCCGATGTTACCGGGGATGCCGCCAGGCCTGCTCCCCGGCCCGAGGACATCACGGACGCCTGCGTGTTCCTCGCCTCACTGGCGACACCATTCGCGTCATGGGCGGGCGCCTCATCGGCTGACGATGCGGCTCTTGTGCGCGCCGAGCCCGGTGATGCCCATCTCGACGACGTCGGCGGGCTGGAGGTAACGCGGCGGCATGCCGTAGGCGACGCCCGCCGGCGTCCCAGTCGAGATGACGTCGCCGGTGCGCAGCGACATGAAGCGGCTGACGTAAGCAACGAGCTGGTATACGGTGAAGATCATGTTGGTGGTGTTGCCGCGCTGACGCGATTCGCTGTTGACCGTTGTCCACACCTCCAGGGCGTGGGGGCTGGTTACGGCTGACGAGGTCCCTGACCCGCCGGCGAGGATCGGTTGTAAGCGCCAGCCGTGACCCCGCCCGTCTGGCTCGATGAGTCAGGCCCGTCTCAGCCCCTTAGTAGTAGACCCACTGGGGCGGGACGACCCACTGCGGCACATAGTAATAATTGCCGTCGGCGCCGAGAAACGGCCCCTGGTACGCCCAGGACCCGCCCTGCCAAGAGCAGCTTGGTGCGTAGATCTCATAGAAGGGGCGCCCAAAGCGCTCGCGGTGCTCGAACCGCTTGTTGCGCTCAAACCGCTCGTGCCCGCCGCGAGACTCGTGCTCGTCCTTGGCCATTGCAGGCAGGGGCACCGCCGCGACGGCCAGGAGCGTCAGCTTGCGGACCATGGGGCACCTCCCCGCTGCCACTCTCACGTTCGACCCGTCAGACGGCTTGACAAGCCGATTCATGGGCCAGTTCTACGCACTGCTTGCCAACCCCGGGCCCGGCGCTAGAGTCCCCGCACCCGCTACCTCCTTGGGGGGTGCAGTCGGGTGGAGTTGCCCCGGTTTCGTGGACGGTGCACGGCTTGCGCTTCACGCCACGGCTGGGTGCCGCTTTTCATAGCTGATCGGCGACCCGCTGCTGGCGTCCGAGCAGCGCGGGCCGTCGTTCGGCATCACGCGCCCGGCGGCCGATATCCCGCTCCCTGCGCCAGGAGCAACGCGTCGAATCCCTCGTCAGGCGACATGAGCACCGTGGTCTTGAAGTCCTTCACGGCCCCGCTGCCGGCGATGGCCATGGAAACCGCCGCCGCATTGGCATTGCTGGGCACCTCGAAGAGGACAACCACGTCGTACTCGCCGAACGTGTAGTACCAAACCAGGATCTCGCCGCCGAGTTTGGCGATCACAGGCTTGAGCGCCTCCATCCGGTTCTCGGGCCGCTGGACCAACTTATGCCATGCGGTGCTCGTGTAGGACGCCTGCACCATGTATGTCGGCATCGGGGTCCTCCTTGGGCTCGAAACCAGATCGCCGCCAAGCGGATCGAGCGTAGGCCCGGTGACCGAACCCGTCAAGCCAAGTGGACGCGTGCACGGCTGGGTAAACGCCGAGCGTGCGTGGTGAGCAAGCGGCGGGCCGCGGCCGAGCAAGCGGCCAAGAGCGTCGGCGGCAAGATCGAGTCCTTTTACTTCGCCTTCGGCGGCGCCGACGCCTTCGTCATCGCCGATGTGCCGGACCACGCCAGCGCCTCGGCTGTTTCGCTGGCGGTGAGCGCCTCAGGCGGTGCCCACTGCAAGACCATCGTCCTCATGACCCCCGAGGAGGTCGACGCGTCGGTCTCCTCCCCATTTCCGCTGCATGACCCACTCCAAGCACCTGGACATCCCGCAATGAGCTGCGCAACACTAACGCCATGGCGGCGCGTCGCGCGAAGAAGCGCAGCAGGTCTCCGTCGCAGAAACGCCGCGGTGATCACGCTGAGGACTTCCAGCTGCCACCGCCGATAGAGCGGGTCCCATTCTCGGCGCCCTGGCAAGGTGCGCCCGTGGACGAGTTTTCGGTGACAGCGCACGCCTGGCCCATCCAACTGTTTGAGGCCTTTTACGGCGTGCTCTGGAAAGCCGTCTCCAAGAAAGACCCGAAGTGGGCGCGACGATTTCACGCGGCGCTGATGGAGCAGGTCATGGGCTCGGCTGGGAGCGCTGACGAGATTGTGGAGCGCCTGGCCGCCTTCGACTATGCGCAGAAGGCCGGGCGTCCCAAGGGTTCCGGTCATGTCATCCTGCCAGCGCCGCTGCTCCGGCTGTATGACCCGCTGCTGGACCGCGTCCAAATGTGTCGCCAGGGGCGGAAGGGGTATGCTCCCCAGGCGCTGGCCGCGCTCCAGCGTTTCTGGAACCTCTGGCGCCGGCAGCCCGGACTCCCCCCACCACGCGTCCATGCATTCCCGACCGAGACCGTGAAGGCCGCACTCGATCGAGGCGACAGCCCGCGGGATCTGACCGCACGCATGGTGGCGGCCTGGTTCGGAGTCCGCGGGCCCGACAACATTCCCAAATACGTCCAGCGGGCCCGACGGGCGCTCGGCCTGCCGCCCCTGACCCGCTAACCCGCTCACCGGGCATCCTGCATTCTGGTCCTCGCTAGAGGACAAGAATGCCGATCAATCTTGTCCACCGCGTCATCGCCAGGGGGACAAGAATGCCTGGCTGATGGTGCCCATCGATCATGTCCGTCTGGTCGAGCACACTACTCACCATCAGCAAGCATTCGAGAGAGGAGAACGAACGGACCATGAACAGTCAAGAGATCGAGACGCACCACGGCGAGGCATCCGCGTCCCGGATGCTCGAGTCCGGTCATACGCGCGACCGGACGGTCTCCGACACCATGAAGAAGATCGACGACCCTGACGTCTTGCCGGGACGCAACGCGGGACGGTCGGGTCGGCCCCAGCGCCGCGGACCGAAGACGGCAGCCGGTAGAGCGCGGATCGGCCTCAATGCGCTCACGCACGGCATCTCCAGTGCGAGGCTGGTGGTGCCGGGCGAGAGCACGACGGAGTGGGAGCTGTCCCGTCAGGCCATCGGGGACGCACTCGCGCCCGCAGGGCCGGTCGAACTGGCTCTGGCCGAGCGCGTGGCGACCGCCCTCTGGCGGCTCCGGCGCGTGCTCGCGTACGAGGCGGCGGCGATCGCAGAGCGGCAGCACCTCGCGGCGGCCAGCGCCCGCCTGCTCCCGCATCCCCTCGACATCGACAAGATCATTCGGTACGAAGCGCATCTGAACCGGCTGCTCTACCAGGCCTTGCATCAGTTGGAGGCGATGCGGGCCGAGCGGCATGGGCAGCCCACGCCCCTGCTCCGGGTGGACGTCCAGCATCACACCGGAACGCCCGAGGCGGCGGACGGGTCGTCTGTGTGAGGCCATGAACATGCCCGCGTCCAGCGACTCGATGCCCAATCGACACCCCGTACGGACCCCGGCCGACGTGCGGCGCGTGCTCGCCACGGAGATCGAGCGCGTGGCGGCCAACCCGGATCTGGACCCGATTCGGAAAGCGCAGACCCTCGCGCAGTTGACGCGGGTGGCGCTGCGGGCGATGGAACTCGAAACCCTCGACGCCCGCGTCGAGGCCATTGAATCGACGCTGAAATTCCGAAAGGAAACGCCAGCACAGGAGGAAACGCCATGAAGACGCTGTCATCGCAGTACGCGCAGTTCACCCCAGAGGAGCGGCTCCGGCTCACCATCGTCGCCGAGGAGCGAGGGGACCATGCGGAGGTCGAACGGCTCATGCGGAGTTGCCCGCAGATGCCGTGGGTCGTCCCAGACCCGGAGTACCGTAGACGAATCATCTGGATGCGTGCCACGGTCAGCCATGTGATCTGGCTGTGGGTGGAGGCCTCGGCGCTCGTCCTGTGTCACGGGCTGCTCGTCGCTGCCCTCCCGGCCGAGGCCGGCACGCTCGTGGCCAAGGCCACCGCCGAGTGGAAGAAGTGGAGCGCTGTCTGGCGCGGGATTGAGTCGGGGATCACGAAGTTCTGTGCGGACGCTGACCTCACGCGCGACCAGTTGCTCGTGCTGGGAGTAGGGCGCTCACCGGCCGTCGAACTGGCCCGCGACCTGCTGCATGACGACGCGCGCGCCGACCGTCGATGCGAAACCGCCACCCGTCAAAAGCTCCGTGATGCGTGGAAGGGCGGGAACGACCAATGAACCGAGAATTGCAAAACAATGTGGCGCTAGATACGCCGTTTCCGACCGCGCCGGCTCAAGGAGCAACAGAGATGAAGATGGGCTACCGGGAGCCACTGCGTCACCTCGGCAGGGTGATGTTCGGCTCGGAATTGTGCGGGACGCTGCGCAGGGAGCCGGGACCGGCTCTCACTTCGGGGCCGCGGCTGACGTCTGGGACACTGATCCGCGGTCACAACCGATGAGGGGAGGGTCCCGGTCCTGGTAGGGCTTCAAAGGCTAAAACTGCAAAACAAATCCCGGGTTTGGGGCGCTCGAACATATAACTATTTGAAATATAAAGTGTTTTTTGACTGGCCGGGCCAAGCGATCGCCCCACCGCGTCACCCCTGTAGGTCGACGTTCCCATACATGAGGGGCTGTTTAGTGATTACGCCGCTCGGCGGAGGCCGCCCAGCGGAACGCCGGCGCGGGCCCACTGGGAACCTGGGCACCAAGTAACCAGGCCGGGTCCTACGGGAAGAGCCGCTGCCACCAGTCGCTCGAGGCAAGCCGGGGGTGGCGTGCTGCATGTCGTAGAACTCCGCCGCACCGCAGGGGATGACGGTCGGATCCGACGCATCAAGGGACCGTGCGCCCACCTGCACGGCGAGGCGGGTGAGAACGGCCGCCGTCGAGGCCAGCGCGGCCCGGGAGCGGGCCTCGCGATGCAGGGCCTCCCAGGCGGTTGGGTGATACGGTGGCGTGTAGACGACGAGCTCGACGCCTCGCGCCCGCATGTCCCGCCACAGCCGCTCGAGAGAGACCGCCGCCTCGCGGTTCCAGCGAAAATCTACCAGACCGTAAGGGCTGTTCGCCACGTGGTGCAGGGCGACCTCGCGAACCTGGGCCGGAGTCGGTCGCAACATGCCTTTTCATCGCCCGGCGCCGCTGCTAGCATGGGGCCCGTGCCGCCGGCCCCGTCTTTCGCCCCCGTCATGTGGGCTCGCAGAGCGCCCGCGCGTCCTGTCGGCTCGCTACTTCTCTGGAGCGTCCTGCTCGCGCTGCTCGGCGCTGGACCGGCCTGGGCCCAGCCCGCGAGCCCGGGTCCCCGGCCCGGAGGCGTCACGATCCCCGCGGGCGAGGAGCAGGCCACCGTCGTGGCCGACCAGATGCAGCAGGTGGGCGGCGCCACCGATCTCATGATCGCGGTCGGCAACGTGGAGATCACGCGCGGGCAGACCCGCCTGCTCGCCGACCGCGTCGAGATCAACCGCGACACCGGGCAGGCAGTGGCGCAGGGGAAAGCGGTCTTCTACGACGGGCCCGACCGCCTGGTCGGCGACCGCATCGACTACAACCTGAAGACCGGCACCGGCGTCGTCTACCACGGCTCCGGATTCTCGGCCCCGTACTACCACCTCTCCGGTGAGCGGATGGACCGCATCGGGGACGGGATCTACGAGATCCGGCGCGGCGTGTTCACCACCTGCGAGGGCGACGACCCGCCCTGGTCGTTCCGGTTCAACTCGGGAACGGCCGATCTCGACGACATCGTCTACGGCCGCGACGCCTCCTTCTGGGTCAAGCGCGTGCCCCTGCTGCCCTGGGTGCCGTTCTTCGCGGCCGCCCTGCGCCGCGAGCGGCAGTCCGGCTTCCTGTTCCCGGAGTTCGGCCAGTCCAGCCGTCGGGGCTACTTCGCAAAGGTTCCCTACTTCTGGGCGATCAACGACAGCCAGGACCTCACGGTGTCCCTCGATACCTTCAGCGCGCGGGGCATCGGACTGGACGCCGACTACCGTTACGTCCTGTCGCGGGATCAGCGCGGCGAGCTGTCCGCCTTCGGGATCACCGAAGTCTTCCGCAACAATCGATCACCGGGAATTCCCGAGAATCGGGGCTGGACGTCCCTGAAGCACGACTGGCGGATTGCGCCGGGCCTGACCTTCAAGGTGGACTCCCAGGTCACGAGCGACGACCAGATCTACCGCGACTACGCCGATCGCCTGACTGACCGCTCCCGGCTCGCGGCCATCACCAACGTCTCGCTCACCAAGACCTGGAGCAACTGGAGCCTGCTCGGCCAGGTGCGATGGTACCAGGACCTGACGACGACGCGACCCCTCGAGCTGCAGCGCGTGCCCCAGATCGACCTCGTGGGCGTCCGTCAGGCGGTGCCCGGGGTGCCGTGGCTGCTCTACGAGAACAGTGCGTCCTTCGTCAACTTCATCCGTAAGGTGGACGGCCCCGAGGGCGTGCGGGCGGATTTTCACCCGCGCTTCTTCGTGCCGATCCCGATCGCCGGCCTCGTGACCATCATCCCATTTGGCGGGGGGCGCCTCACCTACTACGACCAGCGCGTGACCGGGTTTCACACGGGGCCGGACGGCATCTTGAGTCAGTCCTCCGAGTACGACCCACGGGTGCGCCGCCAGGTGGAGCTGGGTGTCGAGGCGCAGACCAAGGTGACTCGCGTCTACACGACTGACGGCACCGGAGGCATCGCGGCGGTGCAGCATTCGATCGAGCCTCGCGCGACGCTCATCGAGATCCGCGGGCTCGACCAGAAGTCGATGCCCACCTACGACCCGGGCTACAGCACCGGCACGGGAATAGACCCGGGTTACGAGCGGGCGCACGGGATAGACCGGCTCGGCAAGGCGAACGAGGTGACGTACCAGGTGGCGAACGTGCTGAGAGCGAAGTCGGTGGCGGGGCCAGATCAGGAAGCGGTGCGCTGGGATCTGGCGCGGTTCACCCTGAGCCAGACCTATAACTTCAAGCCCATCGACCAGCCGGTCGGCGATCTATACGCGGACCTGGCCCTGCAGCCCAACCAGAGGATCCGCGTGGCCGGCTACGCTCGCTACAACATGTACGGCCTGGGGCTCCGCGAGGCCGCCGGGACGGTCGGCGTGGTGTACCCGAAGTTTTCCTTCGCAGTCGGCCCCCGGTTCAACGAGCAGGGCGCCCAAGTCGTGTTCGGTCCCCAGATCGGGCCGGTGGGCCCTCAGCGCACCCTGACCGCCGAGGGGACGGCCCGGGTCCTGCCGAACCTCGAGGTGAGGGCTGGTACCGCCTGGGAGCTTGTCAACAGTGCCACGTCGGTCGAGTTCCGCGGTGGCATCGATTGGCGCTTCGATTGCTGGTCGATCTCGGCGACCTACATCCACCGGCACAGTGGCGAGAGCGAGTTTCGCTTCTCGGTGAACCTGCTGGGGCTCGGGCAGGTCGGTACCTCGGCCAAACCCGGGCTCTAGAAGAGGTCCACGGCGGCGTTGGCGATCTTGCGCCCGATGTCCGTCGCGGCCTGACTGGCCGCGCCCCCTCCCTGCGCCAAGGTATCCGACACCTGGCCCTGCACCTGGAAGTCGGCGGTCTGCGCGAGCCCGTTCTCCTGCCACAGCATCTTGTTCTGACGCACGTCACGGAAGGTCACGTTCAGGACGACCCGCAGATGGTACGCCTGAACGTTCTGGTTGCGGTCGAAACCCGCGCCGTCGATCTGGTAGCCGACGATCTCCCCCTCGAGGATGGAGTCGGCCTGCTCGACGGGCACGACCCGCAGCCGGCCCCCGTTCGAGAAGGCGGAGATGACGGCAGAGGTGATGGTGTTCTCCAGTCCGGGCGCCTCCGTCCGGTTCTTGAAGATCGGCACCGCCACCGTCTTGATGTGGCTGGGCAGGTTGCCGCGGAAGCTGTACCCACAGCCTGTCGCGAGGCAGGCCCCGAAGACAAGCAGCAGGCCAAAGATGGCGTGACGCGGAAGGTGACTCATACCGGTGCATCGCTAGACTAAGGCATGCGCGCAGCAGGCGCAACGGTCCGCTTCTATGCCGATGCCCGGTACAATACCTGGGATGATCAGGGTCCTCGACCGCTACGTCGCCCTGGAGCTGTGGCCGCCCTTCGCCATCAGCGTCGTGGTGTTCACCTTCTTCCTGGTCATCGACCGTGTCTACCAGCTGACGGACCTGGTGATCGGCAAGCAGGTGCCCGTTCTGATGGTGCTGTCGCTCCTTCTCTACCTGCTGCCGCCGCTCCTCTCGCTGAGCCTGCCGATCGCGGTGCTGATGGCGGTGCTGATCGCGGGCGGGCGGTTGAGTGCCGATTTCGAGGTCGCCGCCCTCAAGGCCTCCGGGGTCAGCCCCGTCCGGCTCTTTCGGCCGTTCCTCGCCGCCGGCATCATCGCGAGCGCGTTCATCGCCTGGCTGACCCTGGTCGTGAACCCGTGGGCGAGCGTCGCCTTCCAGAAGCAGCTCTTCAAGATCCTGGAAACGCGGGCCACGACGGGCATCCAGGAGCGGGCATTCACCGGCACGTTCGGCCGGATCGTGCTCTACGTCGAGGAGGTGAGCCCTTCGGAGCTTGCTCTGAAGGGGCTGCTGGCCTCGGACGAGCGCGACCCGGCCCTGTCCCGGATCATCGTGGCCCGCGAGGGGCGGGTGCTGTCCGACAGCGAGCGCCGGCGTCTCACGCTCCGGTTCATCGACGGGGCCATCACCGAGAGCGATGTGGCGGACCCGCGGCGCTTCCGGTACACGACCTTCACCCTGTACGACATGAGCCTGCCGCTCTCCAGTGCGACCGCGACCTCCGAGCAGCAAGCGAAGCCGGAGAAGGAGATGCCGCTGCGGACGCTGGCCGCCGCGGCCGAGACGGCGACGGACCCAGGGAAAGCCGCGCCCTTTCTCGTCGAGCTTCACAAGCGGTTCGCCCTGCCCATGGCCGCCGTCGTGTTCGTGCTGGTGGGCTTCCCGCTCGGCATCCGGTCGCACCGGGGCGGCCGCGCGGTGGCGATCACCTCCAGCTTCGCGATCGTGATCTCGTACTACATCCTCTCCACGGCCCTGGAGGGTCCTGCGCTGGGCGGGCGCCTGCCGGTCGGGCTGGCCGTCTGGCTGCCGAACGCGATCTTCGTCGTGATCGGGCTGGCCCTGCTCAGGGCCGTCACGACGGGGGTGCCCACGGGCTGGCTGGACATCTTCTGGCGTGTGGCAAGCTGGCTTCCGCGGGGCCGCCGTGCGAGAGACCCGCGCGTAGCCGGCTGGGCCACCCGGCTCCGTCTGCGGGGGCCGCGCGGGTCGAGCTTCATCATCGACCGATACCTGATACGCCAATACTTGCTGTTGATCGGCATCGGCCTGCTGGTCGGCGCCGCCTTCAGCGTGATCGTCGATCTGGTTCAGAGCCTGGATCGGTTCCTTCGCGCCAAGCCACCCTGGATCTATATCGGGCAGCACTTTCTCTACCTTGTGCCCCGGGAGCTCTACAAGGGGCTACCGCTGATCGTGCTGGTCGCGACCGTCTTCCTGTTCATCTCGCTGAGTCGCCAGCGGGAGCTCGATGCGCTGAAGGCGGCCGGCATGAGCCTCTATCGGGCGTGCGTCCCGATCCTGCTGATCGCCTTCCTGATGAGCCTGGGCGCCCTGGTGTTCCAGGAGACCGCCCTGCCGCTGATCGCCGCGAAGGCCGAGGAAGTGGATCGCGTCAAGATCCGGGGCTTCCCTCCCCGGCACCTCCAGCAGCAGGGCCAGATGTGGTATCGGTCCTCCGATCGACGGTTCCTCAAGATCGGGCTGCTGGATCCGGTGGCGCGGTCTCTGGACGGCCTGATCGTGCTGGACCTGGCGCCGGATTTCCGGCTCACCGATCGACTCGACGTCCGGCGGGCCCAATGGGTCTCCGACGGCTGGGAGATGTGGGGAGGAATCACCCGCCAGATCGGGACGGCTCAGCAGGTGCAATCGCGCAGCTTCGATCATCGCGTGATGGAGATGCCGGAGCACATCGACGACTTCATCCGGGTCCAGAAGCTGCCCGATGCCATGAGCTTCCTGGAGCTGCGGGCCTACGTGGCGAAGCTCCGTGACGGAGGCCATCAGGTCGGGACGTATCTGGTCCAGCTCTACTCCAAGCTCTCCTTCCCCCTGGTCCACTTGATCATGGCGCTGGTCGCGATCCCGTTTGCCCTCGCGGCCCCCCGGAGCGGCGGCAGGGCGGTCGGCATCGGCGTGGCGATCATGGTGGCCGTGACCTACTGGCTGGTGCACTCGGTCGCCCTGGCGTTCGCCAGAGCCGATCTCCTTCCACCCGCGCTGGCCGCGTGGTCGGCCAACATCATCTTCACCGGGCTCGGGACGGCCCTGTTTCTCAACGCCAAGACCTGAGCGCCGGGCTCGCGCCGGCGCCCCGATGCTTCGAGAAGCCTCATCCGCTCGTGTATAATCTCCGCGGAATGCGTCTGCTGATCACGGGGATCACCGGGTTCGTCGGCAGCCACCTGGCGGAGTACGCGCTCGCGCAGGGCGCCGAGGTGTTCGGATCGAGCCGGTGGCGGAGCCGCACGGAGAACATCGAGCACCTGCGTTCGCAGATCAAGCTGATCGAGTGCGACCTCCGCGACCTGGCCGCGGTGCGTAGCCTGCTCGAGGCGGCGGAGCCGACCCACGTAGTTCACCTGGCGGCGCAGAGCTTCGTGGGGGCGTCCTGGCAGATGCCCGCCGAGACGCTCTCGACCAACATCATCTCGCAGGTCAACCTGCTGGAGGGAATCCGCCGGCTCAAGACTGCGCCGCGTTTCCTGGTGGTGGGGACCAGCGAGGAGTACGGTCTCGTCCACCAGGACGAGCTGCCGATCCGCGAGACCAACCCGTTGCGGCCGCTGTCTCCGTACGCGGTGAGCAAGGTGGCCCAGGACATGATGGGCTACCAGTACTTCATGAGCTACGGCCTGCCGATCATCCGCACGCGCGCCTTCAACCACGAGGGGCCGCGTCGCGGCGAGGTTTTCGTGACCTCGACCTTCGCCAAGCAGGTGGCCGAGATCGAGGCGGGTCTGTGCGAGCCCATCATCCTCGTCGGGAATCTGAAGCCGCGGCGGGATTTCTCCGACGTCCGCGACATCGTGCGCGGCTACTGGCTGCTGCTGGAGCGGGGGGAGCCGGGTGAGGTCTACAACCTCTGTTCGGGTCGCTCCTGGGCGATCCAGCAGGTGCTCGACTTCCTCCTGGAGCAGTCCCGGGTCAAAGGAATCGCCGTCGAGAGCGATCCGGCGCGGCTGCGGCCCTCGGACGTCATGATACTGGAGGGAGACGCGTCGAAGATCCGGAAGGCCATGGGCTGGGAAGTGGAGATTCCCTTCGAGCGAACCCTGAAGGATCTGCTCGCGTACTGGCGCCAGCGGACGATGTCGTCGGCCCGCTGACGCCGGCAGGCGGAGAGCCGCCATGAACGTGGCGCTGGTCCACGACTGGCTCACCGGGATGCGTGGCGGCGAGCGATGCCTCGAAGTCTTCTGCGAGCTTTTCCCCGAGGCCCCGGTCTTCACGCTGCTCCACACGCCCGGCTCGGTGTCGCCGACCATCGAGCGTCGGCCCATCCGGACCTCCTTCATCCAGCGCCTCCCGGACGCGGAACGACGCTATCGCTACTACCTCCCGCTGTTCCCGGCCGCCGTCCGCGGCTTCGACCTGCGCGGCTACGACCTGATCCTGTCCGCGAGCCACGCGGTGGCCAAGAGCGTGCGCGTGCCGGCCGGAGCGCTCCACGTCTGCTACTGCTTCACCCCGATGCGGTACGTGTGGGACCTCTACGACGAGTACTTCGGTCCTCGGGCCGGGTGGCCGGCCCGCTTGCTGATGCCGCCCGTCGCGGCCGCGCTGCGACGGTGGGACCGTCAAAGCGCGGCCGGCGTGCATCACTTCGTGGCCATCTCGCGCTTCATCGCCGACCGCATCCGCCGCGCGTACGGTCGTGAGTCGGACGTCATCTATCCACCCGTCGACGTCTCCCGCTTCCGGATCGAAGAGGCGCCGGGAGACTTCTACCTGGTGGTCTCCGCGCTGACGCCGTACAAGCGCGTGGATCTCGCGGTGGAGGCGGCCAGCCGCCTCGGCCGCCGCTTGCTGGTGGTCGGGACGGGGCCGGAGGTGCGTCGTCTCCGGGCCCTCGCCGGCCCGACCGTGGAGCTCCTCGGGTGGCGCGACGATTCCGAGATTGCCGGCCTGTATGCCGGCTGCCGCGCGCTGATCTTTCCCACGCTCGAAGATTTCGGCATCACCCCGCTCGAGGCCATGGCCGCGGGGCGGCCGGTCATCGCCTTCGGGCGGGGCGGGGCGCTCGAGACGGTGGTGCCGCCGGGTGGTGCGGAGCCGCCGACCGGCCTCTTCTTCGGCCATCAGACCGTGGACGCACTGGTGGACGCGATCCGGCGCTTCGAGTCGGGCCGGTACCGATTCGAGCCCAAGGCCCTCCGGCTCCGCGCGGAGGCCTTCGACCGCCCGCTGTTCAAGGAGCGGATCCATACCTATCTGATGGCGAGGCTGAAGGAGCACGGCGGGTGCTGAAGGCCTACTCGCGCCTGCTCCAGCAGCTCATGCTCGTGTGCGACCTGCTGCTGGTGGCCGGCTGCTGGCTGCTCGCCTACGGCGTTCGCTTCTACGTGATCGTGCCTCCGATCACGGGCGGCGCCGTTCCACCGCTGGAGCCATACCTGCTCATGCTGCTCCCGATCCTGGTGGTCTGGGGCGTGTCGTTCCACGCGTTCGACCTCTACCGGCCGCGCCGCATCGGATCGCATCTCTCGGAGGCGGCCGACATCGCCAAGGCCTCCACCATGGGCGCCCTCGTGCTGGTGGCGGTGATGGCCTTCTTCTTCAAAGGATATGACTACTCCCGCGTCGTCATCGTCTATTTCTGGCTGCTCTCCATCGGCCTGGTCTGGTTCTCCCGCGCCGCCTTCCGCGAGGCCCTGCGCTTCGCGCGGCGCCACGGGTACAACCTCCGTGGCGCGGTGATCATCGGCGACGGCGAGCCGGTCGCGGCCGTGCTGCAGCGGATCCAGTCACGACCCGACGTGGGCCTCCACATCCTGGGCCTGGTGGGGGACGACAAGGATGGCGCCCGCGGCGCGCGGTGGCTGGGCGGCTACGCGGATCTCCGCGCGGTCCTGGACGCCCACGAGGTGGACCACGTCATCATCGCGCTCGCCCACGAGGACTACACCCGGCTCCCCGGCTTGCTCGACGCGATCGGCGACCAGCCGGTCACGATCCACGTGGTGCCCGACCTCTTCCGGTTCACGTCGCTTCGCGGCGGGGTCGAGGACTTCGAGGGCATTCCCTTCATCCACCTGCGGGACTCGCCGCTGCACGGCTGGAACCGGATCGCGAAGCGCTCGTTCGACATGGCCTTCGCGACGGTGGTGCTGGTACTGCTCTCGCCCGTGATGCTCGGCATCGCGCTCGGTGTCAAGCTGACCTCGCCCGGCCCGATCCTCTATCCCCAGGATAGGATGGGCCTGGACGGCCAGCGGTTCGGGATGCTCAAGTTCAGGACCATGGGGGCGAACGCCGAGGCGAGCACGGGGCCGATCTGGGCCTCGGCGGGCGACGCCCGCCGCACCCCCATCGGCGGTTTCCTGCGGCGCTTCAGCCTGGACGAGCTGCCGCAGTTCGTGAACGTGCTGCGCGGGCAGATGAGCGTGGTCGGACCCCGACCGGAGCGGCCCGTCTTCGTGGAGCGCTTTCGGCAGACCGTCCCGGGCTACATGCTCCGCCACAAGGTCAAGTCCGGCATCACGGGGTGGGCGCAGGTGCACGGGCTGCGGGGGAACACCTCGCTGGAGAAGCGCATCCAGTATGACCTCGAGTACATCGAGCGCTGGTCGCTCTGGCTCGATCTCAAGATCATCGTGCTGACCGTGTTCCGCGTGCTCTTCGACCGCAACGCCTATTGACGTGACCGCGCTCCGCCGCGCCGTCTTCGGGGCGTTCGTCCTCGGCCTCGGCCTGTCCATCACGTTGTCGGAGACGGCGCTGACCCTGCTGACGCTCCTGTGGCTCTGGCGCCTGCGCGATCCCGAGGCGCGCGCGGCGGCGCGCTGGCCGCTCTGGCAGCCCGTGGTGGCCTTCAGCGCGGTGAGCCTCGTCTCGGCGCTCGCCTCCGGGCACCCGGTCACCGCCTTGGGCGCCTGCAAGGGCCTCCTGCTCGTCGCCGCCCTCTACGTGACCGTCGACGTGTTATCCGGGCCCCAAGACGGCCACCGGTTTCTCTCGGCGCTGCTGGTGGTGGCGACGGTCGCCGCGGCCGTCGGGGTGCTGCAGACGGTTGTCTGCCCCGGGCCGGCCGCCGACTACGGCTCCCCGGCCTGGCTCTACCACCGCTGCAACCGAGCCCGCGGCTTCTTCAGCATCTACATGACTCTGGCGGGAGTGCTGAGCCTGGTTCTGCTCGCCAATTTGCCTCGGCTCCTGCCGGGCGCTCGGCTCCCCCGCTGGCCGACACTGCCCTGGCTGGTCTCACTCGTCGGCCTGCTGGCGACCTACACGCGGGGCGCCTGGATGGGATTCGTCGTGGGCGTGCTGGCGCTGATTCCCGCGACCCGCAAAGGGCGGTGGCTCCTGCTTGGCGGTCTCATCGTGCTTGGGCTCACCACCTTGGCCGGTCCCCAGCACCTGCGCCAGCGGTTCCTGACCATGGGCGACCCTGACGATCCCACGGTGAAGGAGCGGGTCTACATGTGGCGCAGCGGGCTGACGATGTGGCGCCAGCACCCGGTCCTCGGGGTGGGCCCTGGGGGCGTCAAGCGCGAATACGC
>WNFE01001926.1_pt1 | contig 15182 bp, 18 predicted proteins | sample 5400451 | NCBI WGS metagenome assembly WNFE01 (sample SAMN13153344, study PRJNA577476) | soil metagenome | isolation source: 200 cm saprolite under Douglas fir tree site 2 hole 2 | place: USA:California | collected 2015-04-18 | reverse complement strand
GCGCGCGGCGATCACGAGAATCACCGCGAGTAGCGCAAGCTTTGTATTGAGAAACCAGCCGTAGCTCGTCGCGACCAATGAGGCGTAGCTCGTACCCACCATGCGATCCGCAATAATGATGCCGGTGGTCACGACAGCGATCATCACGGGCAATGCCATCGCCGAGAAATGCTTCAGGGTCTGGATGCCGGACCGATCCGCTTCCTCGCGTGATCGCTTCCCGGTAGCGGCGAACAAGACTGTGAGAAAGGCCGGCAGCCCTCCGAACCAGACGCTCGCCAGAACGATATGCAGCGCGTAAGGCAGCACCGATGTCACGGACAGTTCTCCGGCTGCGGAATGGCTCGCGAGCGATGCCACAGCCAGCGTGAGCGCGGCGACGGTCGCGCACAACACATACCGCCAACGCGCCCTGGGTGAGAACCGAACGTAGAGGACCACTCCGAACAGGATAAGCGCAAGGGCAGCGCGCCCCGTCCATATGTGTCCGATACGGGTATCCTGCAGAAGCCCCAACCAGGCCTCCGGTCGCCAGGCGCTTGCGGCAACGCCCGTGACCTGCGCCGTGGTAGTGGCAAGCAAGCCCACCAATCCCAGCAGAAGCGTGACCGCCAGCCACGGTAACGCCCGCTCCAGGCGGGCGAACCATGGGGCATCGAATGCAGTGCTCGCGCGCCCGGCAATCGCAAGAAAGACGCAGCCGCCGATCAGGATCATGTTGGATGCAAGCGCCAGCCAGCGGATAAGCGCTGCGATGACCTCGATGACCTCGATCATTTCTCTTGCAATTTGCCCTTTACCGTGAAGTCGAAGGACGACTGAATCACGTGACCGTCCAAGGAAAGCACCCGGAACTTCACTGAGTACTTCCCGGGCGCCAACTCCGGCAACGGCAGGACGATGGACTTCTGGTCATCCGGAGCCAGTTGAGGCTTGACCCCGGTGACGGGATTCTTGCCGGTGTCGAGCACGACAAGTGACGCGTAGGCGCTCTCAATTTCCTCGTTGAACCAGAGTCGAACCTGCGCCGGCGCCTTAGCGAGGACAGCCCGGCGCGGTGGCTCTGTCTTGACCAGCGCTGCATGCGCCAATGCCGGGGCGGCATGCACGCACATCGCCATCGCCATCACCGCGCCCACCACGACGCGCGTGAGTGCGTGAACCGCCCATGGTTCCATCGGACCTCCTCCTCGTCCTTGCTACTGCGCTGGGGCGCAGCAGCAAGGCCATTTGGCCGTCTTGTTTCGGCGCATTGCTCTCCAGCGACCGGATGGCCGGCTGTCTACGAAACGGTGCTAAGCGAGGATTTGCGACGACCGCGCAGGAAAAAGAATATCGCCGCTCCACCGGCGATCGCTGCGAGCGGGACTATGACCATGATGTAGTGCATGAAGTGCGAAACCACTCCCGATTCTCCTATCGAGATCGGGAATCGCGCTATATGCTCCTGCGTGCCGCCCACGGTGACCAAACCGATGAATTTGCCGGGCTGCTCGAAGCTATATTCGAAACTGATGAAGCCGGCTGGGTATACCTTGGCCGGTAGGTGAAGGACCGTGATGGCCTGAAGATCCTGCTCCGAACCCGTATCCTTGATGACCCGGACATCGACGGGCAACGAGCGCAGTTCCCCTTCGATGTAATCGAGCACCAATACCGTGCGCCCGGTCGACGGAACATCCCCGCAGAGTTCCTGCTGGGCTGAGCTGTCAGGCTGATAGCCGGTAAGGTGCATACCGTAGGGTCCAATCTTGAGTATGCAGAAGTTTTTGTCCAATTCGTGAAAGTGCTGGGCCTGGGCGGAGAGTGGAACTCCGATCGCCAGCATCAAGAAGCACACGCAAGCAGGTTTCAGAAATTGCGAAGACATCGTCAGTATCCTTAGGCGCTCTCAATTTCCCCGTTGAGCCAGGGTCGCACCTGCGCCTTGGACGGGATGGCCGTCCGCCTACGAAACGGTGACATCCGAGGATTTGCGACGACCGCGCAGGAAAAACAAGATCACCCCTACAACGGCAGTCCCTGCGAACGCGATCATGAAGTAGGAGGGGGGCAACGGTATTTTCGTTTCCCCTACAGAGAACGGGAATCGTGATACAAGCTCCTGCTTGTCGCCCACGGTGACCAGACCGACGAATTTGCCGGGCTGGTCGAAGTTGTATTCGAAATTGACCGTGCCGTTGGGATAGACCTTGGGCGGCAGGTGCAGGACCGTGATGGCCTGAAGATCCTGCTCTGAGCCCGTATCCTTTATGACCCGCACCTCGGTGGGCAACGGGCGAAGTGCATCTTCCATATAATCGAGCACCACGACCGTGCGGCCGGTCGCCGGAATGTCCTCGCAGAATTCTTTATTGCGGGTGCTGTCAGGCTGATAGCCGGTGAAGTGCATGTTGTAGGGTCCTACCCGGAGTTTGCACATGTCCTCTGCCAATGCCAGTCCTCCGTGAGCCTGGACCTGTGTGGAGGAGAGACCCCCGATCGCCAGCATCAATACGCACAAGCCGGCAGGTTTCAGAAATTGCACAGACATTGTCAGGATCCTCCCTCTGGAATTGTGAACCATGTGATTGTCATGATCGCCCATGCCTGAACGTCTAGTTTCTTACGAACGGAGGACAGCCCACCAATTCCGCAGCCACTTCGACCGAACGAGCTTGTACAGGAGCAAGGCCAGTAGCAGCACTCCTATCAGGGGTGCTGCCACGGTACGCACAAGCTTCTGATAATCGATCATGTGTACCCGCAAGAGATACTGGGGGCGCCGCATAAGATTCTGCTTCTCCGCCGCAATGGTGACCGTATACAGGCCTTCATCCAGCCTGACCTCGCCCCTGAGCACTCCATCCGGGTGGGTGCTTGGACGAAAATCTGCCACAACCTGATCTTCTGCCTCATTGCTCCCGTTACCCTTCAGAATCCGCATACCGACCGGCTCGTTGCGCAGCGCCGGGTCCACGAGGTCCACCACCAGGAAGGTGTCGCCTTCCTTGGGAATGTCGGTGCAGTATTGATCTTTCAGCTCATATTGTGGCTGATAGGCGCTGAAATGCACCATGCGCTCACCTACTCGGCGCATGCACGGGTCGTCTTCCCCACTCGCGGTTCCATGTGCCGCGGCTTCGCCGGGGTGGTACAGTACGGCCACAAGTAGGAGCACCGTAGCGCCAGCCCGTGTCACTTGCCTCATCATGATATGCCGGCCCCTCCTGTTTTTGGACCTTGCGATGATCCGCCCACGATGCCGGTGCTTCGTGAGGCTCAACGATTCCAGTGTTTAATAGCGACATGTCATATCAGGTGGCATCACCATGATGCCACTAAAACAGGGCAAAATTCTAGCCCCCTCCCTCCCCCCGCGGAAGTCGAGCGAAAAACCCGAATATGTTTTTTCTGCTGGATTCGGCCGGGGCTCCGGCTGTCCGGTATGAACCTGCCTGTCCGGCGGCATGGTGGTAGGTGGTACAAGGGCGAGCATTGCGCGCCGAGTCCTTGAAGCTCTACCACGTGAGCATCCGGGGCCATGAATCGTACTTGGTTTTCCCATCCACGAGGATGGTAACGGAATCTTGCAACAGGAAAAAACAGGGGTGGAGCCTGTTGCGCAAACATCATTTTAACTAGGTAATACGTATGTGTATATTGCACCTACGTGTCGAGAGGGGGGCTGCCATGGGCGACAACTTTCCGCTGTGTGTTCGTGACCAACGGTATCTCCTGCTGCCGGCGTGGCAGAACTGGTTGCTGGAAGGGAATCCGGCCTGGTTCACCCTCGATGCAGTGGCCCAGAGGGGAGCACAATGAATGAATTTCGGGTGCCCAGCGGGTTCGAACATAGGTCTGAGCATCAGGCTCGGAGTTGCGTTCATACCGTACCGCGCCAATCATCTTTGACTTGCCGGTGTCGGATGGGCGACAATCGCGGATGTGACGTGTGTTCCCTTTCATGAGGCCCCCGATCGCCATACCCATACAGTGACATCGACCTTCTGGATGGACTACTGCTTCAGCGACAGTTGTATCTTAATCTTATTGAGGCGTCAGACGGTGTCGAAAAAACACTCACGAACAGCACGACCCAAGAAGATTCGACGCTGCGGCAATTCATTTTGTTCGGTCCCGGTGGGATTTCTCCGAATATGGTCCAAACCGTCGCACTGAGTGGCAGTCGCGGGGAGCGACAGCTGTTCTCCGATGTCAGCGTGACGGTCAAGCCAGGATCTCTGCTGGCTGTGGTGGGTGAGAACGGCAGTGGGAAAACCAGCTTCCTCCGCATGCTGTGCGGCCTGTTATCACCTGATAGGGGCGTGATCCTTTGGCAGGGGAAAGAAATTCGCCAACTCAAGGAGCTCTATAGTGCCCAGCTCACCTATGTAGGGCATCTCAACGGAATCAAGGACGAACTAACTCCGGTCGAAAACCTCAAGGTCTCCGCCTGCCTGGCCGGCGATGAAAGCTCCGGCGCGATCGTGCAAAAGGCGTTGGAGGCCGTCGGTCTCGGGAGATCGGTTCATCGTCTGCCGACGAGGGTATTATCGCAAGGACAAAAGCGCCGCGTGACGCTGGCGCGTCTCTGGCTTTCCACACGTCCGTTATGGCTCTTGGATGAGCCGTTCGCTTCACTCGATGCCGCGGCCACAAGTTACTTGACCCAACGCCTGCAGTCGCATCTGAGTAACGGCGGCATGGTGGTTGTCGCCACGCACCAGGAGGTTGCTGTCCCAACTGATTCCGTCCAGCACCTGAGGCTGACTAGATGAGCCAGCCCAGCATGTGGGAGGCGTTGCGCGGGGTTGTCCGACGGGATCTTCTGCTGGCCATGCGGCACCGTTCGGATGTGGCGATGTCGGTCTTCTTCGTCGTCATCGTCGCGAGCCTCTTCCCGTTGGGGGTTGGGCCGGAGCCGACGGTTCTGAGAATGATCGGCCCCGGTGTGCTCTGGGTCACGGCCCTGCTTGCTTGTCTGTTGTCACTAGGGCGCCTATTTACGGCTGACTATCTTGATGGCGTGTTGGAACAGATGCTCTTGATACCTCAGCCTCTGGCGGTTCTGGTCGTTGGCAAGGTTTTCGCGCACTGGGTGATCTCTGGCTTGCCAGTGGTCCTGCTCTCCCCTCTCCTCGGCTTGCAATTCGGCCTGGGCGGGGACTCGTTGGGGGTGTTGACGTTGTCGCTCTTGCTTGGTACGCCGACGTTGAGTATGATTGGGGCCATCGGTGCCGCGCTGACTCTTGGGTTGCGCGGGAGCGGCTTTCTGGTTGCCCTCCTGGTGCTTCCCCTCTTTGTTCCGGTGCTGATCTTTGGGGCTGGCGCCGTCACGAGCAGCTTGACCGGAATCGGCAGCGAAGCGAATCTGTCGTTACTCGGAGCCTGTTTCCTGCTCTCATTCGCGTTTGCGCCATGGGCAACGGCTGTTGCATTGCGCATCGCGTTGGAATAATACATTCGCATGAGCTTCACGGGCATCAACTGGTTCAAGTATTCGTCGCCGCAGGCTTTCCACCCGCTGGCGGGGAGGATGATTCCGTGGTTTTCCGCCGCCGCGCTCGTATTGATCGGCGTCGGCCTGTACATCGGATTCTTCGTCGCCCCGACCGATTTTCAACAAGGCGACGCGTACCGCATTATCTTCGTCCATGTGCCGGCCGCCTGGATGTCCATGTTTCTGTATGTCATCATGGCCGCATGGGCCGGCCTCGGGTTGGGGTTGAATGCGCGTCCCTCGTTCATGATGGCGCAGGCCATCGCCCCCACCGGTGCGATGTTTACGTTTCTTGCGTTGCTCACCGGTGCGATGTGGGGCAAACCGACCTGGGGCGCGTGGTGGGTGTGGGATGCCCGGCTGACCTCGGAACTGATTCTGCTGTTTCAGTATATCGGGATCATCTTGTTGCGTGCGTCGATTGACGACCTGCGCCGTGCCGATCGCGCGAGTGCGGTCTTTGCACTGGTCGGGGTGGTCAATGTCCCGATTATCTATTTCTCCGTGCGCTGGTGGAACACGTTGCACCAAGGGGCATCAGTCAGTATGACGGCGTCGCCGAAAATGGCAGCGACGATGGTGACCGCGATGCTGGTGATGACGCTCGGCTTCTGGATGTATAGCATCGCGGTGACGCTCGCCCGCATGCGCTGCGTGATTGTCGAGCGTGAACGGCAACCGTCGTGGGGCAAGAATGCCTCGATTCAGGAAGTGGCGGAGGCGCGCTAATGCAGTGGGGGAGTCTGACCGAGTTTTGGGCGATGGGAGGGTACGGCCTCTATGTCTGGACCTCGTTCGGCGCCACGGCCCTCTGCATGGTGGGGGAAGTACTCGCAGTATGGCGTCGACATGCGGCGGCAGGGAGCCGTGACCTGTCGTAGGAGGATACTGATACGATGAAACCTCGGCATAAACGGTTTATCCTCATCGGCCTGGGTCTGATCGCGCTGGCGGTGGCTTCGATGTTGGTGCTGAATGCGTTTCAGAGCAATCTTGTGTTCTTTTTTACGCCGACTCAGGTGGCGAACGCCGAAGTGCCGAAAGGGCGCGGCTTCCGTATCGGTGGAATGGTCGAGAACGGCAGCCTCACGCGCGAGGGGGATGGGTTGACCGTGCATTTCGTCGTGACCGACTTGGCGAAACGCGTGCCCGTGACTTTCAAAGGGATCCTTCCGGACCTCTTCAAGGAAGGGAAGGGCGTGGTGGCCCAGGGTCAACTCGGGGCCGATGGGACCTTCCTGGCGAGCGAAGTGCTGGCGAAGCACGATGAAAACTATATGCCGCCTGAGGCAGCGGATGCGCTTGCTAAAGCGAAGACAGCAGGGGCGCAGAGCAGCAGCACACTCGTCGTCAATCCACGCTAGGAGCCGACATGATTCCAGAAATTGGTCATTTCGCCTTGATTCTCGCGCTCTGCGTGGCGGTAGTGCAGGCGAGCCTTCCCATCTATGGTGCCGCGGTCGGGAGCTCGACCCTCATGTCCGTGGCGAAGCCTGCGGCGCGGGTTCAATTCCTCCTGGTCTTGCTGGCCTTTTGTTGTTTGGGATATGCCTTTGCGGCCAAAGACTTCTCCGTGCTCTACGTCGCGGCCACGTCGAATTCCCAGCTCCCCCTTCATTATCGCCTCGCGGCCATCTGGGGCGCGCACGAGGGATCGCTGCTCCTCTGGGTGTTCATCCTCACCATCTGGATGGTCGCCGTCTCGTTCTTCTCCACCCATCTTCCGGAGGCGATGCGAGCGCGCATTCTCGGCGTGATGGGCTTAGTCAGCGTGGGATTTCTCTTGTTCATGTTGACAGTCTCCAATCCGTTCGAGCGGTTGATTCCAGCCGCATTCGATGGGCGCGATCTGAACCCCCTGCTGCAGGACCCCGGAATGGTGATACACCCGCCGATGCTCTACATGGGTTACGTGGGATTTTCCGTCGCCTTTTCTTTTGCGATCGCAGCGCTCTTGGGGGGAACTCTTGACGCAGCCTGGGCGCGCTGGTCACGCCCCTGGACCACAGTCGCCTGGTGTTTTCTGACCGTTGGTGTCGCGATGGGGAGCGGTTGGGCCTATTACGAGCTGGGCTGGGGAGGTTGGTGGTTCTGGGATCCGGTCGAAAACGCTTCCTTCATGCCCTGGTTGGCGGGGACCGCGCTGATTCACTCGCTGGCGGTCACAGATAAACGGGGCGGCTTCAAAGCCTGGAGCGTGCTGCTCGCGATATTGGCTTTCTCGCTCAGTCTGCTTGGTACCTTCTTGGTCCGATCCGGCGTCTTGACCTCAGTTCATGCGTTTGCCACCGACCCGAAGCGCGGCTTGTTCATCCTCGTGTTCCTGGCCGTGGTGATCGGAGGCTCACTGGTCTTGTACGCGTGGCGTGCGCCACGCGTGGGACTGGGCGGTGGCTTCTCCATCATATCGCGCGAGGGGATGCTGCTGGCGAACAATGTGTTGCTGGTCGCGGCCTTGGGGTCGGTGCTCTTGGGCACGTTGTATCCCTTGTTCCTGGATGCGCTGGGCCTCGGGAAAATCTCTGTCGGCCCACCCTATTTTGACACCGTCTTTGTCCCCCTGATGACGCCCGCCATCTTTTTGATGGGGATCGGTCCTCTTGCGCAGTGGAAAAAAGCAAGCCTGCCGGAATTGGCAACGCGACTGCGCTGGGCATTCGGCGTCAGCATTGTGACAGCCCTCGCGCTGCCGTTTGTCCTGGGCCATTGGACGCCACTCGTCAGCCTTGGTCTCCTGCTGGCAATCTGGATTGTGACGACGGCCGCGATTGGCCTGCGTGAACGGCTTGCCCATGCTGATGGAAGCAGCCTCTTGGGCCGCCTGGCCGCGGTGCCACGATCGTATTGGGGCATGCTCCTGGCCCACTGCGGAGTCGCCCTGTTCATCGTCGGCGTGACCATGGTGAAGGGCTTCGAAGTGGAGCAAGACTTACGGATGAACGTCGGAGAGACGGCAACGATCGGCGGCTACACGTTCCGGTTTGACGGAACCCAGGAGTTGAAAGGACCGAACTATATTGCGGCGCGTGGGACGTTTCGTGTGAGTCGGGATGGCCGTGACGTGACCGTGATGTATCCGGAAAAGCGACGCTACAACGTCCAGAATCAGACCATGACCGAAGCTGCGATCGCTCCCGGGTTGTTGCGCGACCTGTATGTGTCGTTGGGCGAGCCACTCGAAGGCGGAGCCTGGAGTGTGCGGCTCTACCACAAGCCCTTTGTCGATTGGATCTGGGGCGGATGTTTGATCATGGCGTTGGGCGGCATCCTGGCCATCAGCGATCGCCGCTACCGACTCGCGTGGCGCCGTAAAGAGGCCGATGTACCGGCGGCGACACAGATGGCTAAGCAGACAGTCTCATGAACCGGTTTCTCCTCCCGCTCGCGATCTTCGTGGTCGTGGTCGGTTTTCTTGCTGTCGGGCTGACGCTCAACCCGCGTGAATTGCCGTCTCCCTTGGTCGGGAAGCCGGCGCCTGATTTTTCGCTTCCGCAGCTCTATGATCAGGAGAAAACCTTTTCGCCGAACGAGATGAAGGGCAAGGTCTGGCTGCTTAACTTCTGGGCTTCGTGGTGCGAAGCCTGCAAAGAAGAGCATCCTGTCTTCATACACCTCGCACAATCCGGGGAGGTGCCCATCTATGCCATCGACTATAAGGATCGAAGGGAAGATGCACTGAAGTGGTTGAAACAGTGGGGCAATCCCTGGACGGTCATCGCCGTGGATGAGTCGGGGCGCGTCGGCATTGATTTCGGTGTCTATGGGGTGCCGGAAACCTATGTGATCGATAAGGCGGGGGTCATCCGCTACAAGCAGATTGGCCCGTTGCGCGAGGACATCTTGCAAGGGAAGATTTTGCCCCTGGTCAGGGAGTTGCAGAACAAATGAGATGGCTCTTGGTGATCATTCTTCTCATCCCAAGTCTCGCTGCGGCGAAAGAGGCCAGGCCGCTCGCCGACAATCCGCAGGTCGAAGCACGTTTGAAACACCTGGCCGTCGAACTCCGTTGTTTGGTCTGTCAGAACCAGACCTTGGCCGATTCGAACGCGCCGTTGGCCGAAGACTTGCGCCGAGAAATTCGCGAGATGATTGCCAAAAATATGAGCGACCGGGACATTATCGACTTCCTCGTCGCGCGATATGGAGATTTCGTATTATACCGACCTCCCCTGAAGCCCACGACCACGTTGCTCTGGGTGGGACCGTTCCTCTTGCTGATCGTAGGCGCGACGGCATTGGTGCTTGTGCTGCGCAAGAGACAGAGGAAGCTTGCCGACGTGTCATTGTCGGAAGAAGAGCGCAACCGTGTCGCTCAACTGCTCGCTGAAGGAGCTAAACGCCTTTGACCATCATATTCTGGTTTATTGCATCGACCATGACCGTTCTCGTCCTCGGTCTCCTGTTGTGGCCCTTACTGAAGCGCACAGTCGCCGCCGCAACGGGAGAGCAGGAGAAGACGCTGTCTGTCTTCCGACAGCAGTTCGCGGAATTAGAGCAGGACCGCGCAAACGGCGTGCTCACCGACGAACTGTATCAGCAGGCGCGACGTGAGCTCGAACGCCGTCTGCTGGAAGAAACGGGCGGCACGGAGACGACGCCCACAATGGCATGGCGACAGGCGAATAGCAGGCCGGTGGCTCTTGCACTTGCCATCATCATCCCGACTGTCAGCGGGTTGCTCTATTGGGAACTTGGGAATCCACTTGCCATGACGCAGCCAACCGCGGCCTCGCTGTCTGCGCAAGGGAGTTCAGACGATGCCCATCCGTCCGCTGAGGCACTCGACGCACTGATCGAGCAGCTAAAGCAGAAAATGGAGGAGAATCCGAATGATGGCGTGGGATGGGTATTGCTCGCGCGTTCGTACGCGGGAATGGGGCGTCACAGCGAGGCTGTGCCAATCTTCCAGAAAGCCGTGACACTGATTCCTGATGATGCCCAGTTACTCGCCGATTATGCCGATACCTTAGGCGTCGTCCATGGTCGCAAGTTGGAGGGGCCGCCCGAAGTCTTGATTCAACAGGCGCTGAAGATCGATCCACGCAATGTGAAGGCGCTGATGTTGGCAGGGACCGTGGCGTTCAACCGAAAGAATTATGCGCGGGCGGCCAAGGACTGGGAACAAGCTCGCGCGAACCTTCCTGCGGACGTAGATCCAGAGATGACGCAACAGCTGATGGCTGCCATCGCAGAAGCCCGGAGCCAACTTGATGGCGGTCAAGAGACGATGCCCGCGTATGCGGAATCGGCGGCGCCGGCCCAGCCAACCGGGGAGACCGGACAGCCGCGTGCGATCAGAGGCACGGTGACTGTGGCGGCGAGCCTGGCCGGCAAAGGGTCCGCGACGGACACATTGTTTGTGTTTGCACGCGAGATGAATGGCCCACCGATGCCTGTGGCGATCGTGCGCGCGACGAAGAAAGATTTACCCTTTACGTTCCAGCTCGATGACTCGACCAGCCCGATGCCGTCCAGAAAACTCTCCGGCGCAGGAACGGTGGTGATTGTGGCCCGACTGTCAAAGTCCGGCCAGGCCATGCCACAAAGTGGAGACCTGGAGGGGACGAGTCAGCCGGTGAAATCTGGAGTGGATGGCATCACTGTCGTCATCGATCGCGAAAGACCATAGCGCCGGGAAGCCCACATGTCTCTCTCCTCTATTATCACCTATTACCGCGCTGCTCTAGCTTCTACCGCTGATCCTTCGCACAGAGTACCATAGCCGGATGCTGAAAAAGACCGCCAGCGGCGTTCTCGCTTCGCTCAGAGGCACCCCCGTACCGAACAGAGTACGCATCGCCTCTTAGCTTGCCCTGGCCTTACTGGACAGCCTTTTGGTGCATCCTGCGGGAATATACTTTTATTGTCCAAACGCACGGCGATCGACGCTCTGGCGTGCCCATATAATTTTCCCGCAGCCTGCTGGAGAAACACAATCCTCGAAGCCCTCATGCGGTCCTAAGCCAAGACCGCTAATTAGGGCACTCAGCTTGCCGCATTCAGCCATGAAATTTATTGTACAAACCCCCTTGACATTTTCTGATGTATGTTGAGATACATGTGCGCTGTACGCGAAGCAACGAGCTCACTCGAGACCATAAAAAGTGTCTTAACAAAGGAGCATTGTACATGGCCGACAAATTCTGGCTGAGATGTGGTCTGCTCGTCTGCAGCGTACTGCTCGTCGCGACGGTGCCCGCGTATACGGAACCGACGGCGCCAGCCGGGCAGGCCGGACAGTCGCTTGCGATTACCGGCAAGGTGATTATGGGGCCGAGCCTGGCCGGTAAGGGGTCCGCCACGGATACGTTGTTTGTGTTTGCACGCGAGGTGAATGGCCCACCGATGCCTGTGGCCATCGTGCGCGCGACGAAGAAGGATTTACCCTTCACGTTCCGGCTGGATGACTCGACCGGCATGATGCCGTCGAGAAAACTCTCCGACGTAGGAACGGTGGTGATTGTGGCCCGTCTGTCGAAGTCCGGCAAGGCCATGCCAGAAAGTGGGGATCTGGAGGGGATGAGTCAGCCGGTAAAGCCGGGAGTGGATGGGATCACCATCGTCATCGATCGTGAAAGACCATAGCCCCAGGAAGCCCATGTCTCTCTCTTCTATTATCACCACGCTGCGCGACCTTCTGCCGCTGACATTTGCTCAAGTCCTTAGGGCACGCAGCTTGCAGCAGTCAGCCTAGAGATTATTTTGCACAAAATCCATTTTTTTTGCGCAAATTCCATTGACAGGTGAAGGATGTTGAGATATATGTGCGCGCACGCTAAGTAACAGGCTAACTCAAAACGATAAAAGTCACAAAATACAGTCTCTTGACCAAGGAGCAGTGCGCTTAACCAAGGAGAAATGGAAATGGTTGTCAACAAATCCTGGCTAAGATATGGGCTACTGTTCTGCGGCCTATTGCTCGCGGGAACGGCGCAGGCGGATTTCCCCAGCGTCCCCAAGGAAACCTACGAGGCGCTGAAACTAGATCGGTCAGCCAGTCCCAAGGAGTTGCACGAGGCGCTGGTGAAACGCTATCTGGATCCAGCCGAAGGCTTTGGGAAAGGGAAGTATGGCCAATATTGGGAGCCGATCCCATTCAGTAAGTACCTGGACCCTGGTTCCTTCTATAAGCCACCGACATCGGTCAAGGATATCGCGACACGCCAGCAGTGTGTAAAATGCCACACCGACGAGTCGCCGGGCTGGGTGGCCCTCTGGAAGAGGAGTACCCATGCCAATCTGGACAAGATCCGCAAGCTCACCCCCAAAGATGACACCTACTACAAGAAGGCGAAGCTGGAAGCGATTGAGGGGAACCTGCGCTCGCTGGGCAAACTCGGCGAGAAAGAGCAATTGAAAGAAGTCGGCTGCATTGACTGCCACTATGATATCAACACGACGAAGAAGGCGGACCATCGTAAGGACATCCGGATGGCCACCGCCGACGTGTGCGCCAACTGCCACCTGCAGGAGTTCGCCGAGCGCGAGTCCGAGCGCGACACCCTCACCTGGCCGAAGAATCAGTGGCCGAAGGGCCGTCCGTCACATGCGCTGGACTACAGGGCCAACGTCGAGGTGGAAGTCTACGCCGGGATGTCGCAGCGCGAGATCGCCGACGGCTGCACCCAGTGCCACATCAATCAGAACAAGTGCGACATGTGCCATACCAGGCATGAATTCTCGGTGGCTGACTCGCGCAAGCCTGAGGCCTGCGGTACCTGCCACAGCGGCGCCGACCACATCAACTGGGAAGCCTACACCATGTCGAAGCATGGCAAGCAGTATGAGGCCAAGGGGAAGAGCTGGAATTGGAACGTGGAACTCAAGGACGGGATTGCCAAGGGCGGGCAGGCCGCACCAACGTGCGCGAGCTGTCATATGGAGTACCAGGGCAAGTTCAGTCACAACGTGGTGCGTAAGGTCCGATGGGCGAACTATCCCTTTGTGCCAGGCATCCGAGAAAACATCAAGACCGCCTGGGCCGATAAGCGCCTGGATGCTTGGGTCAAGACCTGCACCCAGTGCCACTCGGAGAGCTTCGCCCGTGCCTACCTAGAGTATATGGACAATGGGACCTACTCGGGGCTTGATAAATACGATGAGGCGCACGAGATAGTCCACAAGCAGTATGAGACCGGTCTCCTTACTGGTCAGAAGACTAACCGGCCGGAGCCTCCGAAGCCGGTCCCGGAAGGGTTCGAGCAATTCTTCCAGATATACTGGTCGAAGAACAACAACCCTGCAGCGATCGAGCTTAAACTCTTTGAAATGGCTGAGGACCATCTGGTGCAGCTGCACGTGGCCCTCGCCCACCAACATTGGGGGTTCACCTATACAGTCGGCTGGGCGGCGATGAACAGGGCTTATGTCGAAATCAATGACGAAGACACAAAGCTCAAGGAGAAGCTGGCTCTGCAGGAACGGGTGGCCAAGCTCGAGCAGAGCAAGACGAGCTTACTTGACTTCAACGGCACAGACGGAAAGATCACGCTCGGTAGCTTGGGCGGCGGCATGCTGCTGACCGGTACGCTCGCGCTCGCCGGATGGAGCAGACGCAAGAAGAACAGGCGGTGAAAACGGGCGCAGCGCAGACGATGGAAGGAGCGCTGACGCGACCAAGCAACAGAATCCTCCCGTCGCTGGGAATTTTCCTGGTGGCGGGAGGTTTTCTTGTGCTCGGCTGGCTCGCATACTTGTGGCTCAGTCCAGGGTCAGCGCCCTACCACTACCAGTTAGTGGAAGAGGGCGGTGTCGACAAGTTCGGCAAGCTTGGACTCGATGCTTGGCCAGACCTCGGTATCAGCAAGCAGGAGGTTCTAGTCGAGGGGGTGAACAAGCCGGTAGCCGTGGCATATCTTGCGCGACGCGGCAATGCCCCACCTGTCATGCTCAGCTGGGAAAACCGCAGCGGCGAGCCAGTGGTCTTCGTCGACGGCAAGCTCTCCGAGCTGACCTTATTGGCGACGGCGATTGCCAAGCATGTGCCGAAGGACGCTGCCATCCTTGCATGGTGGGACACCTCGCGTCAGATACGGCTGCTGACAGGGTACGAGACAGTATTCAACTCGCATCTAAGCCAACCCCTTATCATGCCTTCATTTTGGCGCGCCAGAAGCGGGGCGATCGAAAAATACGAACGCGAGTTCTGGAGAGCCCCGGCAACCGCCGAAGAGAGTCGGAAGTTTCAACGCTTTGCCGACGCGCTGGCGGCGGGTCCGAAGGAGGGGGCGGCGATGCTGCGCGAACTGAATGGCGGACGCGAGGCCTATGTTGCGGTTCATCTCTCGGACCTCTACAAGCTCGGGCTGATGCGCCCCGATCGTCTCGTTGTCGCCTATAAGGACTTCCCTTTGCAGGGCGGCGACGTACATGGACTGAGCGGGATGGTGAAGCGCTGGCTGGTCGACAACAACCACACTGCTTACACGGTGTACGGGCTCTCGGAGAACTTGGTGCGCGCCTACTTCCTGGCCGATGCCAAGAGCGGCAACACACTGCTCGCGCAGATGCTGCCCTTCACGACCTCGCAGCCTCTTGAGTTGCAGGCTGTGCAGCTCGTCTATCAACAAGGTGGCTATTGGGTGTACAAGATTCCACCTACGCAGCCGTCCAGTAGCTGATTTCTTTAGTAGCCGAGATAGGATTACCGGTCCTTGTAAATCTTTAAACTGACGATAAAGTGAAGCCATGAGCATTTTTT
>WNFE01003516.1_pt1 | contig 15190 bp, 17 predicted proteins | sample 5400451 | NCBI WGS metagenome assembly WNFE01 (sample SAMN13153344, study PRJNA577476) | soil metagenome | isolation source: 200 cm saprolite under Douglas fir tree site 2 hole 2 | place: USA:California | collected 2015-04-18 | reverse complement strand
GTCGGTGTCGCCGCCCGCCTGGGCGAGCGCGATGAGCGCTTCCTCGAGCGAGCGGTCGTGCGTTACAAACCAGAACGCGATCTCGACGCAGTGCACGACGTAGCCCGCCTCACCTGCTCGCGCGATCGGGAGGTCGCTCTCGCGCTCGCGCGGCACGCGATGGATCGCCTCGCGCAGCACCCGCGGTGCGCGGTCGCCGATGCGGTGCATCACTTCGTCGACGAAGTAGATGTTGCCGTGCAGCAGCTCCCGGGCGGCCAGGTTCACCGCGGCAGCGCCCCACGTGCACCGCTCGTCGGCGTGAGTGATCGCCGCCTGCTGGGTCGACACGCGAATCAGGCGATCGGGGTCGTCGTGGTAGCGCAGCGCGACGGGAATGCAGCGCATGACACTGCCGTTGCCGGCCGAACGGCCCGGATTCTCCTGATTCGTGAGCCGGCCCGCTTCGAACGGCTCCTTCCCGCGGTCGATCAAGGTGAGGGCACGCTTGGTCGTGAAGCCGATTCCGCGACCGTCCACCTTCATCCATTTCACCCAGCGCCGCGCGACGTCGTTCGCGTCGAACCCCTTGGACGCCAGCAGCGATTCGCCGAGCAACAACGCCATCGCGGCATCGTCATCGTAGGGGGAGTTCTTGGGTGGTGGCGCGAGATCGACGACGCCGTTCGGGAAGGCTTTGCGTATGGCGTCCGGCGTGCCCATGTGCTCGGTAGGGACGCCCAACTGATTGCCTGCGACAAGGCCCAGCAACGCGCCCCGGGCGCGCGAGACGAGCTGCGGGTCTCCCCGGTCCATTGGGCCACAAATTAACACCGGCCATGGCCATCGTTTTGGGACTCGCGGGGGTTTACATCGTCCTCTCGGTAGTGCTGTGGGCGCTCCAGGAAAAGATCACCTTCCCGGCACCGCGGACCGCTCTCCCGGATCCCGTGAGCACGATCGGATACGGTGAGAAGATTGAGCTGCAGATGCAGGATCGGACGAAACTCGCCGGATGGTATCTGCCGCCCCCCCCGCCGCCCCCCGCCGCCCCCCGCCGCCCCTTCGCTGGCCTTCTTTGGTTCTATGGAAACGGCGAGACGATCGGCGCCATCTGGCCAACAATCCGCGATTTCCGGCCACCCCATGCCGCCCTCCTCGTCGTCGATTATCCGGGCTATGGAGCAAGCGGGGGCCGAGCGACCGAAGCGGGCATGTATGAGGCCGCCGATCTCGCGTACAACGCGCTTATCTCTCGTCCTGACGTCGATCGCCATCGCGTGTACGTCTACGGCCGTTCGCTAGGGAGCGCCGCCGCCACGCATACGGCCGCAACGCACGAGGTGGCCGGTCTGATTCTCGAGTCACCTTTTACGAGTGCGCGCGGAATGGCGGCCCGACACTACGGAATCTTCCCCCGGTTTTTGGTGCGGCTTGGGCTCGACAACGTGGGCAGAATGCGCGGCATTCACTGCCCCACTCTCATCTTCCACGGGACCGCCGATATGCTCGTGCCCATCAGCATGGGCCACGATGTGGCTGCCGCGGCCGGTAGTCCGGTGGAGTTCGTGATGATCGAGGGGGCGGGCCACAACGACACCTACGACATGGGCGGGAAGGCGTACAAAGAAAAACTGGCGGGCTTCGTCAAATAACGACGACCGGCTCGAGCCGGTCCTTCTCCTCCTCAAAGATGCGCTGCGCCTCGTCGAGCGCCCGAATCACCGTCGGCTCTTCGGGATCGGGGAACTTACTGCTGGCGGCCACGCGCCCCGTGAGCTTCCGGACGGCGACGAGCGCGCGCGTGACCTCGCAGCGGCCGGCATCTGCGTCGGTGTGACCCGCCACGAGCAGCTCCTCGAAGAGCGGCAGCGCCGCGCGGTCGCCGAGGACGTAGAGGGATTCGAGAATCTTGGGTGCGAGGAAGCGACGCAACATCTCGTCACCACGAATTCGCTGGAACAGCGCGATCACATTGGCCGCCTGTCCCGGATAGTAGCGCGCCGCTTCGACCGCCGCGGCGACAAAAGCGTGGTGGGCACCCGGCGTCTGCAGGTACTTCGCAAATAGAGGCCACGCCTCTTTCGGATGGCGCTCGGCGAGCGCCAGAAACGCAAAGTAGCGGCGGCCCAGCGGCGCCTGCGTGTCCGCGATGACGGTGCGCAAGCCCGCGACGCCCCAGCGCGCGCCGACCAGCGCCGCGGCGGCGGCATGCTGCCAGCGTTCCAGCTCCGGCACACGAAACGTGACGATGTGGGGATCGAGAAACGCGCGGCACCGCTCCAGCGCGGCGAGCAGGCGGCGATCGACGACGGCGAGCGCCGGTTCGAGTGTTTCGGTGTTGGCGCGGCGGGCGAGCGAGAGCGCCTCCCATCCCAGTTGTCCCAGGTTCTGCTGATCCCACGTGGCTTCCAATTCGGCGGCGCTCTGCGCGACGAGGAGGCGCTCGAGTCCCGCCGCAAATCCACACAACCGCCGAATCGCTTCCATACCGGTAATGTGGAAAGCCCGTGGATATTGCGCTATCCCATTCGCAGGCTTAACCTTGCCCGCTCATGCGCAGGTGCCGGGCGCTCCTCGCCGCGATCCTCTCGCTTACTGCCTGCTCCGGTGGAAGCAGCCGCGGACCCATTGTCCTCGGGCTCGCGGGCCCCTTCACGCAGCCCCGCGGCGTGTCGATGCGGCATGCCACCGAGTTGGCGGTAAAGGAGATCAATGCCCGCGGCGGAATTCGGGGACGGCCGCTGGTGCTGCGCGTCATGGACGACAGTGGGCGTCCCGAAGTCGCCATCCGAATTGCCCAGCAGCTCGCGGATGATCCTGCGGTGGTGGCGGTCGTTGGACACCTCACGTCGAGCGCGTCGCTCGCGGCGGGGCGTGTGTATGGCGAAGCCCGACGCCCGCTCGTGATGATCTCGCCGTCCGCTTCCAGCCCCGATCTCTCGGGGGTCAATCCCTACATGTTCCGCGTTTGTCCCAGCGATTTGAGTCATGGCGCGCAGCTGGCCCGCTACGCCCGGCAGATGCTGAGCGCGCAGCGCGTCGGCGTGATTTACCTGGATGATGACTACGGTCGAGGCCTGCGCCTCAGCTTCACGGCGGAGTTCAAGCGCCTGGGCGGCGACATCGTCGAAGCAGATCCGATGCTCTCTGCTACGTCCAGCCTCGAGCCGTACCTCTCCCGCCTGCGACAGGGGGGGGGTGTCGACGCCCTGATGCTTGCGACCGACCGTGTCGGGGCGGAGCTCGCACTGCGGGAGATGGGGCGGATGGGTGTCCATTGGACGACGCTGGGGGGCGACGCGCTCAGCGGCATCGAAAAGGACGGTCCATTGGCCGAGGGTGTGAGGATGTCAGTCGCCTATCTCGTGGACCAGAGCGGTGAGCGGAACGCGCAGTTCGTCGCCGCGTACGCCCGCGCCTACCCGGGCGAGCGCCCCGATCACCGCGGGGCTTCGGCATACGACATCGTGCAGTTGTTGGCGAGCGTCCTCGCGGAATCGGGCACCGATCGCCGCGCCATCCGCGATCGCCTAGCGAGGATCGGCGGAGATCTTCCCGCCTTCGAGGGCGTGAGGACGGCCAGCTCATCACGGAACCGGGACAATGACGCTCGACACGATCCGCTGGCGGATCATTCTCGGCCTCTCGGGGCTGCTCGCAGGACTGGTGGTCGCGTCCGTCGTGGGCGTGACGTCGCTCGCGACGCTGCGGCACTCGCTGTCGACGGAGATCGGGCGCCTCCGGGAATCGAGCGAGATCGGCAATGGCCTCGTCACGGCGGTGTTCGAGGAAATCCGCGCGGCGGAGCAGTATCTCGGCGAGCGTCGACAGCAGACCAGCGATCAGTTCCAGACCGCCGTCGACTCGGCGTTCAACTACCAGAAGCGACTGGACGGCCTGCCGGGGCTGACCGAAGCAGATCGCATCACCGTGAACCGCATCAAGCAGCTGCAATCGGCGATCCATGTCGACTATTCATTCGCGCACGCCGATCTCGATATCGGGCGGACGCGGGAAGCGCAGGCGTTGGCGGTCAGCGCACGACCCGAGCTCACCGAGCTGACGCGGCTCGTGCGCGACCTGTCGACGCGCCAGTCCGAAAAAGCCGCGGCGGTCGGGCAGCGACTGGCGGCGCTGGCGCGCGCGCGCGAGATCGTGCTCTGGCTCGTTTTGATCGCCACGGCTCTCGTTGGCGCGGTCGTCGGCGCGTTTACCCTGCGCTGGGTCGAGGGCCCGCTGGTCCGGCTCGTCACCGCGGCGGAGCGGTTCGGCCGAGGCGACCTGCGCCCCGTAACCACCGGAAGCATGCCGCGCGAATTCCAGGTTCTGGCCGACGCGATGCGGGTCATGGGGGAACGCCTGCGGGGAATCGTCTCCGAGGTCGTCGGCTCCGCGGACAAGATCGCTGCATCGGCCAGCGACCTGTCCGCGGTGAGCCAGGAGTTGGCCGCGTCTTCGAGCCAGGTTTCCAGCGCGATGCTCGAGATCTCGAGCGGCGCGGAGAATCAGCGCAACGAGCTGAACTCCACGCAGTCCGCGCTAGAGCTGCAGCGCAAGACAACCGCTGAGATGGCGGACGCCGCATCCCGCGTCGCGCGACTGGGCGAGGAGATTCGCACGGTTGCCGATCGGCATCGCAACGACATCGCGGCCGCGGGCAACACGCTGCTCGACGTCCGGGAAGTCGTGCGTACGACCGGCACCGAAGTCACGCAGCTCGCGGAGCAGAGCTCGGCGATCGACGACTTCGTCGATCTCATCAAGCGAATCTCTTCGCAGACCAATTTGCTGGCGTTGAACGCCGCCATCGAAGCCGCGCGCGCCGGCGAGCATGGCCGGGGCTTCGCGGTCGTCGCGGAAGAAGTGCGCCAGCTCGCGGACGAGTCGTCACGCGCCGCGGAGGATGTCGCCCGCACCACGCGGGTGATCCGGGAACAGGTCGAAGAGGTCACCGCGACCATGGCGGTCGGCCAGGCGAAGGTGCGCGGCATCGAGTCGGTCGCCGAAGGGGCGGCCCGCGGTCTCACCGAAATCGTCGCGGCGGTAGAGCAGGTCGAGCAGGCGGCCTCGCGTGTGACGCGCGCGGCACAGGAGAACCGCGGCGTCACCGAGCAGCTCGGCGCTCAGGCGCAGCTGGTCGTGAGCCGCGCAGTGGCGCACGCCTCGAGCGCCGAGCAGGTCACGGCGGCGAGCGAGCAGCAGGGGGCATCCACCCAGGAAATGGCAGCGGCCGCCGGAGATCTGCTCCAGGCGGCCGAGAAACTGCGTGGGCTGGTCCGCGGCTTCCGAATCTAGCGGTGGCTTTTTTTCTTCTTGGCGGGAGCTTTCTTGACGGCCACGGGCTTCTTCTTGCGCAGCCCTTCCTGCACCTCCGACAGCACACGGTCGCCCTCGTCAGGACCGATCAACCCCCGCCGCACGGCATAGCGCACCAGCTCTTCCGCGTCCTCAGGCGTAAAGTCCGCCAAGCCGGCGGCACCGCGCATCGCCTTGATGAGCGCGTCCGCCACGGGACTGCGCAGCACGCTGGCGATGCCTGGTAGGGCTTCGAGCAATGACGAGATTTGCGATCCACCTAGCTCGGCTGGCATGAAAGGGTGGTAAAGGTGGCGGCAAGGTACATGCCCTCCTCCGGGGCGTCAAGAATTGCCTCAAGGGGCCCCTGGGGGAAGTGCGTCAGGATCAGGGTAGTATAGATTTCGGTCCGGAGGGGAGTCGCCGTGGGCAGACGGGGGATCAAGGAGTACCGGGCGCCGGAGGCACTGGCGCTCATTGCAGCAGACCGGGCGCATGAGCCACTCGTGTGTCCCTCGTGCGGGACTCGCACCATCCAGCGTTCGCCGCGGCGCCGCCTGCTGCGAGCGGTGGGGGGGGCTGGTGAACTCTTCACCGCCGAACGGATCAGCCTGACGTGCGCGGCGTGTAGCCGCCACGCTTTCTACATCACGCGCGGAATGGAGCCCCCGCGCGACGCAACCATGGATCCCAGGAGCCTATGAGCGAGGACAAGCGTGGCTGGTGACGCGATTCAGATGATGGGGACCGTCACTGAAGTTCTTCCCAACACGACGTTCCGCGTAAAACTCGAAAATGGACATGAAGTACTGGCCTACGTCAGCGGCAAGATGCGGAAGAACTATATCCGCATTCTGCAAGGCGACCGCGTGGCCGTCGACCTCTCTCCCTACGACCTGACACGCGGCCGAATAACGTACCGCTACAAATAAATCAATGTGGGTGGCGAAACAGCCTGTTCCAGCGAATCCGGAACGGCTGAGAAGCCACGCTCATATAGATGAACAGCGGGCGTCCCCGGACGTGGTCGCGCGGCAGGAACCCCCAGAAACGGCTGTCGTAGGACTCGTCCCGGTTGTCGCCCATCACCCAATAGTGCTGCGGGGGGATGACAATCGGCCCCCAGTCGTGCGTCGTCGGATGATAATGGTCCGGATCCTTGCCGATATACTGCGGCAGCTGCAACGCTCGCATCTGGGTGCGGTACATGTCGTCGGGACTGGGCGTCAGCGCGGTGTGTAACGCGTACGGCTCCTCCAGGCGATGCCCGTTCCGGGTGATTGTATCGTGCACCATCTGCAAGGTGTCCCCCGGCGTCCCGATCACTCGCTTTACGATGTTCAGGTTTGGCGTCGAATCTTCCACCGAGCGAAAGACCACGACCTCGTCGCGGTGCGGCGTTCCGAAGGCCGGAAGCCGGCAACAATGGATGCCGGTCAGCGGGATCTCGAGCTCGCCCCCGAACACTGCCTTGTTGACGAACAGGAAATCACCGACGAGGAGCGTATTCTCCATGCTCGCCGAGGGAATGCGGAAGGCCTCGACGAGAAAGGACCGCAGCACGATCCAGATGAGCAACGCCGCGCCAATCGCCTTGACCCACGCGATCGCTTCCTCTTTCGCCGTCTTCGGCAGCGGAGGCTGTGGAGGTTGTGAAGGATTCAAGGCTGTTCAATCCAGTCGGCGATGAAGATGTTCGTCTCTCCCTGAACCTTGCCGTTGCGGTTCGACGCCCAGACAAGATGACGGCCGTCCGGCGAAAACATCGGGAATGCATCGAACTCGGTGTTCGTCGTGATCTGCTCGAGGTTCGAGCCGTCGGCATTCACGAGAAAGAGATCGAAGTTTCGGGAGCGCGGGTTCTTGTAGTTGGATGCGAAGATGATGCGCTTGCCGTCCGGATGAAAATAGGGCGCGAAGTTGGCGCCGCCGAGATTGGTGACCTGGTGTTGATGCGAGCCGTCGGCGTCCATCACCCAGATTTCCATGCGCACCGGCCGCACCAGGTTCTGCGCGATCAGGGAACGGTAATCGGCGGAATCGATGGCCGTCTCCGGATGCCACGCGCGATACACGATCTGCTTGCCGTCGGGCGAGAAGAATGGACCGCCGTCGTAGCCGAGGGTCCGCGTCAGACGCTTCAGGTGCGTCCCGTCGACACGCATCGTGTAGATGTCGAGATCACCATCGCGCAGCGACGTGAAGACGATCGTCGTGCCGTCCGGTGAGAGCGTCCCTTCAGCGTCGTAGCGGGGATTGTTCGTGATCCGCCGGGCTCCCTGGCCGTCGCCGCTCGCGACGTAGATGTCGTAGTCGTACAGCGCCCACACATAGCCCTTGGAGTAGTCGGGTCGGGGCGGACATGCCGCGCCGGCGTGCTGGGTGGTCGCGTAGAAGATCCGGCGGTCGTTGTCGAAGAAGTAGCCGCACGTGATGCGCCCCTTGCCGTTCGACACGCGATGGAGGCCGGTCCCGTCGATATTCATCACGAACTCTTGATCGCACCCGGTGTCCGCGGCCTGCCGCTGAAAAATGAGCTGGCGCCCCGAGCGCGAGAAATAGGCTTCCGCGTTCTGGCCGCCGAAGGTCAGCTGGCGAATGTTGTGGAGATGGACTTCCCCAGAGTCGGCAGGGACCGCCTGCAGGAGCGCGGCGAGCAGAAGGCGTAGCATGGGTCTCGCAAGCTAGAGGCATTCAAACCCGCGGGCAATGTTAGATTATCTGTTCCGATGAATGATCCCAAAGCCCCCCGTCCCTCGCGCCAGCCGCTCATGGATCCCCTCGGTCAGATGTGTGCCGATGGGAAAGAGACGGCCGAGTTTTTGTGGCAGGTCCCGAAGGACCCGGCCGCGCGTCAGAAGATTATGAATCTGCTGATTCAGATCGGAATCGAAAGCTTGAAGCAAGGGCGCCATGAAATGCCCAGGCTGGTCGAGGAGCTCAAGATCGCGGCGCAGGCGTCACCGTCGCCGCAACAGGTCGAGCTGCTGGTGGATGGTTTCGACCGTCTAACCAAACTCTGGCAAGCGGCCAAATCCGGATTGCTATGACCGAAACCGTCGCTCGCGTGGAGCTGGACCAGCTCTGTATCAACACCGTCCGCACGCTCGCGATGGACGCGGTGCAGCAAGCCGATTCGGGGCATCCCGGCACGCCGATGGCGCTGGCACCGCTCGCGTACGTGCTGTGGCTGCGGCATCTGCGCTACAATCCCGCGAACCCCGAATGGCTGGACCGCGACCGGTTCGTTCTGTCGGCGGGCCACGCGTGTATGCTGCTGTACAGTGTTCTCTATCTCACCGGCTACGACCTCACGCTCGACGACATCAAACAGTTCCGCCAATGGGGCAGCCGCACGCCGGGACATTCCGAGCACGGCGTCACGCCCGGCGTCGAGGCGACGACCGGGCCGCTGGGACAGGGAACGGGGAATGCCGTTGGGATGGCCATCGCCGAGGCACAGCTCGCGGTGTTCTTCAATCGCCCCGGGCACGCGATCATCGATCACTACACGTACTTCATCGCGTCCGACGGCGATCTCATGGAGGGCATCTCGCACGAGGCGTGCTCGCTCGCCGGTCACCTGAAGCTTGGCAAGCTGATCGGGTTCTATGACGACAATCACATCACGATCGACGGGTCGACCGATCTCGCCTTCTCGGACGACAGCGCCAAGCGCTTCGAAGCCTACGGCTGGCACGTCCAGAAGATTGCCGATGGCAACGATCTCGAGGCGATCGACACAGCGATTACGCAGGCGAAGCGAGTGACCGACAGGCCCTCGCTCATCATCGTGCGGACGCACATCGCGTGGGGTAGCCCCCACAAGCAGGACACTGCCGAGGCCCACGGCGCCCCGCTGGGCGCCGACGAGGTGAAAGCGACGAAGCAGAACCTCGGCTGGCCGTCGCTCGAGCCGTTCTACGTTCCGGACGACGCGCTCGAGCAGTGGCGCACGGCCAAAACCCGCGGCGCCCAGCTCGAAGCCGACTGGAAGAAGCAATGGGACGCGTATCGCGCAATGCATGGGGAGCTTGCCGCGGAGTTGGAGCGGCGGCTTGCCGGCCGCCTGCCCGCCGGCTGGGATGCGGCGTTGCCGGTCTTCGGTCCCAAGGACGCGCAGGCGACGCGTGCCGCGTCCGGCAAAGTACTCAATGCGATCGCGGCGAAGCTTCCGGAGCTGATGGGCGGATCCGCCGATCTGACGGGCTCGAACAACACCGAAATAAAGGGGGGCCGGCCGGGCCGAAACTTTCACTATGGAGTTCGCGAGCATGCGATGGGAGCCGCGCTGAACGGGATCGCGCTCCATCGCGGCTTCATTCCGTTCGGCGGCACCTTCCTGATCTTCTCCGACTACATGCGGCCCTCGATTCGTCTCGCCGCGCTGACGCACCTCAGGCCGATCTACGTCTTTACGCACGACTCGATCGGCCTCGGCGAAGACGGGCCGACGCATCAGCCGATCGAGCAGCTCGCCGCCCTGCGCGCAATTCCCAACATGACGGTCATCCGGCCCTCAGATGCGACCGAGGTCGTCGAGGCGTGGCGCGCGGCGATCATGCATCGCGATGGACCGGTGGCACTGATCCTCACACGCCAGAAGGTCGCCGTCGTGGATCGCACGAAGTACGCGCCGGCTGCCGGGCTGCATAAGGGCGGCTATCTCCTCGCCGATTCCCCGAACCCGGACATTGTGTTGATGGCCACCGGTTCTGAGGTGGAATTGATTCTTGGGGCGTATGAAAAGCTGAAAGCCGCTGGCCGGCGGCCAAGAGCTGTTTCGATGCCCTGCCTCGAGTTTTTCGCGAAGCAGTCGCAGGGCTACCGGGACTCGGTGCTCCCGCCCGGTGTGCGTCGCATCGCGGTCGAGGCGGCGGCCCCCCAGTCCTGGTATCGCTGGGTGGGTGAGAGCGGTGTGATCATCGGAATCGACCGATTTGGCGCATCGGCGCCCTATCAGCGGATCTATAAAGAGTTCGGACTCACCGTTGAGCGGATAGTCGCCGAAGCATAAGACCCGCCGCCTCGCGCCCCGAGCGTAGGCACGCCGAGACACCGGCGCCGTCGTAGCCCGCTCCGGCGATCGCGAGGGGTGGCAGCCGGCTGAGGCGATGACGCACCGCCGCGACATGCTCCGCATGATCCGCCCGGTAGCGCGGCAGCCCGCGATTCCAGTAGAACACTCGCGACCACAGCGGCTCGCCACGAATGCCCAAGATTCCGGCGAGCTCGGCGTGCGCCGCTTGCGCCGGATCGCCATCCATCGGCGCCAGGTTTGCCCGCAGAAGAACGTGGCCCTCCGGCACACGACCGGGGAATTTGGATGATGAAAAGGTGCATGCCCGTAGATGTAGGGGCGCAGCATACTGCGCCCCTACACGATCCGGTGCGACTACGAACCCAGCCCCATTCAACGGTCGATTGACCTGTTCGACGTGATACGCGAGCGAGACTGTGATGCTCGGCGCGTAGACGACTTCACCGAGCGCGCGGCCGCCGGCGACACCCACCGCCTCGAGTAGACGACCGGCGGAATATGCAGGAAGCGCGAGAACCACCCCGTCCGCGTCGTGCGCCGAGCCGCCGGTGATCGCCACGTGCCATCGCGGCCCCTTGCGAACGAGGCCGGCAACGCCCTGCGCGACGCGCAGGACACCGGCGAGCCGCTGCGCCAGCGCGGCGACCGGCTCGCCCATCCCGTGCGTAAAACTGCGAAATCCCGCTTTGACCGCCGCACTCGACGCATCGATCCCCAGCAGCTCGGCGGCGCGGCCTTCCTCGATGGGTTCGAGCGCCGTGCCCGTCCAGAGCGCCGTACCGCGCGCCTGTTGGCTCACGATGTGGTCGCCAATTCCAAACTCGTTCGCGAGCGCGGGCAACTCGGGCTCGCCGGCAAGGAAACCGTCGGGGCCGCCTTCGACGATGAACTCTCCCACCTGCTCGGTCACAATCACCCCGCCGGGACGGCGCTCGGCCTCCAAGACGGTGACGTCCACGCCCCCGTTTCGCTGCAGTTCCCACGCCGCGGTGAGGCCGGCGATGCCGGCACCCACGACCACGACCCTCATCCCCACTCTCGCGCCGCCGCCGCGGAGCGGACCGCGTCGGCCACGGCGGCCACCAGGCCGGGGTCGTCGTTGAGAGACGCGGTTCGCTCGAGCTGGATCCCGAGCCGGCGGGCTAGCGCCTGATACTCGACGTCGATGTCATACAGGATTTCGACGTGATCGCATACGAAACCGATTGGAACGAGCAGCACCGCTTCATGGCCAGCTTTCGCCAGCTCCGACAGTACCGTCGCCACGTCAGGGCCGAGCCAGGGTTCGGGGGTCGCGCCCGCGCTTTGGTAGGCGAGACGCCAGTCGTTCAGACGTGCTCGCCTTGCGACCTCGGTGGCACTGGCCTTCAGCTCGTCCGGGTACGGGTCCGCCGATGCGAGAATCCGCTCGGGCAGACTATGCGCCGTGAAGACGACTTGCACCTTCGACGGCCGGGGAAAGCGCTGCAGCGTCTGCAGCACACGGTTCGCGACGGCGTCGAGGAATTGCGGCTGCTGCCACCAGGTGCGAATCAGCGCGACGTCGAGTCGCCCGTCCGCGGCTTGTAGCAGCTTCTTCTCGTACGCGCCGACCGACATGTTCGAATAATGGGGCGCCATCGCGACCCCGACGACTCGGGTGTGGCCAGCCCGCCCAATCTCGTCGACGATGTCCTGGATGTAGGGATGCCAGTGTCGCATCCCCACGTACACGTTGAACCGGTCGCCCAGCGCTCGCCCGATGCCCGCGGCCTGGGCGCGAGTCAACTCGAGAATGGGTGAGCGTCCGCCGATGCGCGCGTAGCGCGCGCGGATCTCCTCGACGAGCTGCGGTCTGGTGGGCCGGCCGCCGCGTACGTCCATCAGGTATGGCTCGACTTCATCGATGTTGCCGGGCCCGCCGTACGCCATCACGAGCACGGCGACCGGGGGGGGTTCAGCCGCCATGGACGAGATCCACTACGGCGCGCACGGCAGCGACGTCGGTCTCCGGAAGAATGCCATGGCCGAGATTGAAGATGTGACCCGGACGCCCACCGGCTTGGGAAAGGATGGCGCGGACCTGACGCGTCCGCTCCGGGGCGGGTGCCAGCAGCGCCGCGGGCTCGAGATTGCCCTGGATCGCACGGTTTCCGATGCGGGCCCATGCGGCATCGAGTGGAACGCGCCAGTCGATGCTGATGACGTCGCCACCCGCTGCGGCGAGGTCCTCCAGGAACGTGGCGGTGCCGGTACCGAAGTGAATGAGCGGAACCTTCGCGGCGCTCGCGAGCGACAGCGCCTTGCGGCTGTGCGGCTGCACGTAGGTGCGATAGTCGTCGGGCGAGAGGCACCCCACCCAACTGTCGAAGAGCTGCAGCGCCTGTGCCCCAGCGCGCGCCTGCGCGGCGAGATAGCGGCCGATGAGATCCGCAAACTTGCTCAATAACAGGTGCCAGGTGTCGGGTGCCTGGTACATGAACTGCTTGGTCTTGGTGAATGTACGACTGGCTCCGCCTTCGATCGCGTAGCTCGCGAGCGTGAACGGCGCGCCAGCAAAGCCGATGAGCGGCACATCCTCGGGAAGCTCACGACGCGCGAGTCGGATCGCGTCCATCACGTAGCCGAGCTCGGCGTCCACGTTGAACGAGGGCAGGCGCTCGACATCGGCTGCGTCGCGAATCGGCCGCTCGATGTGTGGGCCCTCTCCCGCCGTGAAACTCAGCCCCAGACGGAGCGGCTCGAAGGGCAGCAGGATGTCGGCGAAGACGATCGCGGCGTCGACGCCCAGGCGATGCACCGGCTGCAGCGTGACCTCGGCGGCGAGCTCGGGATTGTGACACAGGTCGAGGATGGAATGGCGTTGCCGGAGCTTGCGGTACTGCGGCATGTACCGACCCGCCTGCCGCATGAACCAGACTGGTGTGACGTCGGTGCGCTCCCGACGGCACGCTTTAAGAAACCGCAGGCTGAGGCGCCTCGTGAGCGATGAGAATGGTATCGCCGTCCAGTTTCACCTGATACGTCGTAACCGAATGGACGGGCGGGCCGCCGAGGACGCGGCCGGTCTCGAGCGAGAAGATGCCCTCGTGCCAGGGGCAGGTCACCGTGCAGCGGGCCGCGTCCACCGTGCCCTCGGACAGGCTGGCGCGCGCGTGCGTGCAGCGGTTTGCCACAGCGTAGACGGTGCCCTTCACGTTGAAGAGCGCGACCGCCTCGTTGGCGGCGTACACCCGTTTGGCACTGCCGGGCGGCAGCTCGGACAGGCTCGCGACCGGTGTGAAGCCGTCGGCGCGCGCGGGTCGCCGCGCGACCGCCTGCGCCGCGCCCGCGCCGCCCAGCGTGTCGAGCATGTCCCACAGCGACATCTGCACGCACGTGAACGTGGGCGTATCGCGCAGCGTGTAGGACGACGCTTCGCTCTCCCGCAGCTCCATGACGAGATCGAGAAACTCACCCGGGTTGTCGCCTTCGAACGCGACGATGAACTCCTGATCGTCGAGGCCATAGGAGTACGTCGTGTTCAGGCGAATCGTCGGATATTTGCGGCCGATGCGGACGTGCTCGTCCATCATCCGCTGGCGTTCAGGCTTCGGCAGGGCATACCACGTACGCGTCTTGATGAACGGGTACACGAACAGGTATTTCGCCGCACTCGGCTGGATGACGAGCCGCTGCTCGTGCCCCGAATCGGGGGGGGCGGGGAACTCGTAGATCGACCGCCGTGTCATCGCGAGATAGCTGTACGGGACCGAGAGATACGCGCCCAAATCGGTCCGGTTGAGCGCCGTCTGCAGCTCGACCAGCGCGTCGAGATCCTCGGCCACTTGCCACAGCAGGAAGTCGGTGTCGCCGCGGATCCCGACCAGACCATAGGGCCGGAGCAGCAGCCGGCCATTGTAGCGCTCGAGTGTCTCGCCGAACTCGAGCTTGGCAGACGCCTGGCGCTCGGCGGTCAGTCTACGCCAGGCGAGATCCAGCTTGTAGAAGGCGTAGCGGACGACTTGGCGTTTTTCGGACGGAGCGGCCATGGCGGGAATCTAGCGAGGGTTGTGCTGGCCGCGCTCCCGGCGATATCCCCTGATCACGAGATAGCTCAGCCAACCAAAGACTCCCAGCGGGAGCACCACCATCACCAGCGAGCTCAAGAAATAGATCAGATCGATGTGCTGATTCATCGGCCGATGAACCGGCGCAAGTGGCGCAGATAGTACGTGAGACCCGCCCCCAACGCGGCGAAACCGATGCCCAGCACCATCTGACCGCGCCACAGCGACCACAGCGCGAACCCGCCGCAGAACACGATACCGGTCGTAATGAGCACGCGATGAAACGGAATCATTTCGGGGCTGGGGACTCGGGGTTAGGGACTAGGCTGCCTTGTCGAGGACCATGAGCGTCAACAAGGCCGGCAGGTAAACAATCGAGACGAAGAACAAACGCCACGCCCGCCCTGGTGTCGCTCCGGTAAGCAATCCGGTCCCGGCGGCGACATACCCAATCCCCAGCGCCAAGGCGCCGAAGAAGTACCACCCACCCGTCACACCAAGCAACGTGGGCAAGAGGCTGATCGGCAGGAGGGCCATGGCATACAGCAGCGCCATACGGCCGGTCTCCCGGCCGTCCTCATCGGCGACGCTGAGCATCCGCAGACCGCTGGCGCGGTAATCCTCACGGTACAGCCAGGCGAGCGCGAGGAAGTGGGGAAGCTGCCACAAGAACAAGATCCAGAACAGCGCGGCGACGGCGGCGCCCAAACTGCCGCCGGCCGCGGTCCAGCCGCCCACGATCGGCAGGGCACCTGGCACGGCGCCGACCAGGGTGTTGAGCGACGTCTTTCGCTTGAGCGGCGTGTAGAGCAATACGTAGCTCGCGAACGTCAACGCGGCGAGC
>WNFE01007565.1_pt1 | contig 15207 bp, 11 predicted proteins | sample 5400451 | NCBI WGS metagenome assembly WNFE01 (sample SAMN13153344, study PRJNA577476) | soil metagenome | isolation source: 200 cm saprolite under Douglas fir tree site 2 hole 2 | place: USA:California | collected 2015-04-18 | reverse complement strand
TGGTAAAGCTTGGATCAAGGACAGCCGCCAGTGATCCGGCAGGTAATGGAGCGTGAGAGACGAGCCCCGCCAGTGAGGCAGGCTCGAGGCTTGCCCCGAGCACGTAGCGTGGGGTCCCCTCAATGAGAATGGGGACGGCCACCCGAACCAGCAGTTTCTTCGATTGTCGGTCCCGCACGAGATTCAGGATCCCAGGCATGCGTGGGCGGACCACCCGGTCGATCAGCTCGACGTCAGTCGTTGGGGGGAGCCTGGTCCCAAAGGGCACGCGGAGGTTGATGAGCTCGCGGCCCATGGGATCGTACAACACGAGATTGTCCCATCGGGGCGTCTGAGTCGCGAGCACGCCTCGGGCCACCCGCTCGAACTCCGTGAGGTTCCCCGAGCGGAGCAGGTCAGAAGCCGCCAGCACTTGGAGGGCGCCAATCGAGGCGCCGAACTCTCGATCGAGCGTCATCGAGAGTGCGCGAGCCGTATCCTCAAGATCGCCTTCGGTCGCTCGACGGGTCTCCTGGTGGTGAAGCAGGACGAGGAAGGCGGTAAAGAGGAGGATCGGGAGCAGCGTCCCGAGCACAAGGAGTGTAAGGTGGGATCTCAGTTTCACTTTTGCGGTCGAGACCGGGACGATCTCGCCTTCAGTGCTCGTGCGCGGTCTGCTGAAGGACCTGTCGCACCTGTTCCAACGTGAATGGCTTCGCCATGGTGGGGACCCCCGTTCGCTCGAGGAACGCCCTCGTCTCCGGACTCAGCGTATCCCCGGTGAGGAAGGCCACTCGCCGAAGAAAGGTAGGATGGCGACGCTCCAGCTGAGCGTAGAACCGAGGCCCATCAAGCTCAGGCATCCTAACGTCGCTCAAGATCAGGTCGTACCGTCGATCCCGCAGCTTCTCCAACGCGACTGTGCCACTCGCGACGATCTCTGCGTGGTGGCCATCGAGCCGAAGGACGTCCGAAAGCGTCTCTGCCACGTCGCGGTCATCATCAACGATGAGAACGGTTCTCTCTGAAATGGGCGACGGAAGACCAGCCTTTGCAGTCTCCACCCCCTCGGGTTGACGCAGGTCGATCGGAAGTTGGACGAAGAAACTCGCCCCGTGGTCCGGGCGGCTCGCCACGCGGATCGCGCCTCCATGGCGTTCGACAATGCCTTGACAGAGGGAAAGCCCCAACCCGGTCCCTTGGCCGACGGGCTTGGTGGTGAAGAAGGGCTCGAAGATGCGTTGCTGGACGTCCTCCGGGATCCCGGGACCAGTATCCGCCACCTCGAGCTGGATCCGCCCGGATGCGGGATCGAGCTGGGTGGTCAGGATGATTCGCCGACTTGTCTCTATCGCTCGCATGGCCTGGTGAGCGTTCGAGACGAGATTAACGACAACCTGATGGAGTTGATGGGGATCGGCCCAGATGTCTGGCAGGTCCGGCGCCAACTGGAGGATGGTCTCCACGCTGTCTACGCGGAGGGAATACGCGAGCAGTTCCACGGCCTCTTCGGCCACGCGATTGAGAGATACGGTCTGACGTTCCATGGGTTGTTGTCGGGCCAGCGCGAGGAAGTTCTTCACGATCCGTGCGCAGCGCTCCGCTGCCTTGGAGATCTTCCCTGCCCGCGACGCCATCGGCCCCTCCCCGGCCGTTTGCTGGAGAAGGGCGGCCTGCCCCAGCACGATCGAGAGGGGATTGTTCAGCTCGTGCGCCACCCCAGCCAGGAGGGATCCCATCGCGGCCAGCTTCTCGGATTGGAGCAACTGCTGCGTGCGATCGCGGACCTGCTCCTCAAGCGCCTCGTTCTGACGCTGGAGCTCCCGATGGAGAAAGCGGGCGTGGAGCAAGTTTTCGATCCGCAGGACCACCTCGACTGCGTCGAAGGGCTTGGTCAGAAAATCCTTGGCCCCCGCCGCGAGGGCACGCTGCTTGGCCTCCGGCGTGACGTCGGCCGTGAGGACGAGGATCGGGAGATAGTCGTCGAGGGCGATCCGGTTTGCGAGCTCTCGCATGACCGCCAGTCCGTCGAGATGCGGCATCATCAAGTCCAACAGGATCAGATCGGGTTGGAACTCTGAGAAGAGTCGCAAACCCACACGGGGATCCGTGGTGCTTTCGAGTGTTGTATAGCCTACCTGCTGCAGCAGGCGCTGGAGCAGGAGGACATTCGACTCCTGGTCGTCGACGATGAGGATCTTGGCGCGTTTGCGTGTCTCCGCGAGCATGTCCTACCGGCCTCCTTCGGTCAGGGCCGCATCGAGGAGGACGTCATCGAGGACCCGGAGGAGCTGCGTGACGTCTAGGGGCTTGGTCAGGAACTCGCGCGCCCCATCCGCCAGGAGCCGCTTCGTCTGACCAGGGGTGGCATCGGCACTGAGCACCACCACGGGAATCTGACGGGTTCGGGGATCCCGCTGCAGCCGCTGCAGAACTTCCGCCCCGGGGATGTCGGGCAACTGGAGATCCAGCAAGATCAGACTGGGGCGGTGCTCCTGGGCCAACTCGAGCCCGAGACCACCCTGCACGGCCGAGAGAAGCTTGACGGCCGGTCGGTGCGCCAGGACACCCTCGACCAGCCGCAAGTTTGGAAGGTTGTCTTCGATACACAGCACCGTCCCCGCTGACCCGGGGGTCTGGGTCGAGGCTTCGGCTGGCAGTGTGGCCGTTCGTCCCGGGCTTTCTGCGCGAGGCAATTCCATCCAGAAGCTACTTCCACGATCGACGGCGCTGTCCGCCCCTACGGCGCCCCCCATGGCCTCGACGAGCCGCCGAGTCAACGCGAGGCCAAGTCCCGTGCCTTCCACGCTACTGTCCTCAGCGCCGAGCCGATCGAAGGGCGTGAAGAGCCGCGCCATCTTCTCCGGGGGAATGCCAAGGCCCGTATCGGTCACCGTGAGCCGGAGCCGGTCTCCCGACACATTGTCTACGCTGACCGTGACCATGCCGTCAGGGCGATTAAATTTGGCGGCATTGGACAGGAAGTTCAGGAGCACCTGTATGAGCCGCTGACGATCCGCGAGGACGTACCGATCAACTGCCTCCGGCGGGACCCCTGCAAATCGCACGTTCCATTTTTCGGCGAGGGGATGAATCAGATCGAGCGCCTCCTGGATCACGTCCTCCAGGGGGACCGGCTCCAATGAGACGGACAGATGGCCGGCCTCAATGCGGCTGATGTCCAGCACCTCGTTGATGAGGCCGAGCAGGTGGCGCCCCCCTTTGAGGATATGGCCCAGGCTCTCGCGCTGCTCCGCCCTCGGCGCGTCGATCTCCAGGAGCTGCGCGAATCCCAAGACCGCATTCATCGGGGTGCGAAGCTCGTGACTCATGCGGGAGAGAAACTCGCTCTTGGCCAGGTTCGCACGCTCGGCGTCCCGCTTGGCCTCGCGCAGGGCTTTTTCCGTCTCCTTCAGCTCGGTGATGTCCTCGGAAATGCCCAGGAGATACTGAGGGCGGCCCGTCGCGTCCAGGATTGGAATCTTCTTGGTATGGAGGATCCGCGTCGTCTGATGCGCGGTATGGACTGGCTCCTCTGGAATATCGACCAGCTGCCCCCCGCTCAAGACCTCGCGGTCTCGATCCGTGAAGAACCTCGCCTCTGATTCTGGGAAGAAATCATAGTCGTTCTTTCCGATGAGCTGGGCTCGCGGATGCCCCAGGAGCTCTTCGCCCGCTTTGTTGAAGCGCACAAATCTGAGCTCCCGCGCGTCCTTGACGAAGATCATGTTGGGAATGTTCTCGAGGACTGAATCGAGGAAGCCATGGGCCTCCCGCAGCGCATCACTCGCTCGTGTGCGCTCGGCGAAGGCCGCGGCGAGCCGGCGCTGACTTCGGAGCGCGACGATCCCGAGGAGGGCCAGGGCCAGCGTGAGGACAAGTCCCGCCGCGCCTGAGGCGAGCATGAGCGTGCGGATTCGCTGCAGGGCGAAGTTCTTGCTCCGGTCTACCACGAGCCCCCAGCCCAGGGAGGGAAGCTGTCGGTAGGCCGAGAGCCGGACGTCGTTCTCCACCGGGTTCTCCCCCTCGACGACACTTTCCTCGCCACGGAGCAGACGCTCGACGGTGGGCACGTGCGCATAGTCGGACAAGTGCGGGGCCCCCTCCCGACTCGGGTGGAAGACGAGCTGGCCCTTGCGGTCCACGACGTACAGACCGCCGCCGGGGATCTTGATGGGCAGGAGCCATTGGCGGATAACACTGAGCCGCTGGCCGGAACCAATAATCCCGATCACCTTTCCTTCGAGGTTTCGCACTGGCACGGCCAGCACGATGGAGGGTTCCTTGGTTGCCGCGCTGACGAGGACGTCTGACACGTGGGGGCGCCACGTTCGGCTGACACCGCGGTACCACTCGCGATCGGCGAAGCTCTTTCCATAGAGCTCGGGCGTCTCCGGGAAGCGGGCCCAGAGCACGCCCTCGGGATCAACCAGGAAGGCCGCGTCCATTTCTGGGAAGAACTCCTGAAGTTGGCGGAGATGCACCAGAGCTTCGGGTCGATCTCGTCGCTGCACCGCTTCACGGAAACGGAATCGCCCAGCGTAGGCTTGGAGATTGCTCAGGTAGTCTTGTTCCTTGGCCTGGACGAACGCGGCCACGCTGCGGGCGATGGCCTCGCTTTCGGCGAGGCTTCCCTCCTGCTCGTGACTGATGCTTTGGTTGAAGAAGTATCCGGTGACCGCGAGGATGACGAGGAGGCCCGCCAGGACGGCGCCGATGGCCCACGAAGTCCCATACCCGAACCACCTGCTTGCAGGACCAAGCACATCAGTCGTCGACGGTCCGTGTCTCAAGGAGTGAGTAACCCCTCTCAAGGAATTTGAATTCGAGCGCGCCTGCCTGAGGGGGTTATCGGCCAGAAGCTGGGCGATTCGGAGTACCAGCAGGCGCACCTTCTAGTCGGCCGGGGCGCCACGCCGGAGGGTCACCGGCTGAACTCATGGCTCTCCAGACGTGGCTAGGGCCTCCCCGCGCCCAGGGCCTGCCTCGAGAGAGCGGTCAGCCCGAGTTGAGACTTAGCCCGGCTCCCCCAGGGAGACCCACTTTGGGGACACCGGCTTCCTCCTGGGCTGTTTCTGTCAGCCTGAGGCCAGGCTGGTGGCCCCGGGCACTCCCCCTTTGTGACAGAAATCAGCTCAGGCGCAGACTTTGCCTAGCCCTCCCTGGATCGACCCTTTTCGGATTTCCCTGTCCAACCTTGACTGACCTCGTCAGCCTCGGGGCCCTGCGCGTCACAAACTCTGTCACAACCCGGATGTCGACGAGTCAGGAAGTGAAGCGCTGCAGGCAGTTCCGTGACAGGAGGCCCAGGACTAAAAATCCTGTGCTTGTTCCCGAGAGAGGCCTCGGGCTCATGCCGATCGGACGCCACCGACGGCCGTTGAGGATTGAGGATTCCTCTGTTTTTAGTCGGGAGGGCTGCTGGCCCACCTTCAGCTCGTACCCGCCCAGAGTCGCCGAAGTCGATGAGGCCTGAAGTCCTGGACTCCACCCCGCCGGGTCGTCTTTGGTTGTTCACAACCGTGGGGTTATGAACAGCATGAAGCCGTTCCAAGGCGCCCGCAAACATGGCTCACCGCCGGCCAGTCGTCAGCGTCCACTCTGAGATACGCCGATGTCGCGCTACTACTGATTCGCGGCTGCCCGTGCGGCGGCTTCGGCGAGGATCTCTTGGCGGCTGCGGAAGTCATCAGGCTGCGGGCGAAGACGCCACTGACAGGGGAGCTGAATGGTCACCGGCTTGGCGCGCTTGTCGAGCTCGGTCCAACTGGACACGTCGTGGGCGCCCTCGATTTCCAAGTTGCCGATCGTCAAGATCCAGCCGAGCGGAGAGGAGGCGAAGCTGCTCATCAAATGGCCTTCGCGCCGCAAGGCATTCACCTTCGGAGTGATCCCCGAGTACCAGGTGGTGCCGCCATTCGCCATGAGGTGACACCAGAGCCGGAGGGGGGCGATCGGTCCCTGTGCTCCCGTCTTCTGCAGCAGGGTGCGGAGCATCGGATATCGGGCCGTGAAGCCCGGATGCGAAGTCGCCACGATCCAGGTGAGCACCTGCTTCGCCACGAGCGGCCGGCGCGCAACCCGCACCGAACAGAGCGCCCTAGCCGCCTCCGGTCGGGCCAGTGGCCGACACACCTTCTCGAAGGCCAGGTACGCGGGGTTGAAGCGACGACCAGTGTTGTTGTTGCACCGCACGCAGAGCGTCTCGACCACCGAGCCGCCGATAACCTCACCCTTCATCCAAACCACATGGCCGAGGGCGCGAGTAGCCACGGGGTCGATCTTCTGGCCGATCAGCGGGCCTCGGTTGCCCGACGCTTGCGAAGGCGCGTGCTCTATCGTCACGTCCGGCCCCCCGCAGATACGGCAGGTCGCGGGGTCGCCGAGCGCTTCGATCTCCGCCAGCTCGGCTTGGAGCCTTTCCATCTCCGCTTTCAGGGCTGGATCGTCGCCGAAGTCGCGGACGGTGTCGTGGTGGGCAGCCCATCCCTTCCACCCATCCGGCGCTGGCGTGCCGATCGTCAGCCCCGTCATTGACGACGCGGTGCCGACCAGCGGGATTAGCGCCCAAAGGCCGTCCGAGCCCTGCACCGGCACGACAACCTGGTCATGACCGCACCAGTTCTTGAACGAGCCGACCTGAGATGGCCGCCACCCCCGCGGAGCCAGCTCGTTGGTGCGGAGACGCTGAAGGGCCACAGGTCGAGCGCAAGCCAAGCACGGCCGAGTTGAGCGGGGTATGCCAATGGCATCCATCCAGAGCGGGGGCATATCGGTTCAAGTTATCACGGCCGCGGGGCGGGACTCCGCATGCCCCGATGCGGGTAGCTCCGCTCCCGAACGCGCCGAATTTGACCCGGTCCTGGCGGCGAGATACCCTCGGTCATGCCACCCATCGACCTACCGGATCCGTGACGCCACGGGATTCGCCTCGACGAGTACTTCCGAGGTGCTCACCACGGTCATTCACGAGCCCTGGCGCGACTCGGCCAGTACCTTCATTGTCCAGGGCATTATCCTCAACCAGAAGACCCCTGCCCCTCTGATCTTCTGGCGTAGGTCGTAGCCGGCGCTCGAGCGCCGCCACGCCTAATCTGCGGCGGGAGCCCAACTAAACATAGGTCGCCCCCCCAGTGACAGAGACGACCCATGTCTCGTCTCAGCGTTTTCGCAAGATTGCTCGGCATCCCAGACCCGTGTGACATAGATCGGTGACATAGCAGCGTGGCAAGGCGACGCCGGTGATAGCGAAAGATCGGATGCTGGTGTGACGGCGGGCTGCTGGGTTAGGTGGGGCGAGGGCCCACTCTTGCACGATCCGTTTCCCTGGCAGTTACGGCTCTATCCCATTGGCCTTCAGGAAACTTCGAATGTCGCCCGACTTAACCGCGTGGCCGACAACCAGCTGGGTTTGGCTGCGAAGGTAGTGGAGTATCTCTGCCACGACCTGCCCCTCAGAGACATTCTCGCTCGTGCCGTCCGAATGCTGCTTCTTGTAGGTAATACCCGATCGTTGCGTCTTTAGTGCTTCGAGCGCGCTTTCGACAGACGGAGGTATCGGTGTCAGCTTGCTCGCCACAACGCCAATCACTGCTCCATCCTCGACATCCACTAGCGGACCACCAGAGTTGCCCGCGTTGAAGGCAGCGTTAACGACCCATCTCGGCGGGGAGAGTCCAACTCGGTCTTCACCGGCAAGGTACCCGACGGAAAGAAGAGGTGCTCGTCCGTTGTATCCAGTCGGGTATCCCCATGTGGTCACTTGCGCGCCGACGGTGAGGCTAGACTTTGAACTGATCGGAAATGACGGCCCGCCGATTCTCTGCTGGGGAGCGAGAAGGGCCAAGTCGAGCTTCTCGTCGAGCTTGATCTCCGACACCGGGACAGGGCTTCCAGAGGTTGGAATGAGGACGAGTTTCGACCGATCGCATCCCGCGACGACGTGCGCGGCCGAAATGACTTTGCCGCTTCCATGCAGAAAACCCGAGCCGCCGGTGCCTTCTGCAGAGCAAATGACTCGAACCACGGACGAGGCCGCGATGGCCCCCGACTTCCCGGCCGTGTCGGTTGCAACCGGCGCGCCCGTGGGCATTTGACCGTCGGCAGACGAGAGGAGGGCCAACGAGGCACCCACTACGATGACAAGAATCTTTTTCTTCGAGGCAATCAACTCGCAATCCTCGCGCGATGGGTAGCCTCGGTCACGAGTCAGCCGGCGGCTTCCGAATGAGCTTGGCCTCTAACGTCTCCGTGAGATAGATTCCTTCTCTCATATGCATCCGGAAGCCTAGAGCCACGGAGACGACGCCGCGAAAGATCAATCCTTTCCTCTCTGTGCGGAGCTCGACCTTGAAGCGGCGACCACCGAGCGGCGTGGGATGATGTCCGGCGAATGTGACGCGCTTATCGACGTGGTACTTGGCGTCGACGGGATCGAAATCGAGCAGCTGCTCTTTCTCATCCCAGCGACCCAGAAAGCGCGGATCATCCGCGGACTCATCGCTCGATGGGAAAATGCCGATGACGTTCAGCCGACCAGTGGGTTCCATCTCGGTCTCATTGAAGCGGACGAGGGTGTACTCGGCAGCCAACAGATAGTCGGACTCGACTTTGACCAGATTGGTTTTGAACGGGCCATCCTTGTTCCTGACAACTTCTCGATCCGCCATTGTGTTCGCTCCTTGCTCTGAGCCGCCCTCTCCTCTGTGCCCGAGATTGTGCCCGCGAGGGGCTACAAACGGTCCAAACCTATCCCCCGCCAGCCAACCTGACAAACGAAAACCCCTCAGCAAGATGATGACTTACCGAGGGGTCTTCGATCGCTTCGACGCTTGACAGTCCAGTGTGCTAACCAGGCTGCACCACGAGCCCGACTCGAGACTTCAGCAGGTTACACGACGCCCTCTGTGAATGCAACCATCGCCGGCTGTCCTAGAGGTCCTTGAGGAACTCCAGCATGGCCGCGTTGACGTCGTCACGCCGCTCCTGCTGGGTCCAGTGGCCGCAGCCGGGGAGGATCAGGGTCTTGCGGAGCTGGGGAACGAACTTCGCGAGGTTGGCGATGAGCTGGTCCATGCCGCGGAAGGCGAGCACGAGGTCACGGTCGCCGGCGACGTAGAGGGCGGGGACGGTGACCACGGAGCCCGCATAGGGAGCGAGGAGCTCCCAGTTGCGATCGATGTTGCGATACCAGTTGAGACCGCCGCGAAAGCCGGCGCGGGCGAATTCCCCGGCGTAGAAGTCGATATCGGCCTCGGTGAGCCAAGGCGGCAGCGCTTCCGGCTTTCCCATCGCGCTGAGAAAGCCGCCACCCTTCGGCACCATGCCGATACCGGCGGGGTTGTTGTCGCTTCCAAGTGGCCGATCGCCAGAGGCCGCCCACGCCACCGTGCGCATGGTGGTGCGGACGTCCCGCTCGAGCTCGGCCTCGGCCACTCCCGGCTCCTGGAAGTAGAGCTGGTAGAAGATCGCCTCATCGGTCTGGGGCATGACGGTGGTGGGGCGAACGGATCCGCGAGGTCGGAACGGCACGCTCAGGCCGATGACGGCGCGAAAGCGGTCCGGGCGCAAGAGCGCGGCGTGCCAGGCGACGGGGGCGCCCCAGTCGTGGCCGGCGATCACGGCCGACGGCTCTCCGAGCGCGTCGAGGAGCCCCACGATGTCGCCAACCAGATGCAGCAGCGTGTACTTGTCGATCTCGGCGGGACGGTCGGTCTGCCCGTAGCCGCGCATGTCGGGGGCGACCGCGTGGAAGCCGGTCTCGGCGAGGGCGGCCAGCTGATGCCGCCAGGAATACCAGGACTCGGGAAAGCCGTGGCAGAGGACGACGAGCGGCCCCGCCCCCTGCTCGGCAATGTGCATGCGGATGCCGTTGGTCTCGATGGTGCGGTGCTGGATGTCAGCCATGACGCCTCCCATGCGATGCGCCTGCCCCCTAATCTACTCAGCCCTCGCCTCAGGGCTTCGCTCTTCACCTCGAACGGCGGCCCTCTCCCCCGATAGGGGAGAGGGATCAAAATGTCACTTCTTCGCGCGGAGAGCGCGCCACACTCGCTCGGGCCGGAGGGGCATGTCGAGATGCCGCACGCCCACGTGCTTGAGGGCGTCCACCACCGCGTTGACGATGGCGGGGGTCGAGCCGATGGTGGCCGCTTCGCCGATGCCCTTGGCGCCCATCGGGTTGAAGGGCGTGGGAGTCACTGTCTGGTCAGTGGTGAACATCGGCAGATCGTCGGCATGGGGCACCGCGTAGTCCATGAGCGAGCCGGTCACGAGCTGGCCGCCCGAGTCGTAGACCATCTCCTCGAGGAGCGCCTGCGCGATCCCCTGGGCCAGTCCGCCGTGCACCTGCCCGGTCACCAGCATGGGGCTGATGCGGACACCGCAGTCGTCCACCGAGATGAAATCACGCACGCTCACACGGCCCGTGTCGCGATCGATCTCGACCACGGCCACGTGAGCCCCGAAGGGATACACGAGCTGCGGGGGGCGGAAGAAGTCCGTGGCCTCCAGCCCGTACTCGATGCCCTCGGGCAAGCCCTCGGCATAGGCTTTGGGCGCGATCTCGGCGATGGTCAGAGCCTTGGCGGGCACGCCCTTGACCTGGTACCGGCCCGCCTCGAAGATCACGTCATCGGCGGCCGCCTCCAGCATGTGGGCGGCGATCCGGCGCGCCTTGTCCTGCACCTTGAGGGTCGCCCCGATGATGGCGGAGCCGCCGACGGCGAGGCTGCGGCTGCCCCCCGTGCCGTTGCCCATCGGCGTGTTGAGCGTGTCGCCGTGCCGCACCACCACCTTGTCGAAGTCGACGCCGAGATGGTCCGAGATGATCTGCGCGAAGGTCGTCTCGTGCCCCTGGCCGTGGGACGAGGTGCCCGTGAAGGCGGTCACCCCACCTCCGGGCTCCACGCGCACCACCGCGCTCTCGAAGGGGCCGAAGCCGCACATCTCGACGTAGACGGCCATGCCGATGCCGAGCAGCTTCTTGTCGCCACCGCTGATCCGGTCCTTCTGCTCGGCGCGCAGCTTCTGGTAGCCCGCGATGTCGAGTGCCTTGCTCAGCGCGCGATCGTACTCCCCGCTGTCGTACTTCTGCCCCGTGGGTGTCGCGTAGGGAAAGGCAGAGGGCGGGATGAAGTTCTTTCTCCGGATCTCCTCCGGCGGCTTGCCCAGCTCCTGCGCCACGACATCCACGAGCCGCTCGAGGTAGTAGGCCGCCTCCGGCCGCCCCGCGCCCCGATACGCGGCCACAGGCGTGGAGTTGGTGAAGATGCACGTGGACTTGAGGTCGACGTTGGTCACCTTGTACACGCCGACACCCATGAACAGCGTGAGGTCGGGGATGAAGGTGAAGATCGGATAGGCGCCGATGTCGGCGATGACGTGCATGCGGAAGGCCGTGATGGTGCCGTCGGCCTCCACGGCCGCCTCGAGGTCGGTGACCTGCGCCCGCCCATGCGTGGTCGACGTCATGTGCTCGACACGCGTCTCCGTCCACCGCACGGGCACGCGGAAGAGCTTGGCGACGACGGCAAGCGTGACGTCCTCTGGATAGATACCGAACTTCACGCCGAATCCGCCGCCCACCTCCGGCGCGATCACGCGCACGAGATTCTGCTCCACGCCGAGGCAGGCGGCGATGTCGTTGCGGAGCATGTGGGGCGCCTGGTGCGTCGACCACAGGGTCAGGCCGCCGCTGGCGGGATCGGGCGCGGCCAGCGCCGCGCGCGGCTCCATCGGCACGCCGCAGAGCCGCTGGCTGACCATGCGCTGCTTGACCACCTTGGCCGCCTTGGCGAAGGCGGCGTCGGACTCGCCCACCTTGATGTTTGTCTCGTGCTCGATGTTCTTCGGCGCGTCCTCGAAGAGCTGGGGCGCGCCCGCCGCCATCGCCGCGAGCTGGTCGGCCACCGCGGGCAGCACCTCCCAGTCGACCACGACGTCGGCGGCGCCATCGGCCGCGGCGGACTGGGACGTCGCGATCACGGCGGCCACCGGCTCGCCCACGTGCCGGACGCGGCCGATCGACAGCGGATAGTGCGTGCGGCCACCTGACGTCTCCGCCCCGCCGCCGCCCTCGGCGCTCGGCCCTCCCAACGGGATGGGCTGGCAGTGCGCGCGGATATCCTGGCCGGTCACGATCTTGAACACGCCGGCCCGCTTGGCCGCGGCCGTCGTGTCGATCTTGCCCACCTTGGCGTGGGCGTGCGGGCTGCGCACGAACGCCACGTAATGCAAGCCCGGGATGGTGATGTCGTCGACGTAGGACGAGGTGCCGGTGATGAGCCGGGGATCTTCCTTGCGCTTGACCTCGGCGCCCATGAGTCGAGGAGTGGCGGTCGGCATGTTCGGGTCCTTTCGTGAGGCCATGCGGGTCCTTCGTGTCAGATGCCGCGCAGCATAGACGCGAGTCCGTCACGGCGCAAGGCGAGGCGGGCGCGCTGACGGGGGGCTTGACGGGGCCCCCGCCATCCAGTGTATACACTCGGCCATGCAGACCGGAGGGCCGGCCGACGGCCAGCCATCATTGGAGAAGGGGCCGGCCCGGGTGGTCGGCCGCGACCTCTTCCCCGCCCTGGCCAGGCACCAGATCCTCGAGGAATCCGCCTACCAGGACCTCCGCCGCGCCATCGTCGAGGGGCGCTTTGCGCCCGGAGAGCGCATCGTCGCCGCCTCCGTCGCCGCGAGCGCCGGCATCAGCCGCATCCCCGTCACGCAGGCGCTTCAACGGCTCGAGGCCGACGGCTTCGTGCGCATCTCGCCCCACAAGGACGTGGTCGTCCTGGGATGGGCGCCCGGTGAGATTCGCGAGCGCTTCGTGCTCATGGCGGCCCTCGAATCGCTCTGCCTCCGCGAGTCGGTGGGTAAGATCACGCCCGAGCTGTGCGCGCGGCTGCGGGCTCTCCAGAGAGAGATGCTGGCGGCGCGCTCGCGGGACGACGCCGGGCGGGCCGTCCAGGCCGACGGCCGATTCCATCACCTGCTCTGGGAGGCGGCGGGGCTGCCCCAGGTGATGCACATCCTTGAGACTCTCTGGGACAGGGGCGAATACTACCGTCTCATCATGCACGCCCGGCGCGGCGGCTTCGCCACAGAATCGCTGGCCGAGCACGAGCGCATCCTCGACGCGTTGGAGGCGGGCAATCTCAACGACGCGGCCAAGGCCATCGAGCAGCACCGGCTCTTCGCCATGAAGCGCCTCGAGGAGACGCCGCAGAGCTGACCCGGATTATGCGCGAGCAACGCCACCCTCACCCTGCCCTCTCCCTCTCCGAGGGAGAGGGATTCAATTTCTTCCCTCGCCCCCAAAGGGGGAGAGGGCCGCCGTTCGAGCTGAGCAGCGTAGCTGCGAGGCGAGGGCTGAGTAGATCAAGGGGGGACCAGAATGCGCTACGCGCATTCGTGAATAATTCGCGCTAACGCGGCAGCTTGCGCCGCCGTCGGGCCAGGCGCACCACCAGCCGCGGCAGCACCGCCAGCGCGCCGAGGGCGCTCAGGACCAGGGCCACGCGCGTGAGCGTCTCGTTCATGGTCCCTTCACCCGCCAGCGCCTCACCACCGGCCCAGCCCGTGTAGACGTACACCGTGGTCGCCGGGAGCATGAACACGAACGTGGCCAGCACGTACGGCACGAGGCGGATCCGGGTCAGGCCCAGGGCGTAGTTGAGAAGGTTGTAGGGGATCACCGGCACGAGCCGCACGAAGGCGACGAACTCCCAGCCGCCCCTGTCCACGCCGTCCTTCAGCTTCTTGAGCGGTCCCGAGAGCTTCTGCTCGGTCCAGTCTCGCCCCACCGTGCGCGCGGTGAGGAAGGCGACGGTGGCGCCCAGGGTCGCCCCCACGAGCGAGTACACCGTCCCCCAGATGGGCCCGAAGATCAGCCCGGCCGCTAAGTCGAGCGGGAGTCCCGGAATCAAGAAGGCCGGGCCCACCGCATAGGCGAGGACGAAGACGATGGGCCCCCAGTGCCCCAGGCGCGCCACGAAGTCCTGGATCTGAGGCACCGTCAGGTAGCGTCGGAAGGCGAACGCGGCAACGATGCCCGTCACGAGCACCGCCAGGAAAATGCCGCGCTGGAGGATGGTAAGGCGGCGTCGAGGCATCGGGCGTCATTGTCGGGCCATCCGTAACCGCAACGCAACCCATTGAGCCACGATGCTTGACACTCCCCCAGGCCTCCTCGAGCTGACGCTCGCGGTGCGCGCGAGGCGTGCCGGCGGTGGCGCGGCTCGAGTCACCCGAGCTCTCCGCCCACCTAACGGCCGGCGAGGGCGTGACCGCGGCCTCCCCCATCGCCATCGCGAACTTCGCGTTCGCCAAGGCCGCCCTCGCGGCGGCCCGGCCCTAGCACGCCAACCCCCTCCCCTGTGGGGTTCCCCTGCGACTAGTGGACGAACGTCGCCGCCACGCGCCGGGACCACAGGAAATACGGCACCCAGATCGCGGCCACGATGATGGCGGTGGCCGGCCCCCCGAACGCGTTGACCTGCAGCGAGCTGGCCACGATGGGAATCCTGAGCGCGACCGAGATGTCGGCGACCTGAACGAGGGCGCGCGCGATCAAGAACGCGATCATCAGCCTGGGAAATAGCCGCTTCTTGGCGAAGAAGAGATAGAGAAGTGCGAGCGCCCACAGGAGCAGCGCGGAAGACACGACGAGCTGCCCCACGATCCATGGGCCGAAGAGCGGGTGGTAGGCGCGCGCGCCCGGCGTGGTGAGGGCATGCCACAGCGCCGAGTTGAGGGGGCGCACGGTCGCGAGGATCTCCGCGACGATCCGGATCGGCGTCAGGCACAGCCCCACCGCCACCAGGATGAGCCATCCGCCGAGACCAACGGGCGGCGGGGTAGAGCCCTCGGTCGTGTCCACGCCACAAAGGTATCGTGAACGCCCGGCAATCCACGCACATTGACAAGACCGAGGGTCGCGAGCGAGGATCCTCCCGTGCGTGTCGTGGATCTGTCTTTTCCCCTGAAGCCGCATTTCCGCTGGGTCGTCAAGAGCGAGCTTCGCTCGAGCCACGAGGCGGGCAACCTCTTCCAGTCCACCATCTTCACCTCGAGCTGCCACGCCTACACGCACGTGGACGCGCCGGTGCACTTCCTGCCGGGCGATCGCGACATCGCCCAGATGCCCGTGGACCAGTGGATGGGGCCCGCGGCCGTGGTGGACCTGACCCACCTGGGCGAGAACGGCGAGGTGACGGCGGGCGATCTGGAGCGGCTCGG
>WNFE01001914.1_pt1 | contig 15213 bp, 16 predicted proteins | sample 5400451 | NCBI WGS metagenome assembly WNFE01 (sample SAMN13153344, study PRJNA577476) | soil metagenome | isolation source: 200 cm saprolite under Douglas fir tree site 2 hole 2 | place: USA:California | collected 2015-04-18 | reverse complement strand
CTGTTGCGCTACCCTGGGGCAATTCAATGATGGTCAACCCGGTGCTGAGCTCCCTTGCGCTCTGGACGCCCGCCGGCGTGTGGACCCACGCCGCTCCAAGCGCGCAAGACAGCAGGGCCGATCTGACTCCGTGGTCCGAAGCCTCTTCTCTATCCACAATACATCCGCGGGCCCGCCGGCCACACGCCCTGGCGGTGGCGCTGGTTCAGCTCGCACACGTGCTCTTGTCGGCTCGTGAGGCGGCCAAGGATGCGCCTCCTGTTGGGCGGCATGAGGTAGACCTACTGCTTGGAACACTGACCGGTTCGGCGGCGGCGGACTTCGAATTCTACAGCGGCGTCCAGATCCGCGGGACTGCGTTCGGATCGCCCTCCACGTTCGTCTACACCTTGCCCACCGCGGCGCTCGCGGAAATTGCGCTTGCGCTCGGCGTGCGAGGTTCGCTGGCAACCCTCACCGCCGGAAGTATCGGCGGCATCGCCTCGATCGCTCAATCCGCCTCTCGAATCTCGACGGGCCGCGCTCGGGCCTGCATCTGTGGCGGCGTCGAATTTGCTCGCATCGATAGTGGCCGAGCCAGCGGCTCGGTTGAGCAGGACGTGATCGCGCTGTTCCTGGTCGAGGCGGAGCGGGCTTCGATGCGCTGGCCGGTGATCCGCGATTGGCAGGTAGGATTTGCACCCCCAAACCCGCCTTTCCATCGATTCTCCAGCATGTCGCCACTCTCGACGCTTACCGCCCTCGCTTCCGCAGCGGTCAGGCTCGGCGCCTCTTCTGGTGTTGAGGAAGTTTTTGGCTCCTCTTCCGATGGACAGTGGGCCAAAATCATCCTCGCATCGTCGCAATATCTGGAGAAGCAACTCGAGTCTCGTTCACTTTGAACTCATGTCCGCTACGGTACGCAACGCACTCGTCACCGGTGGTACCAAAGGAATCGGCAAAGCTATCGTCCGCCGGCTTCTCTCGGAAGGCCATCGGGTGACGGCGGTGTACCGGCAGGACGAGAACGCTCGGCAGCAGTGCGCGCAGGAGCTAGCAACTGCGGGGTTGGAAGTCACGTTCGAGCGTGTGGATGTCAGAGACCCCGCCGCGGTGTTGGCACTCTTCGGTCAATTGGCGAGATCCGGTCGAGACCCGGACTTTCTCGTCAATGCGGCCGGTATGACCCGCGATGCGCCGCTTGCCTTTCTCGGAGTCGCCGATTTCGACGAGGTGCTCGCCACAAACCTACGTTCCACGTTTCTGACTTGTCAGCAGGGGATCAAAGGAATGGTTCGCCGCCGCTTTGGGCGCATCGTGAACTTCGCATCTCCGGCGGCCCTTCAGGGCAATGAAGGGCAGGTGGCTTACGCCGCAGCGAAAGCGGGGGTGCTCGGCCTGACGCGATCACTGGCGCGGGAAGTGGGGCGCTTTGGTATCACGGTGAACGCCGTTTCACCCGGGCTGGTGCTCACCGAAATGACTGCCCAGCTCTCGCAGGAGCGGCGCGACGAACTGCTTCGCCGAGTTCCTTTGCAACGTTTGGGAACCGCGGAAGAAATCGCCGGGATGGTTTCCATGTTGTGCCATGAAAACGCCGCCTACGTCACCGGGCAGTGTCTCTCGATTGACGGCGGCCTGACCTAGATGTTCTCCTCGGTGCCCGAGATGCAGGATTCCGAGCAGACGCTAAGAGCAGAACTCAAGGAGCTCCTGGTCACTACGCTTCGCCTCGAGCAAATGAAACCCGAAAACATCGGTGACCACGATCCGCTCTTTGCGCCCGGGAACGCGTTAAATCTCGATTCGCTGAGCGCGCTGGAGCTGCTCTCCGCGATCGAATATCGGTACAACGTTCGTTTCGGCTCGGACGGCTCAGCGAAAGAGCACTTTCATTCCATTGCGACCCTCGCCGCGTTCGTGGGCTCCGCCAGGGTCTGAGCGATGCGAGGAGTGGCAATCACCGGCCTGGGGATCGTCTCAAGCCTAGGTTGTGGCACCCAGCGCCACCTTGAATCGATCCGTGCAGGTCGGTGCGGCCTCCGACCTCTCACCCTGTTTGACACGAAGGGATTGCCTCCCTCGCCCGTCGGGGAAGTCGAAGAGCCCTGGTTGAGAGAGGTGCAGGGTCATCGCAGCATTTCCCTCGCACTGAACGCTTCGCGCCAGGCAATCGGCGCGGCCGACCTCGATCTGCCGGGAGTCATATCGATCGGAACCACTACCGGTGGCATCTTCGAATCCGAGCAGCATTACCTCAAATTCCGCGGGGGGGAGGGTTCTTCAGATCGAGCGATGCTCAAGCATCATTCCGCCGGAACGATCGCTGATTTGCTGGCGGTTTCGCTCAACATCGCCGCCGAGCGATATACGTTTTCAACCGCATGTTCCTCGAGCGCGAATGCGGTGGGGTTTGGTGCTTCACTCGTACAACAGGGAGCGCCTTGGGCGCTGGTGGGCGGAGTCGATTCGCTGTGTCGGCTGACGTACTGCGGCTTCCATGCGCTGAAGCTTCTCTCCAACGCGCCTTGCCGACCCTTCGACAGCGATCGCCAAGGGCTCTCGCTCGGAGAAGGCGCCGCCTTCCTCCTGTTGGAGAAGGATCAACGAGCCAAGGATCGCGGCGCCCCAATTTTGGGGTACGTAGGCGGTTGGGGTTGTTCCTCCGACGCCTACCATGTCACTGCGCCGGATCCCGAAGGCCGCGGTGCGGCGGCGGCGATGCGGGCCGCGCTGGCCGACGCCGGCATCAGTCCATCGGAGGTGGACTACGTCAATGCTCACGGCACGGCCACCCCGGCCAACGATCGAGCCGAAGCGATCGCACTGGAGGCCGTGTTCCAAGGCTCAAGACCGCTCACCAGCTCGACGAAGGGCGCCACCGGTCACACTCTGGGCGCTGCCGGAGCAATTGAGGCGGTGATCTGCGTGCTTTCGCTTTCGGCTGGCTACGCTCCAGCGACGGTGGGACTGAAAAATCTCGATCCCCAACTTCATATCCGGCACGTTCCAGCGGGCGGAGTCTCTGCGCGGCTTAGCGTGGCGCTGTCCAATTCATTCGGATTTGGCGGGAACAATGCCGCGCTGGTGCTGGTCAGGTCATCCTGATGAAGGCTACGGTTCTGGGATTGGGTATCGTAGCGCCCGGAGCACAGGACTCGCTCACGCTGCATGGCGCACTCGCCGGACCAAGCCCGAAGGCCCTTCGGATTGCCGCGATTCCGCAGGGCGACGACCCCAAAGAGCGCCGGTTGCCCCGGATCGAGCGTATGGCACTGGCCGCCGCCCGTCAGGCACTCTCTCCCGAAACCGCGAAAGCGTCCTTAGCGCTCGTCTATGCAACCGGCTATGGCGGACTCACTTCAACGGTGGACTTCCTCGAGGGCATCGCCACTCGTGGGCCAGAATTCGGAAGCCCAACCGCTTTCCATCAGTCCGTTCACCACTCTCCGGCCGGGCAGCTTTCCATCGCGCTAGGGCTGCGCGGTCTATCTCTGACGGTGAGCGCACGAGAGCTTTCGGGCGAGACAGCGCTGCGGGTGGCTCTTGCCATTCTGGCGACCGGCCGCGCTGACAGAGTGCTCTTGGTAGCCGCCGACGAGCATGTGTCGGCACTCGATGCCGGTTACCGCGCATTCGGCGTGCTAGGCGAAGCGGGAGGAGCGCATCCTGATCGTCGGCTCAACCCCGGCGAAGGCGCCGGTGCCCTACTGCTTGGCAAAGAGCCAGGCACGCTGCGGATAGACGAATGCACGCTCACGGGGCACTCCTGCCCTGTACTCCGGTTCGCACGGACCGAGCAATTTGCAACGCTCGTTCGGAAAAAGATTACCACCCACGGTGGGCTGCTATCGTTTTCCCTCGCCGCCCCCAACGTGGAAATCTCCAACGCCGAAGCTTCTATCCTGGAGCAGCATGCTCCGCGTTTGGTGCAATGGTCGGACGGCCGCCACTTCGGTTTTCACGGGTCGGCAGGGCTCTTGCGATTGATTGCTGCCGCTGTTCGCCTGCGCAGTATACCAGCCGCAGCTGCTTCAGTCGTTCACGGCCTGGCACTGGGTGGCGGACAAGCGGTAACGGTAATTCGCCATGTCGCCCGTTGATCCCTCCAACCTTCGCGACGCTGCGATCGTTGCCGCATCGACTGCTAGCGCCGGTCTCGTCGGTGCGGCGGCCCTCGGCGTTTTTCATCCGCGCGCGATGCTGTTCGGTCCAGGAGTTTGGCGCGGGCCTACACAAGGGTCTGCGGTGGCGCTCACCTTCGACGATGGCCCGCACCCGGTCTACACCGCGCGCATCGCCGAGATCCTCGCTTCGCATGGGGCGCGAGGCACGTTCTTCTGCATCGGGCGGGAGCTCGACCGCTTTCCCGATCTCGCTCGCGCGCTGCACCTTTCCGGCCACGAATTGGCCAACCACACGTATCGGCACAGCACCGGCGCGGACCTCTTTGTAAGCTCGCGGCTGGTAGCTGACCTAGGACAGTGCCAGGAAATTCTCTTCCAAATCACCGGGTTGAGCGTCCGGTATTATCGGCCGGCCGTCGGCATCCGAAATCCCGTGGTACACAAGGCCGCGCGGCGACTGGGCCTAACGATCGTCACCTGGAGCCACTCCGCTCGAGATGGCGTCTTCCCGCTGACGCCGAAGCGCGTGCGGCGCTTAGCCAGTCAGGTCGGGCCCGGCAGCATTGTGGCACTTCACGACGGCGCTACGCAGCAGAGCTCAGAGTTGCGCGAACAAACCGCCCAGAATCTGCCGTTGCTTCTGGACGAGCTAAGCGCCCGCGGCCTTCGCCTCCAGACGCTGAGCGAGCTGTTGGGCGGTGATGCCACCTCACGCAAGCTTTAGTAGAGCGGAGAGCGCCGCATCGGGATCGCGTACGAACGGATTTTCGGAATCGAGCACGTAGCCCCCGAGAATGGCGGTGATCGCGCGCTTGACGACGTCCGTCTTGTTCTTGCGCATGAGCAGCCGGGGCAGCTCGCCGGCGTACCAGGAACGCACGAAGGTTCGAAACACACTGACCGCCTTCCCCACCACTGCGGCATACTCGGCTTCCCAATCGACCCGCTCGCCGTTGAGGGAACGATGAACGAGTTTTGCGGCGCGGCTTGCTGACTCCAATGCCAGCGTCACTCCAGAAGAAAAGACCGGATCCAAAAACTCCGCGGCATTGCCGGTGACGGCCCAACGCGGTCCGTAAAGTCGATCAACTGCCGCGGACCAGGCTTCTAACTTGACCGTAGTGAGGACAGGCGACGCGTCTTTCAATCGCTGGCGGACGTTGTCATCTTCCCACAGCAGACTGAAGAGCCGATCGCGATCGCAACCCAAGACGCTGTCGTATACGGATCGCTCCATCACTAGACCCACCGAAGTGCGTCCATTCGAGAAAGGGATGATCCAGCCCCAGGCACCACGCGGGTGAATGCAGATCCAGATGTCTCCCTCCGCATCGCCAGCCGGCCGCTTATCTGCCTCGACCCAAGTGAACAGTGCAAGTCGCGGAGCTAGCACTGAAGGTCGCTCTAGCCGCAGAAGCCGCGGTAAGACGCGACCGTACCCGCTGCAGTCCAGTACGAAGCGTGCCCGCAGCAGTACCGGTCTCTGGCTTTCCAGATCGGTGGCAGTCACCCGCGCCTCATTGGGGAATTCAACCGCGTCCACTCGGTGGCCAAACCGCACCTCGACGCCGTGAGCTCTTGCAGCTGTGGCTAGGGTCTGATCGAAGTCGCCTCGCGGCACCTGAAATGTTTGGGAACGCTGACCGGGGAAGGCTTCGCCAAAGCAGAAGCGCTCCCGTTCCGCGCCCTGTAGAAACAGCGCCGCATTCTTTACCTGGTATCGTCGGGCGATCACCGCCGGCAAAAGACCTGCCTCATCGAGAATGTCGTTGCAGCGGGGCAGCAGCGATTCGCCGATTTGAAATCGAGGAAAGGTGCCCGCTTCCAGAGCAATGACTCGATGCCCGCATCGAGCGAGCAACGAGCCCGCGACGCTCCCGGCGGGCCCAGCTCCGATCACCAAGACATCAGCGTCCATCAAGTCGTTGCGCGCCGGGCTTACGTGCGATTACCAGGGCGTTCCCCCGAAAAACGCCCGCACCCGCGGACTGGACTACCACCGTGAAACCGAGGGCTGTCAAGTCATTAGCCATTTCCACTGGCGACCAGACCTCGACACCCGCGCCGCGGTTCCATCCGAAACGAACTGCAAGTTGCTCGAGCCGTACAGAGTACGGGCGCCGCGTGCGCGAAGTGTCGAGCTCGCGAATGATCAGAAGACCCCCGGGTCGCAGAGCTTGCGCGCAGCGGGACAGCCACACCCTTTGTTCAGCGCAAGAGCTGTAATGAAGGACATCGATCAACGTCAGCGCCTCCGGGTTCGCCAGCGAATACTGACGTGCGTCCTGCTCATGAATCTTCACCGAGGGAAGTTCTTCCAGGAGTTTGCCGGCCAGCTGAATCTTGCGCCCATCCCATTCCACTGCGTCGATTCGAGCCCCGGGTCGACTTATCGCAACGAGGTACGGCAAAAGGCCGATCCCCGACCCCAGGTCAACTAGGTGAACGTCTCGGGGGAGCGCGGCCAAGATCAGGGGATACACGGGATCCAGTCTAAGCTTCCAGCGTGCATAGGAACGCCAGCCCTTGGGTAGCTTCTTCAGTTGAGCCTCAAGCCGCTGCAACTCTCCCGAAGGCAGATGCTCGCTTAAGCGTTTTTGGGCTCTGTGGCGTTGGACAATATAAGCAGTGAGGCCACCGAGTCCGAGCGCAAGGACTCCGCCAACCACCAAGCCGCCAGCGAGCAGTTCTAGAAAGAGATCCAGCACCCACTCTGTCTTAGGTGTAGCGCGCACGGCCTCCAAAGAGATCGGCAGCCAGTGGCGGTGGAGCAGAAGCGCGCCGACCTGCGCGTTGGCAAACAGCAGCAACGGGGTAATTGGAGGGGTTGAGACTTGAACTCCGAGCAGTACGGCGATGCGGTTGAGTTTGAACAGCGTCGCGATCGCGACCACAAGCAAAACTTGAAATCCGAGGAAGGGAGTACATCCAATCAAGACGCCGACGGCAACCGCGACTCCCAAGCGACCGGCACTGGCGTGCTCCCGGATCAACGATTCGAACCGATCTCGCAGCCGATGAACGAGCGCTGAGAACCAAATTCCTTTCCGGTAATCTCTCCGCTCAGACGATGGCGGATTCGCTGGAGCACCAGATTCCATGTCGCCAGCGTGGCCGCTTGAGCGAGTTGAGGCAAGCAACACTCGCAAGACGCCCAGGTGTGCCTTGCCGAGGTTGACGCAAAGATAACCGAAGGGCATGAGGCAACTTCAAGATGGCTCAGGACCAAACCGAGCTCAGTTGCGATCAAGTCGGCGCTTGCGTGGTCATCCCGGTATACAACCATGCTAGCACCGTCGGCAGCGTCGTCCGGGGGGCGCTCGAACAGGCCTCTGCGGTGCTCGTCTGTGACGATGGCTCGACGGACGGATCGGGCGAAAGGGCAGAACAGGCTGGCGGCGTCGTCCTCCATCACACAATCAATCGGGGAAAGGGAGCTGCGCTTCAAACCCTCTTTAAAGAGGCGAGCCGCCGGGGATTTCGCTACGCCATCTCGCTTGATGGGGACGGGCAGCACCTTCCGGCGGATCTCCCCAGTGTCGCCAAGCGGTTAGGCGAAGAACCTGGCGCGCTTTTCATCGGCGCGAGAAATCTCCGCGGTGCGCGAGCGCCTTCGTCGAGCGAATTTGGTCGCAAGTTCTCGAACTTCTGGGTGTGGTTCGAGTCGAGCTGGCGAGTTGATGACAGCCAGTGCGGCTACCGCGCGTATCCTTTGCCCGAAACCCTTCAATTAGCGACGAATCGGCACCGCTACGACTTCGAGGTGGAGGTTCTCCTTCAAGCGGCGTGGGCCGGGCTGGCCCTGCGATCCGTCCCCGTAGGGGTGGTCTATCCAGTGGATCGCATTACGCACTTTCGGCCTTTCGCGGACAACGCTCGGATTTCGCTTCTCAACTTGCTCAGCTGCATTCGGCTTCTGCTGCCTGTGCCGCTATCGAAGCGCCTGCGGCGCATTCCCCGCCGGCCTGGGCTGTCGCTGTTCGAGTTGCGGCGCTGGGCCTGGCTCGGGGCGGAAGGGCCGTTTTGGAGGCTGTTGGCGGCAGGTGCGGGGATTCTTGCAAGCACAGCCGTGATCCCCGGGGGGCTTCTCGTCGTGTCGTTGGCTTGCGCGTTCACAGGGTTTGGCGCCCTTCCTGCCATTGCGGCGAGCTACGGGCTGCGATCCCTCACGAGTTCTGGGCTCCCTACCCTCGCTTCGGCAGCGATCGTCGCGGGCGCGATGCTCGCCCTTGGCGTCTTCGAAGCTCGCCGCGCACTCGTGCCAGGAGCCCCCAAACGATGGACGGGACGGAGCCGAGGGGGAGTCTTCGGCCACTGGTTCTTCTTCCAGCTCATCCGTTTCTTCGGGGTCAGGGCGGCCTACGCAGTGATCTATCCAGTGAGCCTCTATTTCCTGTTCGCAGCCAGCACGGCGCGAAATGCGTCCCGACAATTCCTCGACCACGCGATGGGCCAAACACATCTGTTTGGCAGACTGCTCCGCACCTACCGCCACTTTCTGAGCTTCGCGCGGACGCTGGTCGATCGCGCGCTGCTCGCGACCCGTGGCAAGAGCGCCTTTCGCTGCGAGGAGATTGGGCTGGACTACATCCGTTCCAGCGCCGCCGAGGGGCGGGGGGCGATACTACTGACCGCTCACCTCGGCAATTGGGACCTCGCCGCAGGAGTGCTCGATGGGGAAGTCGCGGAGAAGCTCGCGATCGTCGCATTCCGCGGCGAGCGAGAACGAATAGCGAAGTTCTTCGAAAAGAACCTGCGGCGCAGTCCACGGATCATTGAAGTGGGAACCGGGCCCTTGGCTTCATTGGAGATGGTTCGCGCTCTGCGCGACGGGAGCGTGCTAGCCGTTCAAGGCGATCGGCCTATCGATAACAACATCGTCAAGATTCCATTTCTCGGGCAGGACGCGCCATTCCCCGTGGGACCCTTCATGCTGGCTGCCGTGACGGGTGCCCCGGTGGTCGCAACGTTCTCTATACAAGTGGCGCCCGCCAGTTATCGGTTTTTTGCTCAGCCCCCCATGCGAGTGGCCTTCACGAGCGGCCCAGACCGTGAGACTCAGCTTCGCACTTGGATAGAATCCTACGTTCGTCAGCTCGAACAGCTCGCGCGCGAGCACCCGTATCAGTGGTTCAACTTTTATGATTTCTGGCACTCGGAGCCTAGCAGCTATTTGAAATCATGAATGCGACGTGCTTCAGCAGGGGCCTGTCAGAAGCCGTCCGCTACCGAGAGACACGCGTCATCTCAGGCGGTCGGCGCTGGCGTTGCCGAGGCGGCTTGCGTCTGAGCCAAGGTTACTTCGTTGCAACGCTCGTCTCGAATCCAGTCGTGCCCCGAAAAGCAAAAAGCGCCACGACCTAACTAGCCGTGACGCTTCCGCGGTCAGCGTCAGACTCTCCGCCAAGAGATTGGGCGCCTTGTTCGAATAGGGCTTCAATCTGTCGCACCGCCCGTTTCGATCCGAGTCGCCCCAGAACGGAAGCGGCCAACGAGAAGGCCATGGGGGTATTCACTTGTCGAGCGGTCGCGACTACAAAGCCGGCGAGGCGAGGATCGCTGAGCCGTCCGATCACGCGTAGAACGGCAAACGCCCATCTACGAGAGCTGGTTGCTGGCAACCAGCTGGCAACCAGCCCCCCACTGGTTGCCAGAATCGAAAAAAACCTGTGGAGCTAACCGGGATCGAACCGGTGACCTCTTGAATGCCATCTAGACCAAGTCGCAGCAGTGTCCACCACCGGGGAGGGTCGTTCAGCAACCACCGTGACAACCCGATGCAATCCGGTGCAATTCTGGGCAACCCGGCGAAAGATGGTTGCTGGGCCTAGCTGCTCGCGAGCTACTCTGCGGTTGCGCTGGATGCCAGTCGTGGAAGAGCGAGACGATTGAGCGGTGCCGATCGTCTGGAGATTCGACGGCGGATCGCAGCCGGTGACACGTTCGAGTCAGCTGCCAGAGCAATCGGATGCTCCACCAAATCGATTCAGCGACTCATCGTACGAACGGGAGGAATGGCACCACGACAGTTCCTGCGTGACGACGAGAGGAGCCGCCATGACCTGCTGGTCCTCAGCCGTCGATCTGTCCAATAAATGCACGGCAAGACCAGTCGGCGCGACGCCCGGCAAACGGACAAGTTGGCAGGCATTCGCTGGGGTCTTACTCTGGGAGGGGCTGGAGGTTTGAGGATGTCGCGCTCTTCGCTCGCGTTCGCTGTGCCCTTCGTTGTCTTCATTGTTGTGGCTTCGGCGCTCGGCGGCTGTGCCAGTTCGCGACCTCAAGGGGCCAACCCTTCGCAGGGACATCCGCCCGGCCAGGACAGCCAGATGATCCGAATCCCGTCAAAGGACGGGACACCCATAGCGGTTGAATGCGCAGGGGCGTGGGCGGGCCCAAGTCTCGTAATGGTCCATGGAGGCATAGGCGACCGAACTCGCTGGACACCCATGTTCCCCCTACTCTCATCGCGCTTCACCGTTTGTGCGATGGACCGCCGCGGTCACGGCGCAAGCGGTGATTCCCCCGACTACACCCTACAGAAGGAAGCTGAGGACGTAGCAGCCGTCGTCAACTCTCGACCGGGCACGGTATTTGTGCTTGGCCATTCCTACGGAGGGGTATGTGCCCTGGAAGCGACCTTCCTCACGGAAAGGATCTCCAAGCTAGTCCTTTATGAACCGCCTTTGCAGGACCGCGTCGACCTTACTGTCGCTTCCAGAATGGAGAGAATGATTCAGGACGGAGAGCGCGAGCAGGCCTTGGTGACCTTCTTGCGAGAGGTCGTGATGCTCTCGCCGACCGAAGTGGCTGCGATGCGGTCGCGCCCGTCCTGGCCCGGGTTCGTGGCCACCATTGAGTCGCAGATTCGTCAGATGCGTGCACTGGCTGTCTACCGCTTCGACGCGAAGCGGATGAGCACTGTGAGGGTCCCGACACTGCTTGTCACCGGCAGCGACACCGCTTCACCTCAACTGAAGCAAGCAATCAGCAGTTTGCTGGGCTCCTTGCCGAATCCGACCATGGTGGTGCTCGAGGGTCAGCAACACAATGCGATGGACACCGCTCGCCGGAAGTTGGCCGAGGCGGTTATGAACTTCCTGCTCGGTACCACTCTATCGACTCCGCAAGACGATGACCGCACCCCCACGTCGCCATCGAGTCGGCGTTCGGGTGAGCCTCGGTCTGAACTCGAACGTCGCGTCGAGCGCGAGATGCGGAGGGCACGATGGAGCACACCTGGCAAAAGGCCCCGGAGCCTAGGATGGGTTTGCTCTGCGGGTCGCCCTGTCCAGTCTCTTCGCGAGGAGGCTCAGGAACGCGAGGTACTCCATTGCGTCCTCGGGTGAGTCGGCGTCCAGATCGTGCGCCCGAGGGTTTCTGAACGCCAAAACGGCTCCTTCGAAAAGATGCATGAGGCCCTCTTGTTCATCGCGGTCGCTTTGGTCCGCGAGCACATTGAAGGCGAGAACGGGCTTGTTGGGGGAGAACACCGTGCGCATGAGATTCGCGCCATCGAGGACATGCTCTCGGGACTTCTCTTTGACGTAGTTCACTAGGGCCACGCTCGCGTCGAGCACCGCGTTACGATAGTGGCCGTCCCGGTACAGGTCGGTCGCCACGGTGGCAATTCGGGAGTGAAGGTTCAAGCCCTCAAACGCAGCATGCGCCCGGTCCGTGGGGCTCTCAGCATGCTCGGCCTTGCGTTCCTCCAGCTTGGCGACGAGACCCTCCAACAGCGCCAAGGTCTGCGGGATGCCTTGGGCGAACTGCTGTTGGCGTTCCGAAGGACCGTCCTCCATGTTCTGAGGTCCATGCGAGATCGCGTGGTACTGGTGCTCGTGGAACTCCGGGGAGCGCGGACCGAATAATTCAAGGATGTCCGCCTTGATGTTCTGGTCGGCGGTCCTGATTCGCTGGTCATCGTACTGGAACGTCCTTGGATCCAACGCCTTCACCTCCTCGATTCGTCGTTTCAAACGAGCGATGCCGCGCACCACCAACTCGTCAGCACCGAATTTCTTGACCTCAAGCGGTGGCGGTTCATTTGTACGCTTTCGAGGGGGCATCGCGGTCTTCGTTCATGGCGATCATTACCGCACGGGAGCGCACCCAGCCATCTCGATTCACTGGTCGTTTCTATCCAGTCAGAGGACGATAGAGCGCGCACTCGCGCACGGGCTGGCGCGGGTACTTGGCGGGAAGCAGCGGGCACATGATGAAGACCGAGGTCCTCGCCACAATGTACCGAGGCGGGGCGGCGCAGCGATGGCAGAGGCTCTCTGGGTATGGCAGCGGTGCTGGGGAATCTCGGTCCTTGGGTTTGTTCATCTGTCGGAGGATGCTGGGGCGCGCGGGCGGTAGTGGGTCATCCCCTAACCTAACACCCATCTACGAGCGCTGGTCGATAGCAACCAGCTGGCAACCCACCCCCCTACTGGTTGCCGGAATCAGAAAAAACATGTGGAGCTAACCGGGATCGAACCGGTGACCTCTTGAATGCCATTGAAGCCCGAGTCGCTGTAAATCAAGTAACCTAGAACGCGATTCACGCCAACAGCACGGCAACCGTTCACAACTATTGCCAGCCACTTACAAGTGGCATGAACGCCAACACGCCAACGAAGCATTGTCTTCTGCTCTGGTTGCGCCACGCCGGCCAGCGTAGGTCCACGCTCCATCTCAAAATGCACTCAACACCCTGCCAGACGAAGTTCCGATCTCATTCGTTGATCCAACCGCCATGTGCGCAATCGGCTGGACTGAGAGCCAGTTGAGAAACGGCGCCCATGAGAGGCCAGAACACCGCTCATATCCTTCAGCCGGCCGGAGAAACGTTTTATGCGATGGAAGAGGAACTGCGCCTGCAAAACGAGCGCAAGGCCAGCGGTTGGAACTCTTGACCTGCGTCGCTGCGCGCGCAATCAGCGCTCAGCCCGTCGGCCACGAGCCATCTTGCCCGCATTGGTACACCGGCGCTGCACCCGCTCCAATCCGAGAAGACGATGATCGGTACTCGCCGGTCGAACCATCCGTGGGGGTCGCGCAGACGTGTCCGATCGAGTTTTGGCCAACGACAGGATCCACTTCGGCCAGGTGAAGCTCGTCGATGGCTCCGTAGCACTCGTAGATGATGGGCGCATGGGCACGTCCAGCGGTTCAGCGCCGAAGCACGAGCTTGCTCGCGACCGCCACTGCCTTACGGAGCAGGGAGGAAACGGCGACTTTGTCGTCAAGCGCATCCTGCTGCAGTTTCGAGTACTAGAGAGGTCACGGTCGGAGGACGGTATCGGAAATCCGAGGCGGCGGGAGCCACTTCCGCGCGCCGTCGAGCCACCCGAGCACGGCCGCGTCGTTGCCTTGCCCCACGTCAGTGGACTCCACTACCGATACGTCCGCCGTGCGGCGTAGCCGCAATCGACGAACTCCCTCGCCCGCGAAGAGATCGGAGCGGGCTCGCGCGACGATCTGGCTGCCGGCCGCGCCGTCGACGTGCGCCCATATCCAACTCGGTGGCCCGCGCCACATAATGGTCTATCCGATCCCAGCCATGATCGGCACCGCCGATCAGCATTCATGGGTTCAGCCGCCGGGATCGAGTTTTGGCCAACGACAGCCGATCGGGTATTCGTGCTTGACCAGCCGTCGGATCGAATTTTGTCCAACGACAGGCGGCGCCGAAGTTGCAGCCAACGCTTATCCCGTCGCGGGCTTAGGAGTTCTCCTCTGGCACATGGTTGTTGACCGACCTTTTCTTTTCTGGAGGGTATGCCGCCCTGTCCCACGCCTCCCGCCGTCGACCATTTCCCTGCTCTTCCTCGTCCCGAGAGTCTCCCTCGGAGTCTCCCTCGGAATCGCGATCGCGGGAGTCTCGCTTGGTAGGTTCCTCTGACGAATAGCGGCCTCCCTCTCGCCTGACGCGAGCTTGGAGAGCCTCGCTGCGAGCCTCGTTGATCGCGGCCTCCGCTTTCAACGTAACGGTTGAGATGATCTGGACCGCCCTTTGATAGTCCTGTGGGGTGAGCCCCTTGGGGAACAGAATCTCCATCACCTTGACGTTCAGCTCTTCGATTCTCCTGGCCATTCATTCTCCTTTTTCTTTCAAACAGCACGAGGATACCGGCCATGAGAAGGAAGGGGGACTCTTTGTCGTTCGTATTGGTGACGGTGAACTACCGAGGGCATCGGTACACGATGCACCCTCACGAGTTCGGATCCTTGCCGGATCCGCTCGTCATCATTCGAGAGGATTCGTATAAAGCGGTCTGCGGGCGCGTCACCAACGGGAAAATTCAATGCGAGGCAATTCTGGCGACGACACCAGCCGCGCCGCACAGAAGCGCCTCTATGACGCGCTCGCAGCCGCCCTTTTCGCCGAGCGCACTTAGATGGAGAGCAAGTGACGTGGTTAACTCCCTTCTTTTCCTTCATCGCCGGCCTGCTAGTGGGCTGGAGCAGCGGACCTCCTTCGCGCGAACTATTGATCGAGAAGGAGTTCAATAGAAATTTTCGACCTGGTTGTGTTTCGCCATTATCGGACCGCCGTGTTGGCTACTTTCTCCATCCACACAGCCCGAGGTGTGTCACGCCGCCCTTCCGTAGTCGTGATGCAGGCCATTGAGGACTGGGAGTGCCATGACACGACCGTTAGCCTCGGGCATTCGAGGCACAGGCTGTTCCCGCCGGAGGCCCTGGTGTGGCCGAGCCTCGTTGTACAAGTGCCGACCAGAATGATCACAAGACGGATGTCCGGCGGGTGCAGTATCGGTGGTATTCGCTGTACGGACGAGATGTCATCGTCCGCGGCGTAACCGGTTGGAGAAGGACGTCTGGCGCGATTGATTTCCCGAATCTGGATAGCGGTGGCCATGAGGCGGCGGCCCGTCTCGGTGGTACGCCATTTCCGACTCCTGGGAATTTTCGCAACGAGGCGGTGGGTATGGAGGCAGTGGAGGAGGCGACCCACTTTCGCGCTTTGCTTCTTGGGTTCGTCGAGGTCCTTGAGGTGGGAAGTGGCTGCCAGGCGTTGGCGGATGTCGCGGTTGGTGAAGCCACGGACATGGTGCGCTCCGTCCATGACGGCTGAAAGAGTTGCACGTCCTCGCGG
>WNFE01001913.1_pt1 | contig 15213 bp, 16 predicted proteins | sample 5400451 | NCBI WGS metagenome assembly WNFE01 (sample SAMN13153344, study PRJNA577476) | soil metagenome | isolation source: 200 cm saprolite under Douglas fir tree site 2 hole 2 | place: USA:California | collected 2015-04-18 | reverse complement strand
GGAGATGAAGGTACTCCAGTGTCCGCGCTGTCATGAGAACATTCGACTGGACAAGTACTCCGCGCACATCGCTACCTGTCCCCAACCGGCAATAGCGCCGAGCACTACTGCATAAGCTCGAAAAACCTAACGGAAATCGCAACCTTATCTTAGCTCATCCGCAATAGCCAAACGTTCTCAGCCGCTTGGCTCCATAGGACCCCGGAACCGCACGCACAAGGGAGCCTGCCAGGATCAGACCCAAAGGCGTTCATCAAGCACGAAGTACGGTAAACGTCTAAGACAGACGTAAAACTACATTCTCCGAAATAGAAATAAACACTCTTTTCTAGGCCCCCGGGGGTAAGTCATTTCTCCAGAGATCCTTCACACTTTCAAGTCAGCTCCGTGCATTTCTGGCGCCGGGAGTGGGATTCGAACCCACGCGGCCCTAACGGGCCACAGGCTCTCAAGGCCAACGCTCCCCCAAAGGGGAACTGCGCCTTTGGACCCACATAGTCGGGTTAATCCACTCGGCCTACGAGACACAATCTCACGGATTGTGTAATCCCGGCAAGCTAACCCGCATTCAGGTCAAAGAAGCGTTTCATCCTAAACTCACCTAATAAACGGTTCCTGCAAGCATACCACTTCGAACCAAGTGTCACAGGAAAATCGAGGAGCAGAGGGACACAGATTTCTCGAGCATACGACAGACGCCTACATTGAAGCTTGGGGCCCGACGCTTGAACGAGCGTTTGCTCAAGCCGCAGAAGCATTCTACGAGACGATGTTGAATGTTCAGAAAATCGACCCGATTTCAGAGAAACATATTCAAGTTGCTGGCCACGACAAGAAAGAATTGCTCTACAATTGGATAGAACAACTACTCCTCGAGTTCGACATCAAAGCAATGGTCTACGCATCATACTACATCACCATCGCCCATGATGACCCCACTTCGTTCAAGCTTCGTGGGAAGGTTAGAGGCGAGAAATATGATCGGGCGAAGCATGGAGCTAAGACTGAGGTAAAAGGAGTGACGTACCACTTGATGACGATCGAAGAAGATGCGAAGGAAGCTAAGATCAGATTCATTCTAGATCTATAGCCTCACTATATGCTACAAGAGCAGTTTTGAAACTGACCCGATAGTTCCACCAAACCAACCCAACGACACTTATAGCTAGGTCGTCGTTCAACATTTGGCTAACGAATGAGCACCCAAGCTTTGAACTCCTGGAGCAGATCAAGCGCGGACATTCCCGTTAAGCAAGTATCTCAAAACATCTGGGAAGTTCCGCAGGACTACCAGCCTGGCATGAAGGTTCCAGCTCGAATCTACGCTGACGAGGAACTCCTAGCCAAAATGCGTACTGACCGAACAATCCAACAATGCGTCAACGTCACCCACTTGACTGGCATCTACAAATATGCCATCACGATGCCGGACGGCCACGAAGGCTATGGATTCCCAATCGGAGGGGTAGCTGCAACGGACTATGATGAGGGACTAATCAGCCCTGGAGGCGTCGGCTATGACATCAACTGTGGAGTCAGGCTCATTCGGACGAATCTAACCGAGGACGAGGTCCGGCCGGCGCTGTCAATGCTTGTGGATACAATTTTCAACTTCATCCCTTCAGGCCTCGGAAGCCGAGGACAGATCAAACTTAGCACCATCGAACTCGATAAGGCAGTTACAGATGGCCTCGATTGGGCCATCGACAAAGGATACGCTTGGCCTGAGGATCCGAAGACAATCGAAGAGGAGGGCTGCATGGAAGCAGCCGACCCTTCAAAGGTATCAAGCAGTGCAAGATCGCGAGGAGCACCTCAACTTGGAAGTCTTGGAAGCGGAAACCACTTTATCGAAATAGAGAGAGCAGACCGAATTTTCGATGAAAGGGTAGCCCAACGCTTGGGAATCCAGAAGAAAGGACAGATCCTCGTACTCATCCACACTGGCAGCAGAGGATATGGGCATCAGATCTGTAGTGATTATTTGAAAGTTATGGAAAGGGCGACAGGAAAATACAACATCCACTTACCCGATAGAGAACTAGCGGCGTGCCCGAGCAAGAGTCCAGAGGCTGAGGACTATATCCCCGCTATGTCCGCTGCATGCAACTTCGCCTGGATCAATAGACAAATGATCACTCACTGGACTCGACAGGCATTCGAGAAAGTATTCGCGAAATCACCAGACGCAATGGATATGCGAATCGTTTACGATGTCTGTCATAACGTCGCGAAAATTGAATCACATCAAATCGATGGCGAAGCTACAAAAGTCATTGTCCATAGAAAAGGCGCTACTCGCTCTTTCCCTCCCGGACATCCAGATGTCCCAGCTCAATACAGAGACGTTGGACAGCCAGTCCTCATTCCAGGAAGCATGGGAACGAGCAGCTGGGTTTTGATAGGCACACCAAAAGCAATGGAGTTGAGTTTCGGAACTACTGCCCATGGCGCTGGAAGATTCATGAGCCGTTCCGCCGCCAAACGAAAGTGGCGCGGTGCAGACTTGAAGAAACAACTAGAGAGTAGAGGGATAGTCATCAGAGCGGCAAGCATGGAGGTTGTCGCAGAGGAAGCACCGGACGCCTACAAGGATGTGGACAGAGTCGCCGATGTAAGCGACCGACTTGGAATAGGAAGGAAAGTTGTCCGCATGACACCCATCGGAGTAGCGAAAGGATAGACCCTAGCCGAGGATCACACCTGCCTATCGTTTCTTGTATTCGTTGATCAGACTAGTCGGGGTCGGATCGATCCGCCGCAGCATAGCAAGGTAAACTGACACGTAATCGAGGAAAAAGATTGGAGACAACAACCTAGAGAGCTGTCCTCTTCCAGCCACGCGCACGTCTAGCGGATGAGATCCGCTGGATCCTATCGTGGCGCGGAATGCACGAACAACTGACCGCTCAAAGGCCGTCTCCTCCGTATCTCGAATAATTACTGCCAGCATGTTATCGCTCTCATGCCAACCTTCAACCTCGTTATGGCCGGCCTCGGGCAACAAGTCGTATTTCGCCAGTAATTTGCTGTTCTCAGCAAGTTGGTTCTTGAACCTTCGAGCAACCGATGACATTCTTTGCAAAGAATAGATTACGAGCAAATGGCCTTGCAGTTTCTTGGCCAGGCTCTTCGCGGGATTGCTTGCTAGAGGAGTATCGATGCGACAGCGACGCCTGATGCGAACCAGCTCCTGCGCAGCCCCAGATATCTCTCCTGAGGTTGAGCGAACAAGATTCGTTCTTTCCAAAGCAATTGCGGCGGCAACAATCAATTGGCCAAGAGCAGCTCTCGGAGCCAGCGAGGCTTCGACCTGCAGGAATGGTGCCTTGAAGCGATTACAAAACGAGGCGAGCGATCCTCCGTGTCCAATCCCTATGAGGGAACTGCCTCTGTTCCTCGCCTCTTGAAACGCGGCCAGTGTCTCTGAAGTCTCGCCAGAGTAGCTCATCGCGATAAACAGCGTTCTCGCATTCACTGACGCTGGCAATCCTGGCTCTCGAATGACCATCGCTGGAACGTGCAAAGCCGTTTTGAGCCAGTCCAAGACTACGTCCGCGGCACTCGCCGACCCTCCCATTCCCATCATGACCAAATTTTGGATTGAGGATCTTGGTTTCTTCAGAGAAACATCCCACTGATTTCTAGCGCGAAGAAAAACGTCGGGAAACCGATCGACCTCACCAATCATGTTAGATCGGTCTATCCTCGCAACGAGCTTCAAATCGTCCAAATCGACAAGCATCTTTGGGTCTCCTAACCGGGACGGTCGATTCTCGAGATTGGCTAATATCTTATGGTCGTAGCCTCATGACCCTATGATGAAGGTTCCTCGAAGACACCAGCGACTCTCAGTAGCACTTCCTTCATCGTTTACAAAGGACGTGCCGCATCTGAGAGAAAAGACCAGCCGGGCCGGCCTAATCGCCAGGTCCCTCGCAATTTTCCGAGTCGACGAAGTGGTGATCTACAACGATGAAACTGGTAGGAGCTCAGAGAGCGAGGGAAGGCTCTTCGAGAAACTACTCGGGTATCAGGAAACGCCCCAGTATTTGCGGAAGGCACTGTTCAAGCAAGATCCCGATCTTCAATTTTCGGGAATATTGCCCCCATTGCGCATGCCCAGCCATCCCAGCATAGGAGAGGCTCGAGTAGGTGAAATTCGTGACGGACTCGTGATCGAATCGGGAACCCATTCTCTCATAGACGCGGGCTTCAGACCAGCCGTGGAAGTCCCTTCGAAGCTGAGGCTGAGGGAGAGAGTGACGATCAGGATCACTCGAATATCGCCACGGCTTCAGGGAGAGCTCGTTGAGCCGACCCGGTTACCTATATATTGGGGATTCAAGGTCACTCGAATCAATCTTACGCTTGATAAACTCATAGGGAGCAGAAGACAGGATTTGACAATCTCGACCTCTCGAAGAGGGAAAGTCGTACGGGAGGTCCTGACCGATCTGACTCTTCGATGGAAATCTTCGCGACGGCCACTAGTCGTCTTCGGGTCCCCATCAGACGGTGTGCCCGAGATTCTAGCCAAAGAAGGAGCCGACATTACAAAGATGGTCGACTTCAACCTGAATATGATCCCGAATCAGGGCGTACAAACAGTCCGAACAGAGGAAGCAGTCCTTACGACGATGTCAATACTGAACTTGTTAGAGGAGACATAGATGGGTCACCGAAAATACAGCGCTCCCAGAAGAGGGTCCCTCGCTTATCTCCCCCGGGGGAGGGCAAGTCACTGGACCCCACGAATTCGCTATTGGCCAGAATACGAAGGTCCGCCACGCCTCTTGGGATTTGCAGGCTTCAAGGCGGGAACAACTCATGTCACCGTGGTCGATAATCGCCAAGGCTCCCTGAACTACGGCAAGGAGGTGAGTTTCCCAGTGACGGTTGTCGAGACTCCTCCGCTGAAGGTAACCGCCTTGCGTTTCTACGAAACGCTGAACGGTGGATTGCAAACCTTAGGAGAAGTATGGTCCAACGACCAAACGAAGGATCTCCACAGAAGAATCAAGACGCCCGAAAAATTTGACGACGTCAAGGCCTGGGAGAGGCTACAGCTCTCAACGAGCAAGCTATCGGAGGTGAGAGTAGTAGTTGCAAGCCAGCCACGGACCACCACGATCGGTAGAAAAATACCTGACTTGTTTGAGGTGAAGATCGATGGGGGAACAGTTCAGCAGCGGCTCGAGTTCGGGAAGAAACTCCTTGGAAAGGAAGTCAGAGTCTCGGAGGTCTTCAAAGAAGGAGGAGAAGTCGACGTAATTTCCATCACGAAAGGAAAAGGAATCCAAGGCCCGGTGAAGAGATGGGGAGTAAAGAAACTCAAACACAAGTCAAGAAAAACGGTCAGAGGAGTCGGGTCGATTGGCCCATGGCACCCACATTACGTAATGTACTCCGTACCTAGACCAGGTCAGATGGGATTTGCCCAAAGAACGGAGCACAACAAGCAGATCTTGAAGATGGGGAACAACGGCGCTGACGTAACTCCCAAAGGAGGATTCCTCCGATATGGACCAGTTAAAACGGAATACACCGTTCTACGAGGAACGATTCCGGGGCCCACTAGGAGACTCGTTGCTCTCCGATACCCGGCTAGAGGAAGCCCCACAGGAGAACCGCCTAAGATAGAACAGCTGAATCTCGCATCGAAACAGGGAGCATAGACCGCCATGTCAAACGATTTACTCACTGCGCATCTTCTCGACGTAGAAGGAAAGTCCGCCGGAGAAATCCATCTACCTCAAGTCTTCCAGACGAGCCTCAGATTAGATATCATTCAAAGGGCTGCAATCGCTCAACAATCCCACGCTTTCCAACCCCAAGGCCGGAACCTAATGGCTGGAAAGAGAACAACCGCCGAAGGCTTCGGGGTCGGGAGAGGAATATCGCGAGTGCCACGAATCGGGGGACACGGACCTTTGTCGGGGACTGCAGCTTTCGCCCCTGGGACCGTAAGTGGTAGAATGGCGTTCCCACCGGTTACGTCAAAGAAGCTCGCTAAACGAATCAACCAGAAAGAGAGACGGCTCGCTTTGAAATCAGCGATCGCCGCAACTGCATCGGACCAAGTCGTCCGGAGTCGAGGCCACAAGTTCCTTGAGGACCGAACACTGCCCCTAGTCGTCAGCAACGAAGTGGAGAATCTTTCGAAGTCATCCGATGCTAAGCGATTTCTCACCTCCATCGGCGTCTGGGACGACATACTTCGAGTAAGAAAGAGCAAGAGAATCAAGAGCGGAGTGAGAGTTCACGCGGTCGGACCACTGATAGTAGTTGGAGACGACAGGAATGCTAGGAAAGCCCTTCGAAACTTTGAAGGCGTCGAAGTAATTAGAGCCAGAGACCTCAGCGTGGAAGCTCTTGCACCAGGTACGCATCCGGGCAGGTTGACTATCTGGAGCGAGTCAGCCATCAAGACAGTAGCAGAGAGAAAGTGGTAATACAAATGGCCAGGCTAGAGTCAGAGCTCGTGATCATCTACCCGATGATGTCGGAAGACACCGTCAAACTGATCGAAGGCGAAAACAAGATCACCTTCATCGTCAACAACAAAGCAACCAAGAACGACGTGAAGCGGGCCGTGGAGGAACTCTACGAGGTAAACGTGTCCCGAGTATTCACACTGACGACTCCAGAGGGAAAGAAGAAAGCTTACGTCAAGCTAAGCCCCGAATCAAAAGCCTCTGACCTGGCTGTAAAACTAGGAATACTGTAAGCGAGATTTGGTGAAACATGGGAAAGAATATCCTAGTCCAGAGACGAGGAAGAGGCTTCTTCATCTTCAGAGCCCCTACCCATCGAAGACTCCATCCCACTGGATACAATTCCGTAAACGGTCACAGCACAGGCTTCGTCCGAGACCTTCTCCACGAAGTCGCACGCGGAGCCCCCCTGGCCAGGCTTGTAGTAGGCAGCAGTGAAGATGTCTACATTCCTGCACCCGAAGGGATGTACGTGGGACAACACATTGAGATGGGGAGCGAGGTGCCTGCGGAAACAGGGAATATCAAGTCGCTAGGCAGAATCCCGGAAGGAACCATGATCTGCAATATAGAACTCCGTCCCGGTGACGGAGGTACACTAGCCCGGTCCTCGGGCAGCTTCGCGCTGGTGGTCGCCCACACTCCCGCAGGAACCGAGCTTCGCATGCCCTCGGGTCGAACCATACACCTGAACGACAGGTGTAGAGCCATGATAGGAGTGGTCGCCGGAGCCGGTCGTACCGAGAAGCCGTTCTTGAAAGCCGGACCCAAGTGGTTCCTACAGAAGTCCAGAGGCCGGAAATGGCCTGTGGTCAAGGGCCAAGCAATGATCGCGGCATCTCACCCTCACGGTGGTGGAAGGCACAAGCACGCAGGCAAACCTACAACCGTTGGGCGCGATACTCCTCCCGGAAGAAAGGTGGGCAATATTGCCGCTCGCCAGACGGGACGGGCTAAACGTCGCTCGGCGCGATAGACGCCAGGAACATTCTTATCATGGACCGGCGTTTTATGAATAACGCGGTGCGGGTGAAGAGTTACGCCTAGACAGTTTACCTATCGTGGGCACTCTGTCGACGAGTTGAAACAGATGTCTATGGATGAGTTCATCAAGCTCCTTCCCTCACGGCAGCGCAGATCACTCATCAAAGGGCTCACTAATGAACAGCGAATATTGATGGAGCATGTTCGTAAGTCCAGGAAGGAGAACGGCAGCAAGCCTGCGCCTGTAAGGTCGCACGTCAGAGATATGATCGTAATCCCTGAGATGTTAGGATTGACACTCCAGCTACACTCCGGCAAAGAATATGTCTCTATTGAGATCAAGCCTGAGATGATTGGGCATTTTGTGGGAGAATTCGCGATCACGAACCAGAAGGTTGTTCATGGAACACCAGGGATCGGCGCATCCCGTTCAAGCATGTACGTTCCACTCAAGTAAACCGAACACTGCCTTAGTCATCTCAGGACCAGATACTTTACCGCCTTTTTTTTGGAATCTCCGAGAAAGACACTTTAGCGCCCCCAGAGGGTCCATGGCGCCCCTCTCTCGATTCTGTCTAATGGGATGTTTTTTGGGGCATGGAATCCCGCTCTAAGGATCGCCTGGCAGATTCGGGCTTTTCCATTGATGCTGCACGATCTGTTAGATTTCTCATCTGGGCCAAAAGTCCGGACTCTTCATTTTCCACTGGAATGGTTATACGATGGGGGAGAATCGGTTGCGGTGAGGGCGAGCGCCAGACGCCTGCCTCGAGAGAGCCGGGCTGAGAGAAGACGGTGATCTTCACAGTGAGGCTTGGGTGTTAGTGTCGCGGGCGACAAGGAACTCTTCCACAAGGAAGGGTTCTAATGCGAAACTCGCCTTCTGCCCTATGTTCCGAAATGGTCGAAGGGTCTAGAGGTTTTTAGCCGAGGTACAGAAACAGCTTTCCCCCGGAGGCGGACATGAACTCAGAGCAGCGTCTTGAGCTGGCCACCAGAGGAACTGTCGAGATAATCCAGAGGTCTGAGCTAGAAAAGCTCGTGGAGGAGAAGAAGAATCCTCGGGCCTACTGGGGGTTCGAGTGCTCCGGAACGCAGCTGTATGCTGCACGGAATGATGCATATCGGCCAAGGTCTCGTCTGCGCTTCCAAGATTCAAGACCTGATCAAGGCTGGGTTTCACTTCATTGTCTTCCTCGCCGATTGGCATTCGATGATCAACAACAAGTTCGGGGGCGATCTTGAAAAAATTCGGACCGTAGGCCGGTATTACAAGCACTGTTTCACAGCCCTTGGAGTGCCAGAGAACAAAGCCGAGTACATCTGGGCATCCGAACTCGCGGAGAGATCCGACTACTGGGAGAAGGTTCTCAGAATAGCGAGAGCGACGACAATACAGCGGGTCCTGAGGGCAATCCCCATAATGGGACGAGACATGCAATCGAAAGAGAACGATGCAGCAACAATCTTCTACCCCTGTATGCAAGCCGCCGACATTTTCCAGATGAAGCTGGACCTTGCGTGCGCCGGGATAGACCAGCGCAAGGCGCACATACTAGCGAGAGAGGCGGGGGAGAAACTTGGCTGGGGCAAACCGGTCAGCCTTCACACTCCAATGCTCGTCGGACTCGCAGTTGTTCAGAATATACCGCGCGACAGTTTCGACGAGGATCCTAAACTGAACCAGGTAATAGCGGCGAAGATGTCGAAGAGCAAACCCGAGAACAACATCCTAATACATGATGAACCGGAAGTGATCGCCGGGAAGATCCAGCAGGCTTTTTGTCCACCAAAAGTGGTGGAAGGCAACCCGATACTGGAATACTATCGCATCCTGGTTTTCGAAAATCGAGAGCCGCTCACGTTGAAACGCGACCCGAAGTATGGTGGAGATTTTGAAGTGCCCACTTATGAGCAACTCGAAGGACTCTACGCTTCGGGAAAGATCCACCCGCAAGACTTGAAGACAAACATTTCACGAATCCTCTCCCAGAAGCTAGAACCCGTCAGAGAATACTTCAAGAGAAATCCACAGCCGTTGGAGGAAGTGCGGCGACTAGAGAAGAGCTGAAGGCGGTGTCTGGCTCAGCTACGCGCAGAAACCTCTCTCGACTACGGAATCCAAGAGCCGAGTATTACGCATGGAAGATGGAAGAGGCGGAGAGAGTTATTGATGAGCTCAGAACTCAGTCCGAGGCCGGGGTCCCAATTATTGTTGAGGGGCGACGGGACGAGGCTGCCCTCCGAAGACTGGGCGTAGCCGGGAAAGTTCATTGCTTGAAGGCGAGAGGTGAATCCCGCCACGAGTTCCTTGACAGGCTTGATGGGACAAAGGAGGCGATTGTGTTGACGGACTTCGACCGGGAAGGGAAGGAACTGGAGACTTGGCTCTACAAGGAGCTCTCGCAGAGAGGAGTGAAGAGTGATCTCAAACTCTGGATCAGAATGCGTTCCCTTGCCAGAACAGAGGTCCGATCCGTTGAGGAGCTTCCGAGCTTCATTCGGGCCCTGGAAGCGAGAGCAAGAGGGCTTCGACGGGTGAGTCCTCAGATTCCACGCAGATAGTCGCGAAATGGAACAGAGTGTACGCTAGAGCGTAGGCCAGGCTTTCGGGACTCGTATGAGCGATTCGGGATGGTTACGGTCTAGCTCTTACCGTTCTTCATCCGCGTCGTCTTTGTCGGTTTGCCGTTGCCGTGGAAGTAGTCTCGGAGAACTTGTTCGAAGAATATTGATAGGCCTCCGACTCTGCCGTGGTAGACGCGTTGCACTTCGCTGCGTACGAGGCTTTCGGATTGGTCGCTGAGCGAGATCATTAGTTTGCCCATGTTTTGTACCGGTTGTGTATGCTTTCTCGGGCTCCGTTGATTCTTATTGACTGAAAACGGTCAATCTGTGATTGGTGGAGCTGTGGATATCCACAGTAACTTGGGGGTGGTTCCTGGATATCGCTGGGACGCCGGGTATGTTTTAAGGCTTGAATGTGTGAATCGAGTATAAATGCGAAAACATTCAGACCATTCCCCCTCTCGTTCCTACTTTTCCTAGTAGAAGAGCGGAGAAACTAGCCGTGGATCCTGAGACAATTTCTTTGGCTCAACAAAATGTTCATGATGCAAATTCGGAATTTCGTGATTTCATGGCGAGTAGAACCATTGCGCATAGATATGGCCTTTTGGGCTCTCATTGAGCTTGGAGGGAAAGGCTCGCTTCTAAGACGATAAATAGCCTCGTTGCTCAGAACGGCGAACCCGAGCTGGACGAAAGATAGTGAGCGTCGCCAACTGGTTTGTTTTCGGGCTGACGATCCTCTTTCTCGCCTACTTCGTCTACGCGACTCCAATCATACTGCTCGGCGTCTGGCGATACAAGAAGCGAGGGTTCGGGGAGGATCCGGGAGACGACTGGGATCCTCCGAATGTCTCTGTCCTTGTCCCGGTGAAGAATGAAGAGAAGGTGGTTGGTAGGCTGCTCAATTCACTGGTCAGGCTAGATTATCCGAAAGAGAACTTGGAGGTCGTAGTTGTGGAGGATGAGTCGCGGGATCGGACTCTAGAGATCTGCAAGAGTTACTCTGCGAAATATCCCTGGATCAAAGTGTTCCATCGTGATACGAGTCTCGGGAAGGGTGATGCGCTGAACTTTGCGTTTCACCAGTCGACGGGTGAGATCATTGCGACTTTTGATGCTGATGATGTGCCGGAGGAGCAGGCTGTGAAGAAGGCTCTCCGTTACTTTAACAGTCCGGAGACTGGGGCAGTGCATGGTTTTCATAGGACGCTGAATCTTCGGGAGAGCATTGTTTCGCGGCTGGCGGCTTACGAGAATTTCTTGTATCGCTTGTCGAATGATGGAAAGTATGCTTTGAAATTGTTCGTTACGTTTTCGGGGTCTAACACTTTCTTTCGAAGGACGGCGCTTGAAAGGGTTGGGTTGTGGGATCCAAAATCCCTTGTCGAGGATGCTGAGCTGTCGGTGCGTTTTGCTAGAGCGCACATTGCTACGCGACTGGCGCCGGTGGAGTGTTGGCAAGAGATGCCTGCCCGGGTTGGGACTTTGTTCAAGCAACGGATTAGGTGGTCGGGCGGTAACATGCTGACGGGGGCTAAGCACTGGAATGCTTGGAGGTCTATGTCGATTGCGAAGACTCTAGATATGGAGGCGTTGATGATGAGCCCGATCCTTGCGGTGTTGACTTTTGTGGCGTGGATTATTCTGGGACTTGGAATAGTCAAAGTGGGACTTCCCTTCGAGACGCTTCTCCCGCTCTTCCTCGTGATGGTCGCGGTGAACATTGTATATGTGGGGACGCTGGTCGCGGCTGTAGTCTCCTCTGCAAGATCTAGCATGCTCTCCCATCTGGGCTTATTGCTGGCAACTTACCCCTACGCGGCGCTTGTCTCGCTCGCCAATCTGGCGGCGATGGTACTCATCCTTCGACGGGGGGCTAGGTTGTGGTTGAAGACTGAGAAGACGGGATACGTGGACGAACAGCTACGGCTCGGCACCTCACAGTAAAGAGAGGGAAGATTCTTCCCATTTGCTTGAAAATGTTGGAAAGAACTAAATCCCCTACTCCGGGGAAGAGCGGTCCTTTAGATCGTGTATGAGTCCGAAGCCGAGAGACTCGCTGCTAATCATCCGCGATATACTGGCGGTGGCCGTGAAACGGGTGTCGAAGACGGAGATAGTCTACCGGTCAAACATCAACTTCGTTGCTGCTGAGAAGTACATTACGCGTCTTCTGCTAAGAGGGATGCTTGAGCCGGTGGTGGACGAGGGCAAGTCAAAGTTCCAGACAACACCGCTAGGAATAGAAGCACTCTCCAAGCTCACAGAAGTCCAGAAACTAGTCGAAGGAACATAGAACGCCTGACAAGCACTTCCACGTCGCGAGAAAAAAATTCCTACCCCCCTTTTTTCTGAGGGGTCTCGCCACTTGAAGCTGATCTAGGCGAGTCTTCTGATTTACGGCCTAGAATAGGCTGGTCGATTGTTTTTCCAGAGTGGAAATCGAGCCTATGGCCCTTCGTGAAAGTCTTGTGATCTAGAAACGCCTGCCCAGATTCCGGATCAGGGGTTATTCCGGGCGATTTTTCAAGCCTGTAGGGTCGATAAAGTGTGAAGGACTTTTTTTGTTTTGACATACCCCGGGAGGTCGAGAAATAGATTACAGAAAAAATAGTTAGTAGCAAAAGAAAAGATAACAGATCTGGAAGAGGTCCTAAACGAGCTGTTTTGTTTCACAGCAAATATTTTTTCGTAGATTCTGGGAGAGGTTGCCTCCGCTGGCCGAAGCGTTGCTGTGGGTAACCCCCGATTTGTCGCTTCTCGCCAGAGGATTATTGAATGGTGACTTTGAAAGTATAGGGCGAAGCGGGGAGGGCTGTGCCTACGTCGAACTTGCAGTCTATTGTCTGGCCGACTACGGACGGTATAGGGGTCTGTATGCAGACCGGACCGTACAGAGTCGAACTGATGACAAGGGTGACGTTGAATTTGGTTCCCGCCGGAGGAATTGAAGTGCTGGTGGTCGAATTAACCTGGACGTCATAAACCAAGTGTCCTGAAGTAATGTTCGTGTTAGCTGTACCAGGAACAACGGTGAATATTACAGGGACAGAACACGACGTAGCAGTCGAAGCCGCTAACACTCGCGTAAAGCCTTTGTCGATGGCCACAAGACCGTTCGCAACGTTTACTGCCGAACCTATCTCCGCCTGATACGAACTCGAGGTCACTGAGACACTAGCGGCAAAGACGATAGCCACCAGCGACAAGAGCAATTTGGCAGCAAAGATCCACCTGCTCCCTCTCCCGAGCATGCGAGATATCCGACTAACTTTGCCCAAGCTTTGTCCTTGCTAAACTCAAGAAGAACCGAGTTTGAGATTTCAGTAACCGAACCATATCCACCCGAGTAACGCCGGATGCTAGGGCGAAGAGGCTACCGGGAGTAAATGAGGCATACTGCTCATCACAGCCTTGCGAACTCGGAATACAGCAGAAAAAAGTTGACTGATTGCTTCAACGGCCTAGAGTTTGGAGGCCCTAAGTGACGTTGACGTAGACTGTGACTGGGGCTGTAAGACTGGCCGTTCCCAAGTCAACGTAGAAGGTCACGGTGCCCGTGCTGCTGCCCGTGGTGGTCCATACACCCGAAGTGACAGTTACTAGGGATGTACCTTCAGGTCCGGCACCGTTTCTCGCTGTGATGGTAGCAGTGTGAGTGCTTCCGCCTGGAGTATTCATTACAAACGTCAGCACGTCCATCCAGTGACCTGCAGTCAGAGCGTTATTCAGAGCAATACCAGATCCACCGATAGCTATGGCACTTGTAGCATTAGTAGAGGCCGCGTTCGCTACAACAGACAACCCGGTGTCGGTGACAGTGAAGACGCCGGTGTTGTTGTGATAGGTGCCCACCTCGCCGTTGTAGAGAGTCTGGTTAAGAGTAATGGTGGCTGCAAGAACGCCCGCAACCATTCCTACGATGCCGACAACTACTAGCGTTAAGGCCGGGACTTTCTTGGTGGTGATACGGCTCACAATTACACGAAGGCTACTCAATTCCACATCAGGAAAAAGGTAAGCCTATCGCCTTTTCGATAAGCCCCACGTAACTAGTGTGGACACTACACGGTATCAGGAACTCGACTGTTCGGAGTCGGTATCCGCATCATCGGTCCGATGGTGCTCGTAACGCGGCTTCTGGAACTTTGTGAGCAACCCGTGTGGGCGTGGAAGTTTAGGTCGAGCCTTGGTGATTCTTCCCAAGAAGGGTAGCCTTCGTGCTTTCTCTGGAGCCACCTGTTGCTCGCCCAGCCACCACTTCTGCAGAACCCTCGTTCCCGTCTCGTCCGCTTCTTCGATGAGAAGAATCTCTCGGCCATTGTGATTAAGGAGTGTAGTCTCGATCTGCCGTGCCGAGTCGAAGTCTACTTTCTTGTCTACGAGTTCCATGTAGACCTGATTCAGGAGTTCACGATAGGGAACAGGTTCTTGGCGCGTCGCAATGGTTGTTACCGCTGACTTGAGTATTGCACGTTCAGGACGAGTCATCCTAGCGTTTCGCCAAGTGGGCGTTTGAGCAATCTCGAGAACTGGCGGAGGTTCTAAGTCAAGTGCTTTCTCGGCTGGCATTGTAGGCGGGAGTAATGGAGACGCGGGGGCTGGCTCTTCTATCGCCGGTTTGACAATCGGGGAAGCTAATTGTTCTTGAACGGGTTTTCTAAACCGGAGTTGATTTTCGGGTCTCCCCGGGACTCTGTAGACCAGTCCTGACGATTCAACTTCGAAGCCGGTAACGGGCATGAGCTTCTCAATTCGATCGCCGAGGGTTGTAGCCCAATCGGGCAGAATTATCGAGAGGCTGCCTCCTTGTTCGACTGTGTCGAAGAGTTTCTTGAAGGAGACGAGGAGTTCGTCGTCATTGATCATTTGCGGATCCTTCCCAAGTGGATTGAATTCTTTGTCGTTGCTTGAGAACCAGACGTGCTGGAAGGGAGGGCTAAGGTAGACATCGTGAACGCTACCGCTCGGCAGCAGCGCACTTAGGACTTGGAAGGCTCTCTCGTGAATAATCTTGACCAAGCTTCGGCCAAGAACCAGCCCCGTGGAGAGGAAGCCTAGGTAGTAGGGAAAATAGAACGAGGCGGTCACTAGGGGAGCGGAGTAGTACTTGAGGTCGAGACCCAGAATGCTCCCTTGCAGAGAAGCTGTCCCATAATAC
>WNFE01001912.1_pt1 | contig 15215 bp, 13 predicted proteins | sample 5400451 | NCBI WGS metagenome assembly WNFE01 (sample SAMN13153344, study PRJNA577476) | soil metagenome | isolation source: 200 cm saprolite under Douglas fir tree site 2 hole 2 | place: USA:California | collected 2015-04-18 | reverse complement strand
AGGGCCTCGTTCTCCAGCGGCCCGCTCGCCACTTCGTTGTAGAGACGGAGATCGCATTGGTGAGGCGAAAAGACGCCAGCCAGGACCACGGGCCCCATGGCGTGTGGGAGCTTCATGGGCCGCCGAATGCGGCGGTGCGAGTCATCGAAGTAGCAGTTGGCCAGCAGCACCCGCTTCCGTCCCGCGCGGCCTCGCACCTCGGCGGATCGTCCCGTCACCAAGACGGTTCGATTTCCCCCGTCAGCATCGAGCCCGGCCAGCTCTTTAGGCACGGTCATAAGCTCCCTCCTTGTCCAAGCGAAAGCCAACAAAGTGCCCCCCTGCAACAAACGACTACGTTGGCGCGGTCGCGGAGGATCTCGTCGTCTCGCGAAAGGTCGAGCCAGGCGCCGAAGGTGTGCGCGAGGACGGCCTTCCATCCGCCCGCCTCCGTGGCGAGCGACCGCACCGCCTGATGATTCTGCTGGTGCCCTTGGTGCTGGCCGTCTACAGGTGGGATGCTACGCACTCTGATTCGCAATTGCGGTTCTCCGCCTGTTGGAACCGATTGGTCCACGTCTATGCGCACGTTGCGTCGGGAAGACCGGAAGGATGGTGAGGACCAGAACTTGCAGGTGACCCCTGCCCTCTCATCGTCAGTCCCCCCGCACGTGAGTCGGCCATCGTGGCGTGGCCCGCGAGCGCTCCGTGAAGACCGGATCGTGGTGATTCATCCCAACTCTTTGTAGGCAATCGAAGTGCCAGAGCACAGACATGCAAAGTCAGCGCGTTAATAACCCCAGGGGTGTCGACTGGTGTCGAAGATTCAGCCGGACATCGATGTCGAAGAATGCGACGGACGCGCTGATGCTCTACTGACCAAGGTCGGCAGCGAGCGGCGTTCCCCAGGCTGCGGCGCGGGGCTCTATGAGAACGGCGAGACCTGTTTACATGGGACCGACAGCCCGAGGATTGTACAGATCGGAACACACCGCGAGGGCATGGCCGGAGCCGACTCGCCGAGCACTTTTCTCCTCGGCGAGATGAAGACGGGCCAAGCGCCCCGACTTCGCTCCCCGGGACCGCGGAGCCGCGACTACTTCGGAGGCCGAGCGTTGACTCCGTTCATCACGGCGAGTCGCACCGTCGTGATGGCCCGCGTCAGCTCCCTCGGAAGGACCTGCGCCCACTTTCGAGGGAGCCGCGACGCGATGAGCAAGGAGAGACGGTGGGCGCCTTTGGCGAGAAGCCCTCGGCCATGATTCTCGCCCCCGATCTCCGCCGCGCGCAACTCGTCTTCTTCGTCTACATCCTCGCAGGAGAGGGGGTAGTCTTGTATGAGGTTCATTCTCATCTTCTGCTTATCGGAGACCAGAGAGGCGAGTGGAGAGCGCCATCATGTCGATCGTACTCCCAATCCGAGAGGGTCGGATCGTGTCCGACATGATGGTGGTGACAACACAGCCGCACTCCCGGCAGTCAGCCTTTTCGGAGAGGATACACTGGGGGATACGATGTCCAGTGGCGTCGTAGGACTCTACGAGTCGCGCGGTGCCGCATGTCTCCGGCGAGAGATTGGCGGTGTGATCGGGGTGCAAGAGACGGATCATCCCCTCGGTCTGCAAGAGGAAGCCCCTATGCTCCTCCTTCAGTCGCAACAACTCTCCGACGATCCAAACTCGCTGTTCCCGCGAGAGACGCAGACCATCATCGCCCGCTCCTCTGATGGGTGTGAGCGTGCTCACCAGGATCCCATCGGCCAGGCCGTTGTTTTTCCACGTCGCGCAGATCGCACTGATCTCGTGGTAGTTCAGGGCGTTGAGGGTGGTATGGATGAAGGCAAGGAAGCCTCCATCAGCGCGGACTCGGTGGAGATTCTTGAGGATTCGGGCGTATAGCCCGTTACTTCTCCGTACCCTATCGTGTGTCTCGGCGCTGGCCCCATCGATCGACACGACGTGCGTGGTTCTCCTGAGTCTGCGCAGAGGCGTCGTGCCCGAGGTAACGAGCCAACTAAACGGGACGATGCCAGCAACGCGTTCCAGGAGCTCTGGCCTCACGTATGGTTCCCCGCCAACGATATTAGCGAGGACGTAGCCATCATTCCGTTTTCGCTGAAAGAACTCGACGACCTCTTCATCGCTCAACTCCGGGACTCGCGCCTGGGCTCTCCAGTAACACGTGCATCCGATCGGGCATCGATCCGCGATGTTGAAACTGAAGACATACGGCGCGTCGTTAGCTAGGCGACGGTACGCTCCCTTGAGCAACACGGGGAGATAGTGCCGCACGGATGATATCGCGGTGCTGATTTCCGTACTCGTCATATCGTCTTCCCATCCTCAGGCTCATACCCTGGGACTTGCGTTCTCAGTTTCGGTGCGGTCGCCGCGTCGACTTTCTCGACGTCGACGATCGGTGCACAGCCGACGATGAGGACGGACGCAACGAGGTGAGCGCGTTCCGTCGCTCGTATTCGCTGACGGCTCTGGACGGGGACTTCGGTATTGGCCATCTTCTCCTCTCTCCGATGCTGTGGGGCGAGCTGCACGCCCTCAGGGCGCCTAGTGAATAGGGCCGTCCCAGGTGCCGCGATCTTCGGGCGTGATTTCGGATGTTTCGGACGCGCGCGACCGATAAGTGGTGTCGGTGCGGAGGCATCCCGGCGACGAGCACCGTCGTCTCCTTCGAATCGAGCGATGCGACATCGAAGCCGGGCCTACTTCGAGTCGCCAGTATACGTGTACCCAGACTTGATCATGCACGATCGCTCCTTCTCACCGGCCACTACCACCATCGGGAGTCCGGCTGCCAGTCCAATGGGGAAGAGCACAACAGAGATGATGAGACCTGAAATGAGGAGCCCATTGTGCGCACAGCTCTTGACGTCCGCGAGTCGCTCCTCATCGGCCGTATTCAGCCGCGAGTAGTACGGCGCGGAGACAGTCGCGCACCCAGTGGCCAGCATCACAACGGCCATGAACAGCGCGAAACTCTTCATTCAGTGCCTCTCCCATTCACAGGTTCGCTGATAGTGTCCCGTGGTTGCAGAGTGCTTGAACCCAGATCCACGGCATTCGGTTCCTCGCGCCTCACCGTGACGGGGACGCGACCTTCAGGCCCGACTCGAGGAGGCGCGCTCTCCGACGAGAGTGGCGCGGGACCGAAGATATGGCTGGCGATCTCCTCCGCCACCGCTTCGAGCGCCCGGTCCCGCTCGCGCCGGAACTCGGCAGCATCCTCCCGACCCCACTCCGTGAACTTCTGGCTACCCGCTCGTTGGGTGAACGTGCGCTCGTAAAGGGTCGTTCCGTCCGCGGCGCGAAGAACCCGCGCGTGCGCCTTGACCGTGAGCGCAAGCGGCGCATCGATCAACCTCTCCACGGAGAAGCTCGGGCCGTATGAGGAGGAGGTGGAGCCGGCCGTCCGCTCGAGCGCGAGCTGCTCGAGCCGCACCTCGAGGACCGTGTCGACCCCGTCTGTGTCCGGCCGAGGGCTCACGACGTCGGACATCGCATCTGCTGCGAAGCGGACGCGGCCCTCGCCCACACGGCGTTGGGCCTCGGTCGCCACGCGCTCGGCGAAGCGCCGCCCCAGGTCAGGCTCGCCGACGGCATCCTTGAGAGCCGCAGCGCTCGCCCGAAGATCGGCCAGGGGCACGCCTTTGCTGGCGCCCTCGACCACCCCCGTCACGACCATCACGGGGGTCCAGATCGCGATCAGGCAGGCGGGCCACACGAGCCCGAGGGTGCCGAAGCAGGCAGCCCCCGCGACCGCACCTACGCCCAGCGCCGCACTCGCCCCGGTGAGCGCGGCGCCTGCCCGGCTCGGCACCGGATAGCTGAGGCTCGACCCGGGCGGCGCCGGCGGTGCGATCACGGCGACCGCGCCGAGCTCGGAGCGAACACGCTCGGGAATCACCGAAGGCGCCGTCTTTGCGGCGCAGCCGGCGCTCGCGACGAGCAACAGGGCCACCTGACCGAGAGCAAGGGTCTGCGGCATCCTCATGGCTTCCCTCCAACGCGTGAGATCGCGCTCCTTCAGGATTCGCGGCCCGCGCCGCCGCCCTGGCAACCGGTAGGAGCAAAGCGAAGACCAACTCAAGAAGCCTTAGAGCGCCACCCTTCTTCGAAGGCACAGTGGTGCCACCGCAATGAGTGGGTGTGGATCCATCGCCAATTGGGGAAATCTCGATGCCAGCCAGTCGAAGGGACAACCGGGTTGCCACCCCTTCGCCCAGCGCCAGCACCTTTGAAGGGTGGAACGCCGAGCGTCTTGCGGTAGTCGTCGACACGTTTCGACCTGTCGGCCGCGTGGTTCGACACCCGCGTTCGACATCGACAGGGTCGAGCGCCGGCGTCCAATCGCCACCAAGCCAGCGGTCCTTCGCCGTCCTCGACGCGCCTCGTCGAGGACGAGATTGTGCCGTGCGCAAAGGCCGTCGTGGAAACCCCGGCAGACGGCGGCCTCCCGGCAGTAGAATCGTGCCACCCATGGTGCTGTTGATGGAGCTGCTGGGTGACAGCCCGGGGATGGTCGCGCTCCGGGAAAAGGTGGCGCGCCTGCTTCAGAACCCGTCCAAGGGACGCCGCTTGCCGCCCGTCCTTATTCAGGGCGAGACCGGGACGGGTAAGACCATCCTGGCCCGCTCGATACACCGTGCCAGCGCGCGGCGCGACGGCCCCTTCATCGATCTCAACGCGAGCGCCATTCCCGAGGGGCTGGCCGAGGACCAACTGTTCGGTCACGAGCGTGGAGCCTTCTCGGGCGCCAACGAAGCCAGGCCGGGGCTTTTCCAGCTCGCGCACGAAGGGACGCTCTTCCTGGATGAGATCGGGCTCATGTCCGCGAATCTGCAACCCATTCTGCTGAATGTGATCGAGGACAAGACGGTTCGCCGGTTAAGTGGCAAACGGAGCGAGCCGGTCGACGTCTGGGTGATCGCGGCGTCGAACGAGGATCTCGCCGCCGCCGCGCGCGCGCGGCGCTTTCGCGAGGACCTCTATTTCCGGCTGGCCCGCGTCACGCTGCGGGTGCCACCACTTCGCGAGCGGGGGAACGACATCCTCCTCCTGGCCGAGCACTTCCTCGAGCGGGCCTGCCGCGAGCATGGCCTACCGCTGCGGCGTTTGGATCCGGAGGCGCGTGGCGCGCTCCTTGCGCACGACTGGCCCGGTAACGTCCGTGAACTCGACAATGTCATGGAGCGTGCGGCGCTGTTCGCAGAGACGGAGGTCATCACCGCACGCGCGCTCGAGTTGCCGTCCACTCACCAGGCCGTGTCCGAGGCCGAGCCGCTGGTGGTGAGGCCCGAGCCGAACCGCCCCGACCGTGAGTGCATCCGGGAGGCCTGGCGGGTCACGAACGGGAACCTCTCGCGCACGGCCGCCAAGCTGAGGATCCCGCGCAACACACTGCGATACCAACTGAGGCAGCTCGGTTTACTGCCGGACGCCGCCGGGCGTCCGGTGGCGCGCGAGGCGCCGACCCCGGCGCCGGCAGGCGAGGAACCTGGAGGGGCCGCGACCACGTGGGAGCCGCGCCGCCTGGCCTTGTTGCGCGTCGCGCTGAGCGCGCCTCCGCGGGACCAACTTCTGCTGGCTGGACACTGGATCGACATGGCAGTCGGCAAGGTGGAGGTGTTCGGCGGGCGCGTCCAGGAGCGGACCTCGACAGGCCTGATCGCGGCCTTCGGCCTCGAACCCGTAGAGGATGCGGTCCCCCGTGCCGCCCATGCCGCCATGGCTCTCGCGAGGGCGACTGAACGCGCCCGTGCTGAGGGCCAGGATGTCGGGGTCGCGTTGGCCGTTGACGTCCGCCGCGTCCAGGTCGCGTTCGGGACTGGCGCTCCCGCGCTCGACCCGCACGCGAAGCAGGAGGCGTGGGCGAGGCTCGAGGCGTTGGGAGCGTGCGCGGCGACCGACGCGGTCGTGGTGAGCGAGTCGGCCCGGTCGTTTCTCGAGCGCCGATTCGAACTGGCTTCCGTCGACGTTCCGGCGAGCGCACGGCACCGCGTCTATCGCCTCGTCGGCCACGGGCGGCCGGGGCTCGGCCCGGGCCGGCGCGTCTCCACGTTCGTCGGCCGGCACCACAACGTCGCGCTCCTCCGGGACCATTTGGCAGCGGTCAGCCGAGGCCAGGGCCACGCCGTCGGCATCGTCGGCGACGTCGGCATCGGCAAGTCGCGCCTGCTCGATGAGTTCCGCCGGAGCCTCGCCGGCCAGGAGGTGATCTATCGCGAGGGCGCATGCTTGTCCGACGCGAGCGCCATCCCCTACGTTCCCGTGCTCGCCATCCTGCGCCAGAGCTGCGACATCGGTGATTCGGACTCCGCCGACACGATCACGACGAGTCTCCGCCAGCGCTTGGAGTCCCTGGACATGAACGTGGAGGAGTCCGCCCCGTACCTGTTCCAGCTCTTCGGCCTTCGCGAGGGCACCGAGCGCCTGGCCCAGCTCACGTCGGAGACGATCAGGGTCCGGACGCTGGAGGTGTTGCGCCAGATGATCCTCGGCGCCAGCGCGCGACGGCCGCTGGTGGTTGTCGTCGAAGACCTTCACTGGGTCGACAAAGCGTCAGAGGAGGTCTTCGCCTCCGTGGCCACCGGTCTTCCTGGCGTCCCCGTCCTGTTCCTGTCGACCTATCGGCCTGGTTTCCGCCCGCCGTGGATAGACCGATCCTTCGCGACTCAGATGGCGCTGTCGCCGCTGTCGGCCGAAGACAGCCTGACCATGCTGCGTTCCGTTCTCCAGGAGGAAGTACCAGAGTCCGTGACCCGGATAATGCTCGACAGGGCCGAGGGCAACCCGTTCTTCCTCGAAGAGATCTACCGCGCGGTCGAGGGGCACGGCAGTTCGGGAACGATGCCTGCGGTACCCGACACGATCGAGGAGGTCTTGCTCGCTCGGATCGAGCGACTCCCAGAGGGACCGAGAAGCGTGCTCCAGTCGGCCGCCGTACTCGGCCGGGAGTTCGCGTGGCGACTCCTCGAGACCGTATGGCGAGGCTCGGGCGCGCTCGAAGCCCACGTGGCGGTGCTCACCGACCTCGAGTTCCTCTACCAGCGGACGGGTGGCCGGGAGCGCGCGTACGTGTTCAAGCACTCGCTGACGCAGCAGGTGGCCTACACCAGTCTGCCGCCTGCGCGCCGGCGCGAGCTCCACGTTGCGGCCGGGCGCGCCCTCGAGGGCCTGTTCGCCGATCGGCTCGAGGAGGCGTACGACCGCCTCGCCTACCACTATTCGAACACCGAGGACGCGGCGAAAGCGGTGGACTACCTGAACGGTCTCGCCGGGAAGGCGGCTCGAGGCGGCGCCCACGGGGAGGCGGTGCACGCCTGGAACGAGGCGCTCCGGCATGTCGAGCGTCTGGCGCCCGACGTCAGAGACCGGCGGCGCCTCGAGATCCTCCTGTCACTGTCCGGCTCACTGCTGCCCCTGGGACGCATCGCGGAGGTGGGTGCGTTGCTCCTTCCGGAACGTGATCGTCTCGAGAACCTCCGGGACCCGGCGCTGGCCGCCCACTACTATTTCGTCCTCGGCCGGATGTACATGCTTGGCAACCACGCCCTTGTTGTCGATTACGCCCGCCGGGCGATCGCTGAGGCCGAGCGCTGCGGGGACGACGCGACCATGGGCGGCGCCTACGGCATGCTCGCTCTCTCGTGCGCTCTGTCGGGGCAGGCGGCGCAAGGGATTGACTGCGGTCAGCGTGCGGTCGTGCTCCTGGAAAAGACGAAGAACCAATGGTCGCTGAGCTACGCCTACTGGGCGCTGGGGCTCTGCTACAGCCAGATCGGGAGGTTCCAAGACGCCCTCTCGGCCGAGCAACGGTCGCTGTTGATCGCGCAGGCGATCGGGGATGCTGGCCTTGAGGTGTCTGCGACCTGGGCTCGGGGCATCGTGCATGTGGCGATGGCGGAATGGGACGAGGGCATCGCGGACTGTCTCCGCGCGGTGCACGTCGCGCGGGACGCGCTCTACCGCGCCATCGCGACGGCGTTCCTCGGCTTCGCGTACATGGAGCGGGGCGATGCTGAACCGGCCATCGCGGCGCTCGAGCAGGCGATCCCGCTCGTCCACCGCTTTGGGTTACGGGCGTACGAGGGCTGGTTCACCGCGTTCCTCGCTGAGGCCCACCGGCTCGCGGGTCACCTCGAGCGCGCCGAGGCGCTATCCGTGAGCGCATGCCAAATCGCGACCGAGGCGAACTTTCCCGTGGCCGTGGGCTGGGCGCAACTATCGCTGGGCCGGACTGCCGCCGCGCGAAGCGATCTTCCGGCGGCTGCGACGAGGCTCGACGAGGCGCTCACCACGTTCACGACCACGCACTCCCACTACGAGTGCGCCCGCACGCACATGGACCTGGCGGCCGTCGGGTGGGCGCACGGTGACGGCGACGCGGCCCGCCGACACCTCGCAACCGCGCGCGGGCTCTTCCAGGAGCTCGGCGTACCCCGATATGGCGAGCGCGTGGAGCGCCTCGCCGCCGACTGGGGAATCTCGCTCGAGGGTGGGCGCCTCTCGTCGTAGCTGTCGCCCCTCGTGTCCGAAGGGCGGCGTTCGACATCCGGTTCGACATCTTTCGACACCATTCGCTGCCCAAACTCGCTGACGTGAGGGGGCCAATCGCTGGCACAGCGATTGCCGTTGATTTGAATCAGGAGCCGTGATTCTGCCGCGCACGGAGGGACTGACTATGCGACGAAGCAACGTTCTGGCGGTCTTCATGTTTGCGCTGCTCACGGTCGGCGCTCGCCCCGCGGATGCACAGCGACCGCACCTCCAGGGGACGGTCGAGGAATTACTGGAACTCGAGGTGCGGCCCTTTGCGATTGGGCACCACGGCTTCGGTGACAACATGGGGGAGGACCCGTCGCGGCCAATCGAGAACACCGTGCCCTCGGTACGAAGAGCGTTCCTCGCCGGTGTCAGCGTGGTGGAGATCGACGTGCAGGTCACGCGCGACGGCGAAGTGGCCGTCTTCCACGACGACTTCCTATCCGATTTCACCTGCCTCAACAGGCTGACGCTCTCGGAGCTGCAGGCTCGCCTGCCCTTCGTCCCCAGCCTTCAAGCCGTGCTCAATCAGGGGCGGCAATTCAATCAGAGCTCGGGGCCGCTTCGTGGTCTGGTCATCGTGGAGTTGAAGGCAGCCGCCCCCCTGTGTGACCCTGACGACACCCAGGAGCATGCGATTGTATCCGCGGTGATCTCGGTCATCCGCCGGATGGGGATGACGGATCAGGTGATGTTGACCTCGTTCTCGCCGGCGCTCCTCTACCTCGCCACCGCAGAAGCACCCGAGATTGCGCGCGATCTCTCCATCAGCGGCCTGCAGTTTCTCACGGCGCCCCAGCTCGAGGATATTTTCCACCGCCCCGTCACCCCGATCGAGAAGACGCTCAGCCTCGGCCTTCAGTGGGCCGAGATTGGGTCCGTTTTCCGCCTTCCTGGCTATCGGTCCGTCGGCGAGGTCTTCGCGACCGCGGCCGTTGTTCGAGCGCGCGTCGTCGAAGCCGACCTCTTCTTCCTCAGCTCAGCGGGGGCGCCGTTCGTCGACGCGCTGCACGGATTCGGCCTGAAGGCGCTCGGTTTCACGGCCACCAACCTGTTGGAGTGGTTCTTCTTGCAGTCGCTCGGGCTCGACGGCATCTACACCGATGACATACCGTTCGGCGTCGAGCACCAAGCGCCGATTCCGTGACCTCCAATCGTTCCGGGCAGAACTCTTGCACCTCGCGATGTCGCGGCGATCGGATGTCTCGGCGTTCCCGGTGACCCCGCCGTGACGCCGCTCTTGATAAGAGCCCTGGAGGGAGGCCCGAGCGCCCATCACCTGCTCGCTCGGATGGTCGGCGGCGGGCCGGGATCCCGACCGAGCGCAACCGACCGAATCGTCGATGCCACGAGAGGAGGCCGAGGATGAACATCACTAAGAGCGTGTCGCATGGACTCCGGCGGCCGGTACTGATCCTGTTGGCCGTGCTGTTCTTCTCGTTTGCGCCGTCCGCGTTCGCGGGCGATTTCCCGAGGGTTGTCGTCTTCGGCGACAGCCTCTCGGACCCCGGCAACCACTTCATCGCGTTCGGGACTATTTCGTTGCAACCGTTCGCGCCGATCCCGGATGCTTCATACGCCATCGGCGGGCATCACTTCAGCGATGGCGCGACTTGGGCCGAACTGCTCACTCAGAATCTCCACCTGCCCACCAGCGGGAGCCCCGCCCTGCGCGCGCCGGGCGTCTTTACGAACTACGCCGTGGGGCGAGCCCGGGCACGTGCTGGCGCACCCGTGTTTCCCTCCTTTGATCTGAGCACCCAGGTGGGCCTGTTTCTGTCGGACTTCGGAGGGCACGCGCCCTCCGACAGCCTGTACATCGTCTGGATTGGGGCGAACGATCTCGACGATGCGCTGAACGCCCTGGCGAGCGATCCCGTGAAGGGCGCGACGACCGCCGGCCTGATCATTCAGGCGGCGATCACCGCCGTCGCGCAGAACATCGGGGTGCTCTACACCTTCGGCGCGAAAAGCTTTCTGATCCCGAACCTGCCGAATCTGGCGATCACGCCCGCGGTGCGTGCCGTCGGGCCCGACGCCCAGGCGGCGGCGACCCTGCTCACGGCGATTTACGACGGAGCGCTGCACGCGACCTTAGACACGCTGCAGGCGACGCTGCCGCAGATCCATTTTGTTCGGCTCGACGTCAACGCGCTCTTTGCCCAGCTCCTGATTGTTCCGGGGGCTGCTGGCCTGACGAACGTCACGGACTCCTGCCTCACGTTCGGCGTCACCGGAGACGCCATCTGTGCGACGCCCCACCGCTACCTGTTCTGGGACGGCATCCACCCGACCACCGCGGGGCACGGGATTCTAGCAGAGGCGGCACGTCAGGCACTCGCTGCGCCATGAACATCCAGGTGCCGAGGACGTGGCTTCGGAGGCCATTTCAGAAGCTCTTGCATCAGTTGTTTTCCGATCCAGATTTTCAGAAGTCTAACGGCGGCCGATCCCTAATGGTCTGTTTTCGCCCCGCGCAGGTCACTCGTCCTTCACTTGAATCCTTGGCGTGTGTTCGAAGCTTGGCACCAGGGTCGCCAGCTTTCTCCTGGGGAGGAGAAGCCGGGCAGTGAAGGGGCTGACACGATGAGCTGGCGTCCCGTGTGGTGGATCTCGTCGATCGCTTCGGCTGCCCTGTGGGCTGGCTGCACCACGGCGCACATGGGGGAAGGGCGAGGACAGGCGGCGAACGCTGCGGGTAGCGAAGCCGTGACGATCCTGTTGAACTACATGGGGCTTGAGGGGAGGACGGTCGAGGAAGAGATCGTCGGTTGCATCCGCGACGGGATCCGCAAGACCCATCCCGCCCTACGCATCGTTCCTCCCGACGAATTCCGCCACACTGCGTTCCCCGATCTCGCGCCTGAAGCAGCGCCTAAGAGTCCAGAGTACCTCGGTATGCTCTTGAGCGATCCGGTCTTCAGGGAGCGCATCATGCCTTTGAACATTCGTTATCTCATCGCGATCGGCGGCGACAAGCAGGTGAAGACATCTGGGGGCGCCGTGGGGTTTGCCGCCTCTGCTCCAGCGGCTGCCGATCTCGAAGGACTCCGCCGAGTCGCGCTCATGGCCGCCGAACTGCGCAGCCATCGGATAGCCGCCGCCGCGGTCCCGCGTAAGTTGGAGGAGGCTGCGGCGCGGGACCCGTACGATGGCGAGCCATTTCTGTGGGACGAGGCAACCTCCTCCATCCTGTTTATCGGTATTGCGCCCGGTGACCGCGGCCAGCACTCCATCCTGTATTAGCTATAGCTAGCTCTCAGTTCCCTCAACGCCATTGCAACTAATGACTTCTGCATAACTAATGTCCTATGATGCTCTGTGGGAGGTGCGCATGCGCCCACAGGGGAGCCCGGCCGAGCTCGAACGGCGACGGTTACGCGCGATTGACCTGCTCCAGCGGGATCTCCCGGTGCATGTCGTGGCCGAGCGCCTGGGCGTGGATCGGCGCTCCGTGCGTCGGTGGAAGCGGGCGTACCGCGGGGACGGTCGAGCCGGTCTTCGGGCGCGCCCAGCGTCGGGCCGGCCGCCGAAGCTGACGGCCGCTCAGCGGCGTCAGTTGGTGCGCGCGGTCGTGGCGGGCCCGGAAGCAGCCGGCTATCGCACGAGCCTGTGGACCTGCCGACGGATCGTCGACGTGATTCGCCACCAGTTCAAGGTCGTCTACCATCCGGATCACGTCGGTCGGCTGCTGCGGGCGTGTGGCTTCAGTCCGCAGCGGCCTCAGCCACGCGCGAAGGAGCGCGACGATCGCCGTGTGCGCGAGTGGATTCGGCGGGACTGGCCCCGGGTAAAAAAACTCGCTCGCCGCGGCGCCCATCTGATCTGCCTCGATGAAACCGGCTTCCTGATGATGCCGGTGCTGCGGCGTACGTGGGCGCCGTGCGGAGCGACGCCGACGCTGTCGGTGCGCACCCGCTCCCATGAAAAGGTGTCCGGCATTGGCGCGCTGGTGGTGTCGCCGCGCCGCCGACAGCTCACGCTCGCCCTGGTGCTATACCCTCGCCTGAACATCCGCGGCCCGCAGGTGCTGCGGTTTCTCCGCCACCTCGCGCGTCACGTGCGCGGTCCCGTCATCCTGGTCTGGGACCGCGGGCGCTCCCACCAGCACCAGCTGGTGCGCGCGTGGACGGCCACCCATCCGCGCTGGCACATCGTCTGGTTTCCGCCCTATGCACCCGATCTCAACCCCGTGGAGCTCCTCTGGAGCTACCTCAAGTAGGCTGAGGACGGGTCCACGGTCGTCAGCGCAGGCCCCCGAGCGCTCGGGTGAGACCTGAAGAAAGTGCCCTGAGAAGGCCAGGTCACACTCAGGTCACGCCTTGGTCGCGTCCTGGTCGTGCACAGGTTCGTTCGATGACCACGCCCACGGAGTATCTTCGCCAGGATGGCGACCTCCGGGCGCGGCAGCCGCGGGGCGAGCAGCTGCAACCCCTCTGCGCCGCGTGCCAGCCCGGGTTCTACGTCCAGCGCTACGCGCCGGGCGCGGGCCAGGCCTGCAGTGAGGCCGCCTTCAGACGGCCGTCGGGTGCTCGCTCTCGTCTGCGCGCGGACCCGTCGATGGCGGACCCCTCGAGCCAAACCCGGGTCATTGATCCCCGTCTCTCCGCTGGGCGCGACTATAGCCCATCCACGGCGCGGCCGCGGCAGCGCGCGGCTCACGAATACTGCTCACGGTGAAGTTGCTTCCGGGCGTTCACACGTCGCGGTATGCTCGGCGACGCGCCAGCGGCTCCGGTGGGCCGGAGCGCGGCGGCGTACGGAGGCGGGCCCATGGCCTCTCTCATCGGCAAGCAGGCCGTCGTGGTCGGGGCCGGGATGGGCGGATTGACGGCCGCGCGCGCCCTCGCCGACAACTTCGAGCATGTGCTTGTAATTCGAGTAAGCCATACAGAGGATTAAGAGATGGCACTCTGGAACGTCAGCCGATCGTCCCGAGTCCTCTTGACAACGATGCTGCTCTTCGTCAGCGCTGGCTGCAGTGCGGCTGTTACCGTTCCTCATCCCGCTGCACCGTCAACCCCCGCGGTCGTGTTCCCAACGCGCGACGACCTCGCGAAGGTTCCGAGCAAGGCGCTATCGCCCGACGCCTTTTCCACCAATGCCGCACCGGTCGAGTCGTGGACGTTCACGAAGCCGCCACCAGAGAGTGTCCCGGCATACGACGATCCGACGCGGTGGGGTGAGCTTCTGCGCGCCGTTGTGTCCCCGCAGGCGAAAGAGGTAACGCCTTCGGCGCCACTGCGTTGCGCAGCCGCAGAGATAGCTCACTTCTATCTCCAGAAGGAAGCGATGCCAACCGAGAGCCTCCAGAGGTTCGCCATCGCGCGCTGCGGTGGTACGGCCGTCGACGTGGCACCCCTTCTTTGGGGCGGTACGGCTGACGTGAGGATCGCCGATGACGAGATCTTCGAACGTAGCCGCGCCGAAATCGACCGCGCGCTGGCGAAGTCGCTCGTGCGCGGGCGCTATGTGGTCGGCCTCGCGTTCGCCCGCGCCGAAGAGCGCTTTGTTGTCGTCGGCCTCGTAGGGCGGGACGACGCGCGTATCGATGCGGGCTCCCTGCGCGCTGACGCTTCGCGCGAGGTCGTCGTCCGTGGCACGCTACACGATGACGCCGCGGACGTCTTCGCGATGATCAATCGCGGAGAGTTCGGCGCTGCAGCCTGCGATGCTGGCCCACGGGACGCGCCGAGGCAGTTTGCATTCACGTGCCGGTTAGCGGACGGCGACACCGTCGCGTGGGCGCAGGTCACTGTTCGTCGCGAGGGGCGCCTCTTGCTCACGCCGGTCGCGGAACTGCTCGTCCGGACGGCAGATGCAGGAGCGCTCTTGTATCGCGCGCCGTCCTCGGGACGACCCGCGCTAGTCGAGGCGCCGAGCGAGCTCTCCGCTGCGATCATCGACGGCGTCAACACCGTGCGGGCCCGGGCGCGGCTGGTCCCGCTCGCGCCGGCGCCGCACCAAGGTGCAGAGAACACGCGCCTCGCCGGCACGCTCATCGACGCCTTGCTCGAGCGTGATGATACAGTCGGGGACCGCATCGCGCTCGGCCTGATCGCGGGCTGGGAGGTCGACGGCCTGATTCGCAGAGGGAGCCTCTACGTGGGCCGGGTAGGAGGCCCGGCGCGCGACGCGCGCATGTGGATCGACAACGCCCTTGAACAGCCGCTCGGAAGGCTCGTGTTGCTCGATCCTGCGGCGCGTCAGATCGCGATCGGGCCCGCGATGCCCGAAGGAGTCCCGGCGCTCGGCGCGGTGGTCACGACGTATACGTTCTTTGAATCGGCGGACCACACCGAGGACATCGATCGGTTCCTGCGTCTGGTCGCAGCAGCACGCGCCGCGCGTGGGATGCCGCAGGTGACGCGCGTGCCGGCGAAGGAGTTGGCGGAGGCCGCACGCAAGGTGCTCGAACTCGGTGAGCAACCGACAGCCGCGCTCGACGCCGCGATGAAGGGGATCGTGTCGCGCACGCCGGTGCGTGTAGAGGGTTTCCTACTCGAGGCGAACGATCTCGAGCACGTGCAGGTTCCGGATGCGCTCCTGCGATCCGGGCCGCTCCGGGTCTCGCTCGAGGTGACGCATCACCGCGCACCTGGAGCTGCGTGGGGACAACTCGTCGTCTTCATCGTGATCATTTCGCCGCTCGACGGCGGCCCGCTCCGCCGCCTGTGA
>WNFE01002644.1_pt1 | contig 15240 bp, 10 predicted proteins | sample 5400451 | NCBI WGS metagenome assembly WNFE01 (sample SAMN13153344, study PRJNA577476) | soil metagenome | isolation source: 200 cm saprolite under Douglas fir tree site 2 hole 2 | place: USA:California | collected 2015-04-18 | reverse complement strand
TGATCAGAGAATGTACCGACACAAAACACTGCAGTGCGGTCCTCGCGCCATCCATATCATGGGATGACATGGAGCTAGACAAATGGGAAGTAGGACTAAGGGTCACTTTCTGAGTCGAGTCAGCTTACCTGTCGCTTTTATAGTTGTCGCCGGTATCGTGTTGTTAAATATCAGGCTTGTGCGATCCGATGCCTACAAGGATTCTTTAGCGAGGGCCTTGTCCTCGTCTGAAGTACAGAACGTTCTCGGAAGTTGAGTCCGGCCGAATTACCCGGTGTTGGGTTTCGAGCTTCCTTTCCGGTATGGGCATTTCGCAGAATGGTCGGTCGCCCTGAAGGGCTCGCGAGGTAGCGGGCACCTCTACGGCGTGGCAACTCAGATCAATGGCAATTGGGATGTTTCGCGGCTGGTTTTTGTCTCTGGACACGAGAAAAACAGAGTTGACCTCACTCCGTCCGTCAGCTGAGGGCGAAGTTGCGTCTGGTGAAGAAGGGGTAGTGGGTTTTTCGTTCAACGCACATCGATGCAATCATTCTGCCTAAGCCAGCTCGCTCCGCCAGCGGCTCGATGTGTAGGTTTCATTGCGGTAGCGGCCGCGCGGAACATCATTCTCGATCAAGAACTCTCTGCCACAGTGTTCGATGGGTTGAAACCGTTGGAGGCCGTGCGGTGAAGTTGGTTGACAAAGAGACCCGGCGGGCATACCGTTTGACCCGTGCCCGCTCCACGCGGCACACTGATTTCGCCTATTGGCCCGCTCCAACCGTTGGGGGCCTTTTTGTTTTTCTGTCTTGTGTCCGGATTTGGATCAGACCGACGAAACAACGGTAACCAGGCAGCGGTCTGTTTACTCCCCGTTCCCCCCGGGGATCAAAGCTCTGACGTACTGCTTAAGTTCTTCAATCTGTTCGGATGTCGCCAGATCACTCGACGAGGATTTTGACTCAAGCCATTCGAGCGCGGCTTTCGGGCTAAGTTTCTTAAGTTCAAGAGGGGGATATGGCGGCTTGGCTGCAGCGTCGGCGTTCCGTGAAGATCCTTGGTTGTCGGTTGGCTTCAAACTCATTATTTCCCTGGCGACCTACTGAAAGAACGAAGCTTTTTTCACCGGCGCATCCCAGTCCCGGTCGGGATCATGTAGAAAGGCGAAGGGGCAAACTCTGAACCACTTCGACCTAGACTATAAAACGACAATGCTCAGCGGAACCCTTCACCAAACAAAGGATTTATGGGCCTCTCCAGACGCAATAGCCTAGTGCAACATCGAGCGCAGATCGGCTTCTGTCAGGTGACGCCGGCAATTGGCCTGCCGTCCACTAGCAACGGAGAATCATGGAGTTCCATGGGTTCACTCGGGTTGGCGCGCCGGCATTTCGGCAGCACTGCCGAAGGGCGGGCACGAGCGGCATACGTAGGTACCTGATTCCGTTTGACTGTGAGCCTCTCTGTTTCTTATTACCGCTGTGCCTTTGGAACCGGGCCGACTTCCCAGTTTGCTCCCCTCGCCTTTGTATCGAGTATCCCGCTATACTCTTCGTGCCTGAGAGGAGCAATGAATAAACTATAAGAAAGCCGTCAAAGAAAGTGACGGTCAGATCAAGCAGCTTGAGGAAGCACGGCGAGTGACTGGTTGGTCTGAAGGGAGGCAGCCGCAAGAGTGCTAGGAAGATGAGTGCAGCCCGTCGGAGACGCATCGCAGCGGCTCAACGTGCAAGATGAGCAATAATCAGGAAAACGAGAACGATTGAATCGTCGGCGCTAATCGACGGATTTCAGCGTTTCGAGTTCTCTGCGGATTTCTTCCAGCCGATTCCTGTCTGCGTTCATGCTCGGCCATCGCTTCACGGAGTGGCGCTCTCCCTGCTTCCAATTAAGGTTGTTGGCGAAATGGATTGAGTCCACTTCTTCTCTCAAGATTGCAAATCGTGCGCTGGTTGAGGCATCGGGTGGCATATATGGCCTGCTTCCGAAATCGGCTAAAACTCCCTGAGACTTGAGCGACGTGTTATTCGCTGCTGCCCCGTAACCGGCACTCGAATGTTCCAATTCCACACGCGCATCCTCTTCGGTAGCGTGATCCGAGGTGCGAGCGCGCGTCACGCAGAACCAAGTATTGGACTGGATCTCTTAGGTACCTAGTACGGCACGGTTTCTTTTATGCGTCGTCCGAGTGCATGACGACGTGCGACGTATGATGGTGGGGTGAGAGTCGAGTCGCTAGGTCTTTAGAAGAGGATCGATGTATGGCATCGCTGAAACTTCTTGTTGTGGAAGATCACATCCCGAGCTTGGAATTGATGGCCGAGGTTTTCACATCTCTTGAGGCCGAAGTCTGGCCGTTGAGTGACAGTCGGGAGGCAGCCAACCTGATTGATAAGGAAAAGTTTGATGGAATCTTCCTCGACTTGGAAATGCCAGACATGAGTGGTTTTGAACTCGCTCGAAAGATACGCAAGTCATCTTGGAATAAAGCCACTCCAATTGTCATCGTGACCGGGCGGGATGAACAACAAACCATGCGAGAAGCATTTGCCATCGGAGCAACGTTCTTCCTTCAGAAGCCCGTGGACAGACAAAGGCTAAGCGTCTTGTTCCGGACTGTTCGTGGCGGAATGTTGGATAACCGACGGCGGTCCGTCCGGGTTCCAATTCAGACAGAAGTGATTTGCGAAGTGGGCTCTAGAACGGTGCGCGGAGTGACCTGGAACCTTAGTCAAGGTGGGATTCAGGTGGAAGCGGGTGATTTGCAGCCAGGGGATGCGGTCCGACTGTCATTCCGCTTACCCGTTTCCGGCATCCCCATCAATGCGGCCGGCACCGTGGTCTGGGCAAATGATAGGCGGCAGGGAATCCAATTCACTCCGATGAGTACACAGAATGAACAGTCGATCCGAGACTTCATAGCGGCGGCAGAAAAATAGGTGCCGGGATGGTACTCAAAGTCCAGACCTGCGATTTCCATTACTCGCTATTACCAGCCGCGCGTGCCTTCCCGTCCGCCGGACCTTCGTGCAATTGATTCGGAGCGTTTCGATCATCTCGCTGAGTCAACAGCCGGTCGAGTTCCTGCGTAAGGGAACGTGAATTTACTGGTTTTGACAGGTATCCATCAAATTGTGCACCGAGAATTTTTTCTCGGTCGTCCCGCATCGCATACGCAGTGACCGCTACTACAGGTAGTTTGGCCAGGTGAGGATTCTCCCGGATTTTGCGCACGACCGCAAATCCGTCCAGTACCGGCATGCCGATGTCCAGCAGCAGAAGGTCCGGTTGAGTCTGTTCAATCATTTGGAGTGCCTCTTGGCCGTCGCACGCTTCAAACACTGTGTATCCACGAATCTCGAGCAACTCGCGCAGCAGTTCCCGGTTAACGGCATTGTCTTCGGCAATGAGGACTTTGGTCACAGCTGTTGCCCCGCAGCCTTTGCCCTTCTGCCCTGGATCACGCGATTGATTTCGTCAACCAGTTGGTGTTGCCAGGAACCGCCTTTCAGGAAGAACGCCTGGGTCTCTCTCCCCAGAATCGCAAGGTCTTGCTCTGTGAGTGTCTTCGCGGTCATTACGAAAATGGGCAGTTCTCTCAGCGTGGCCTGCTGCCGGATGTGGCTAATCACCTGGAAGCCATCCATGCCGGGCATGAGTAAATCAAGCAGGACTGCGCTGACGATCTTCGAGGAGAGCACCTCGAGGGCTCTTGCCCCGCTTTGCACACTTTGGGTCTCGTATCCAGCGGACCTGAGAGTATCCTCCAGGAGTTCCAGAGTCTTGGGATCATCATCAACCAGCAAGATCACTGAGTCATCGTCGGCCCGCGGCGAGACATGCTTGTGCATGGTTTCCAGTAATTGTGCCTTGCGGATTGGCTTGATCAGGTAATCCGTAGCGCCCAAAGCGAAGCCCACGTTCGTCTTATCTACGATCGAGAGAACGATGACGGGCATTGTGGCTGTCTCTGCCTGCTTCCGCAGCGTGACCAGCGTCTCAAGACCATCGCCCTTTTCCATCAGGACGTCCAGAGTAACGGCGTCCGGCCGAAGTTGCTTGACCTTCTCGAGTGCTTCCGCTCCCGATTCAGCCATTGCAATCCTGTACTCCGAACTCAGATAGCTCGCCAGCAGTTCGCGCGACGACAGTTCGTCATCGACAATAAGGACCAGCGGTTTGCATGCATCTCGTTTGACGGCGCCGCCTGAAACCAATGGCGACTTAGCCGTGGAAACTGTAGTCGTTGTCTCCGATCCGGCCGGCAGAGTAAACGTGAACCGACTGCCTTTTCCTACCGCGCTTTCCAGGGAAATAGTTCCTGCTTGCTGTTCCACCAGGCGCTTCGTAATGGCGAGTCCTAATCCGGTGCCTTCATGGGAAGGTGCCGCCCCAGCTTCCAGCTGACGAAATTCTTCGAAAACCGCGGCTTGATCCTCAGGTCGAATGCCTATTCCTGTGTCCTTTACGGATATGCTGGCAAGATTCCCGACCTCATGGTAATCAATCTCGATTTGGCCGCCTTTTGGGGTGAACTTCACAGCATTGCTGAGCAGGTTGTACAAGATCTGCTTGAAACGCACACGATCCGCATACACCGACAGGCCGGTTGTACCTTTCTGCTCGACATTGATGTTTTTTGCCATTGCGAGCGGACGAATGGTAGATAGAACTTCCGGCAAGGCCTCCGCAATCTGAAAATTTTCACGGCGAAGTTCGAGTTGCCCGGCCTCGATCTTGGACAGATCCAGAATGTCGTTGATCAGCTGCAGCAGGTGATGAGCACCGTCTCGCACATGTCCGACAAAACGCCCTTGCTTATCGGTGAGTGGCCCAGCCGTCTTCTCCGCAAGAAGATCAGAAAAACCGATGATTGCATTCAGCGGCGTCCGGAGTTCGTGGCTCATACTCGCAAGGAACTGGCTTTTTAATTTGGTGGCGCGTTCCACTTCGCGGTTCTTTTGTTCCAACTCTTTATTCGCCTCGCCGAGCTGTGTAGTACGCTCCTGGACCCGTTGCTCCAACTTGTCGTGGGCTTGCTGCAAGGCGCCATCACGCTGTTGAATCTGACCCAGCATCTCGTTGAACGCCTCGATCAAGGTGGATACTTCGTCATGATTGCCGGTTGTGGCCGCCCGGACCGAGTAATTCTTCTCGTGCGAGACGACGCGCACAGTTTGCGCCAACTGCACCACCGGTTCGGAGATAATGCGCTGGGACACTCTTGAGATCAGCAAAGCGACCACTAGCGAGATCATCAATACGGAGGCAGTGATGAATGCGTAGCTCTTTAACCGATCATTGATTGCCCGCAGATCAGACTGGATATACACGAAGCCGGTCGGCTTCCCCTGAAAGATGATGGAATCCACCAGGGAAATCTGCCCGCCACTGACCCAGTTCGCCTGGGTTTGACCCGCCGGAAGAGCTGGTAGCGGCAGAGTCTTTCCGTTGCCATCAAGCCAGTAACCCGCGAAGGGCTGGCCGTCCGTCGTGTAAATTGCAGCGTATACGATGTGAGGAGAAGCCTTAAGGGCTGACAACGTGTTCTCCGCTGCATGAGGGTCGTTAAACACCAGCGCGGAAACAGTATTGGATCCGATGATCTGCGCCTGGGTGGACAAATTGCGCACAATGCCGACTCGGAAGGTATACAGGTCATAGGCAAAGAAGGCCGCACAGGCGAGCAGCAAGGCAACCCCGCTCACCAGCATGTTTATCCAGGTGAGTTTCTTGGAGATCGAATAGTGCTGCATTTTGAGCATGGGTTTAATCTCGGCCCGGAGAATTTCTTCTTACAGCGGTCGCCACCCTCAGCAGATCGGAACTAAGTGTCAGGCCAGCATGTTGGGTGGCGATGAGGTTGACCTCGAAGCGGACTCGGTTTCCTTCCAGGACAAACTGGATCATGCCACCACGCTGTGCAAACTGAGGCATGTCACTGACGGTTAAAACCGCCGCTTTGTCCAAGCCTTCCACGATTTTGTTGAGCCGGCCGGCCTCCGCGGCGCTCAGGAAAAGAATCTGACAGTTAACGGACTCCTCTGGAGTCGAGATTCGCTTGGTGACCACATTCCTGCCGGCAATGGTTTCGCCAGCCATCGTTGCATCGAGAGTTGAGCCGAAGGGATCCTGGCCAAGGACACAGACCGTAAAAGGCCCACCCTTGGCTGTCGCAACTCGGGGCCATTCGACAAACCGGCCAAAATTGTAGAGATACGCGGCTTTCACTTGATAGTCGCTAGGCTTCGGACGTTGAGCCCACGAGCAAGGGAAGCCAGCCAGTGCCCAGGCCAGGACCAGGATCGTGAGGCGAACGCGGAAGGCAGGAGTACGCCTGGCTTTGCGGCCTGGATAGAGGCGACGAACTGATTCTGTGTCCTGAACGGGGTCCATGAAGATCAATCCGCCGTGCTCTGCCAGGTTATCTTCGCGTAGACGCTTCGCCTCATCCCGACCAGAGAGCCCGGATCTCCGCCAAACTCCGCGTGATGAGGTTGAAACAGGTTCTGTCCTACGACGGACAATTCCACGGAGTGACTAGTGCGCCAACTGAATCGCACATCTGCTGTTGCGTAGGCTCCCACACGCTGGGCTGGTAGGGCGCTCACATATCGAAAGGTCTGATCAAACTCCAGTTTCTTAGGCAAATCGAAAGAAGACTGGACCATTATTTGGTGATGGGGACTTGAGCCCTCCGTCGAACCCGCGGTTGTGGTATCCACGCTCCCGCTGTGTTTCTTCAGGTCCATATAGAGATATGAGTAAGAACCCCTCAAACGCCACCAACCGTTGGGGGTCCAATCCGGCGCGATCTCGAACCCAGACGTCTTGCCTAACAGGCCGTTGCGAAAAAAGAACGGGACGACGGTATGGGGCGGAGGCGGCGAGTTTTCCGAATATGGCGTGCCCGGCTCAATACTCAGAAGATGATCGTAGTTGTTATAGAACGCTGCGAAGTCTATGTAGAGTCTCGGCTTCACTAGACTCCGGTATCCGACTTCATAGCCAATCAAGTTTTCCGAGGAGAATTTTCTGTCACCGCTAATGCGGTAAAAGGTCAGCGGATCGGGCACGAACAGTCCAGTGAGCTGGAGATCTTCTTCCACGCGGGAGGGGGTGCGCACAGCGCGAGTAATGGCCGCCCAGACAGCTTGCTGGGGATCCGGCGTCCACAGGACTCGCGCGCCCGGCTCGACCTCAAAGCCCGAATAACTGTTATGCAGGAACTTCGACCCGAAAGTTAGCGAAAGCTTATTCGGAACAACCGCGACTTCGTCCTGGACGAACGCGCTGTAGAGCTTGTCCGTGAAGTGATTCGGCATGAACGCCAAGGTGGGGACAACCTGGGTAGTATTTCCCGAACTCAGCCGAACTCCGGCCCCCCACAGAAAGTCCTGCCGGAACGGCAGGGCGAAACGATGGACGAAATCAATATCAAAGGTGTCGCGAGACTCGGAGAAGTTGGCCTGTTCCCGGTTTGTGCGATCATAGTAGGTTTGCAGCTGAATGTCGGATCCTTCGCCCAACACCCGCTTCCAATGGCCTAGCAGATTACCACCGCCAAGCTCGACATTCTGTTCCACATTCGCCATATACGGCGGAGAGTAACTGTTAATGCCCACACGCTGTCCTGCATCACCGCTGTAGAGGTCGCCTTGAAGCGTCAGGGTGTCATGGTTGTGCCGATCCCAGTCAGCGCGGAAGCCGACCTGGCCCATCCGCCAGTCATCGAATTGATGGCGATCTGGGTGAAACTCGGGGCCTCGAATGAAGGTCTTCCCGTAGATCCGGTAATTGAAGCTCTCGTTGTTTCCCGCACCATACCGGAAATTGGCGAAGCCTTGGTCGAGGTTTCCACCGCCGGTGGACACGAGCATTCCACGAGTGTCCTTGGCGTTCTTGGTGATGATATTGATCACTCCGTTGACGGCATTTGCACCCCAGATGGTCCCGCCCGGCCCTCGGATGACCTCGATCCGTTCAACATCTTCGAGCAGTGTGTCCTGGACCTGCCAATAGACGCCTGCAAACAGTGGCGTGTAAACGCTCCGGCCGTCGATCAGTACTAATACAGATCGGGATAGGGAGCTTCCGAATCCGCGCATCCCCAAAGACCAGGTATTGGAATCGATCCGCGCCACCTCAACCCCGGGTACCAAGCGCAGGGCCTCCGGGATGCTGGTCGCCCCCGAACGCCGAATATCCTCCTGGGTCACGACGTAGATCGCTGCCGGTGTTCGGATCGCTTTCACGGGGACTTTGGAAGCTGTAGTGACTTCGATTTCGCCGAGTTGTTCCAGGCTCACTTGCGTGAGACGCTTTCCGGTGGTTTCACTATTCTCGGCGGAATCGCCCCGGCAGACCGGGACCAATCCAGCGAGTAAGAGCAGGGGTAGCACTTTCTTCACGATTGCCCGGAATCGCAGATATGTCGTGAAGTCGAATGCGAGCGCTGCCGATAAACTTGTTCCCGGCATGTGATGACACCTATTTCCACCACAGAAACTTCGAGATCGTGACACGGGGAGCGAAGTTACTGCTAATTACGGAGGTCATGTCCTTCTGATCGTGTGCGAATTTGGTAGCCAGCCATCTCCCGCAGTCAATAAATCATCTTCATCGTCCCAGAGAGTCACGTTAGGATTTGCTATCGACCGGTTGCTGCGCCTTTCGATAAGAAATCGGCGGTTCCGCTCCTGGCCAGCTGTTCGAACTGGTCAAAGATGTGCGGATCCCACCATCCCTTGGCTACTTCAAGCTTCATCGTTTGAAGGGCATCGGTGATGGAAAAGGCGGGCTTGTACGGTCTGATCGTGGTCAGGGCGTCATACACGTCGACGATTTGCAGCACTCTGGCGGTAACCGGAATATTTTCTCCCCGTAGCCCATCTGGATATCCGGAGCCGTCGAACTTCTCGTGATGGTGTCGGATGATGGGGAGCACGAGACGGAAGGACTTCAGTGGGGCGCAGATGCGCTCGCCAATGACGGAATGCTCGCGCATAATTGTCCATTCATCAGGGGTCAAAGGACCAGGCTTTAGCAGAATTGCATCAGGCACACCAATCTTTCCCACATCATGCACGACTCCGGCACGATGCAGTGCGGTAATTTGATCCTCCGGAAGCCCGAGTTGGCCTCCTAATCGAGCCGAATACTCTGCCAGGCGTTCGCAGTGACCATGGGTATAAGGATCTTTTCCTTCGATGCTTCGCGCGAGCGAGAACAGGACTGACTCAGCCCGCTCCAGTTCGTCGGTGCGCTGTTTAAGTTTTAAAAGTGAGCCAACGCGAGCGAGCAGTTCGGTCCGGTCGACGGGGCGAGTCAAGAAGTCATCTGCTCCGACTTTGATACCTTCCAGCCGATCCTGCTTGTCAGAGAGCGCCGTAATCATGATCACCGGAATCAAATATGTGTCCGGGTTGATTTTGATCCTTTCGCATACTTCGAACCCATTCAGGTGAGGCATCATTACATCCAGAAGGACCAAATCGATCTGAGTGTTGCTCAATTCCTGAAGTGCAGCCGCTCCATCCGATGCTGTTATGACTGTGAACCCCTGCGACGCGAGAAGCTCTTCTAACAATTCTCGGTTCGTGGCGTTATCGTCGGCCACCAGGATTGTTCCGGACAGCGGGGGGATATACTTCATTGAGCTCCCTCATTCACATCGGACGAGTAATGTAAGGCTTACATGGGACGCCGGGTCTAAGCTAGTTACTGGAGTCACAGTGCCTTGGCCCGCGGTGCGATTCCCAACTGCGTCGCATGCAATAATCGAGCGGCAACCCGTTGCGAACTCTTAGGAGGAGACTGTGTCGACCAGTGTTGGCGCTGCCCCTGCGACTACCGCCGAAACGCCGCCAGCCACACCTGCGTTGTTGAGTGCGATGCTGCGCGCCGCAACGAAGATCAGCGATCTGATCTTTTCGCCCGGCCGGCCGCCCATTGTTGAACAGGACGGACGTCTGTTGGCGGTGCGCGTTCAAGGGTTGCCGGTATTGACCGCCGATCACACCCAACGAATTGCTGCGGACTTGATTGGTACCAACAAGCACGCTCTGGACACTCTCAGAGAGCAGGGTGCGTGCGACATCTCTTATGGTTTGCCAGGCAACGCCCGCTTTAGGGTCAACGTTTTCATGCAGCGGGGCAGTTGCGCTATCGTGATGCGGGTCATCCCCGGCGCGATACCTACTTTTGCTGCGTTGAAACTGCCGCAGGAATTAGCGGCGATTACAGAGTTGCGAACTGGCATCGTATTGGTAACCGGACCCACAGGGTCAGGAAAGTCTTCTACCCTGGCTGCTATCATTGACATGATCAATGAGACGCGCTCTTACCATATCGTTACGATCGAAGACCCGATCGAGTTCCTGCACCCTCACAAGAAGTGCGTCATTCATCAGCGGGAGCTGCACAGTGATACGCCGAGCTTTGCCCTCGCACTTCGGGCTGCACTGCGCCAGGCCCCCAAAGCCATCCTTGTGGGCGAGATGCGAGACAAAGAAACCATTGAAATCGCGCTAGAGGCAGCTGAAACCGGTCATCTGGTGCTCTCGACGTTGCACACAATTGACGCCGCGAAGACTGTAGAGCGCATTGTGGGAGTCTTCCCGCTGGCCGAGCAGAAGATCATTCACAGCCGGCTTGCCAAGAGCTTCCGCTACATCGTTTCGCAGCGCTTGATCCCGCGGAAGGAAGGTAGCGGCCGAGTGGCCGCAATTGAAATTCTGAAATCCACCCTGCGCACGCGCGAGTATGTGGAGAGAGGCGAGCAGGAGGGGAAAACATTGCTGGATGCTATGCGGGACGGCGACACCGAAGGCATGCAGCACTTCGACGGGGAAATCGAAAAGCTCATTCGTAACGGTGCGATCGATACCGAAACCGGCCTGGCATACGCCACCAACCCCGGCAATCTTCGGTTGTTACTAGCGGATCTGTTGGATCCCGAGAAGGAAAGCGTCAGCGCGCAAGCGGTCCCCGAATCCAAGGACGGGGAACTGGAAATCGAGCGGTAAGAACTACGTCGCGCCATTACAAAGAATAGGCTCTTAGGATGCCCCAGCCCCCGCGGTGTGTGCCTTGATGGGCGTGGAAGGCGCGCCCGCGCCGTTGATCTTGCCCAGATATTGAGTAATCGCTTTGTGATCGGCTGGTCTTGAAAAGAAGTATCCTTGTGCAAACCCGCAACCCAGGATTCGGAGCTGGTTCACTTGCTCTTCCGTTTCTGTTCCTTCCGCGACTGTTATCAGACCAAGGTTCTTAGCCAGCATCATGATAATTTCAACAATGGTGCGGCTTTCCGCGTCGCTGTCCATACGAGAAATGAAAGCCCGGTCAATCTTGAGCGAGTCCACCGGGAATTGCTGTAAGCGGCTTAGCGATGAATAGCCGGTGCCGAAATCATCGACGCTAAGGCGAACGCCCAGTGCTTTCAGCTCAGAGACCACCGAGGCGGCTCCTTCCCGATCCCCCATAGCGATGGTTTCCGTTATCTCGAGCTGCAGATTGGCGGCATCGAACCTCATTTGGTCAAGAATCACTCCAATTTGCTTTGCCAGATTGGGGTGGGCGAACTCTTTCGGGGTGATATTCACGCTCATAGTAAGGGCCGGTTCCGATGGAAAGAGCGAGTGCCACTCCATGAGTTGTTCGCAAGCTTCACGCAGCAGCAGACGATTCATTGGCACGATGAGGCCAGTCTCCTCCGCTACCGCAATAAACTCTGCGGGTGGGAGTAGACGATCGGCGTGTTGCCACCGTGTCAGCGCCTCGAATCCAGTAATCCGGCCTGTTTCCAGCGAAATAATCGGCTGGTAGTGCGTTCTGAATTCCCCTAGTTCAAGGCCTTTGCGCAGTTCCGTCTCAAGTTCCAAACGCTTGACTGCGCTCGCGTGCATACCCGAATCAAAAACCTCACAACGAGCTTTCCCGGTGCGCTTGGCCCGATGCATGGCAATGTTCGCGTCCCGAAGCAGATCTTCAGGCGCAACGGCGCTGGCAGCACTCAAAGCAATTCCGATACTGGCGGTCACCATGATCTCGTAACCGTCACCCTCGAACTGGGCGCCCAGTTTGCCCTGAAGCCGACCCGCGACGCGTATCGCATCGCTTGGGTCACGAATGTCTTCCAAGAGCACGGTGTATTCATCTCCGCCGAACCTCGCTAACGTGTCATCCTCCGCAGATACTTTCCCCTGCTCGCGAGAGATCGTGTCTGCCTCGCGCAGTGAGGCCTTCAATCTCTGCCCGATCTGAACCAGCAGTTCGTCGCCGATCGTGTGTCCCAAGCTGTCATTAAAAATTTTGAATTCGTCAATATCAATGAACAAGACGGCGAATTTATAGTTGGGATGTCGCTTGGACAGCGCAAATGCGCGCTGCAAGCGGTCGAGAAAAAGAGCACGGTTCGGCAGATTGGTGAGACCGTCATGCAGCGCGTTATGAGCCAGCATTTCCTCCGCGCGTTTGCGTTCACTGATGTCACGGTTGACAATTACCAGCCTGACCGTTTCCCCTTTTTCGTTCCGAACCACGCTCGCCGTCGATTCCAGGGTGCGCCACGAGCCGTCCTTATGGCGGATTCGGTATTCAAGCCTCTGGCCTTGGCCGGTTGATCGCGCTTTATGCGACGCTTCCAGGACCCGCTGCCGATCGTCGGGGTGGATTTGCTCCAGTGCCGAAGTGTTTTTTAGGTCGGCCGTCGAGTATCCCAGGATGCGCTCATATGCCGGACTGTTGTAAATTCGACGGCCCGTTTCGTCCACCACCGCAATCATGTCGGCGGCATTTTCAGTGATGAGTTGGAAAAGCTGGTCTCGCTCTGCGAGCCGCCGTCGGATTCGCTGGAGTTGCAGGTGCTGATAAAGAGTGTAGATGTCAAAAAGGAGTACAACACCGGCCAATCCGCGAACCCATTCCCTGAGATCCGACCAACCCCCGCCTTCTGTTGGCGGGTGCACCTGAAAGAAGGTTAGAGAAACGATGCCAAGAGTCAGCACCAATGTAACCGTTACAGCAAGTCCCCAAAGCCACCATTCGCGACCTTCGATATGTCGGTTCGGGATCGGATTCGTGTCGGAGTTTTGTTGATTGGCCGTATGGGGTCCGTCTGAATTCATCTAATAAGCCAGTAGTCGCTTCTAGAGGGATTCTAGATCGGGAAAGTCTCGGCGAAAGTTACGGAAGTTTGAGCGCCTACAACCGCGTGGCCAAGGACCGTTCCTAGGGATACGCCGACTACCCCGCGAAGCGTCTCCGTGAATTCTCCTGTGAAGTCGAGGGTCTTATTAGATAGCCGGGTTCCCAAGCTCTTCGGCAACAGGGACCGACTAGCCCTCTCCTGATCTGCAGACCGACAGCTCCGTCACTTTTCTTCATATAGGTCAAGTTCTCTTGATACCATTGGCGAAACCAGATGGACGTGCCGATCCATGCCGCTGCGACTCGCTTCCGCCGCCTTGCACGATTGGCAGACCTCGGCAACCCGAACTTCGTTGCTGCCCTATTCGCTGGCCTTCTCGCTCTTCAGGCTCTTGGCTTCCTCGTGTTGGGAACCGGCCGCCTGGGCAGGAGCGCTTCTCTAATCATCCTCGTTGCTCATAATCTTTTGGCCCTCGCATGCGGATGGTTCGCGTGTCGCCGCGCACGGGGCGTCGCCGCGCTGTTCTGGTTTCTTTACTCTGTTTCTCTTCTAACTCTGTTGATCCCCACCGTTTTCGGGGCCTATGACACAGTGTTCGAGCGATCCACCTTGTCGGCCTCGACCTGGCGAGTGCTCTTCTGTCTCTACGGCGCTCCCGTCCTCATGATGCTCTTCCTTCCTGAGACGGATCGCGAGCGCACAAAGTCCGAAGTGTTTCTCGATCTTTTTCAGGTCGCGATCGTCGTCGTTCTCACATTCACCAGCCTTTTCCTTCTTCCGCTCCAGAAGCTGTTGCCCACCGATGCGCTTCTTCGCAACGTCAGTGTCAGCAACCTGGAGAGTCTCTTTCTCCTGACCGCATTGTCCGTGCGCCTACTGTTCATCCACGCCTCTGGCGCTCGCAATCTGCTGCTTCGCTTGGGAATCTTCCTCGTGTTCTGCGCAGTGGTGACTTTCATCGGAAATTGGATTGACGTACGTCACTACACTTCGGCCTCCACCTGGTTCGATCTGGGCTGGGCTCTCCCTTACGTTGTCGGTGGACTCGTGGCACTTACCTGGCGCGCTCCCGCCGCTGCGCCCCTTGCTCGGGCACCGACTAGTTTCGTGAGTCTCCTTGGCACCAACTTGGTTTTGGTCACGCTGCTGTTCTGCATTGATCTCCTGATGGGAAGACGGAACGAGGCGCACGGCCAGACTCTCACTGCGGTCGCCGTCGCCGCATCGCTACTCGCCTTCGCGATCCGGCTCGCTCTGACTCAGTATCACCAGCAGGTGGAAATTGCCCAGCGCAAGCTTGCGCAGGAGGAACTTGTCGCTGCTAACGGGACTATCAGCGGCCTCCTCGAAGATGCTCGTCTTGAAACCAGCGCAATCACTCAGATCAGCGAACTCGCTAGTTTGCTGCAAGCTTGCGCATCCCGCGACGAGGTCTTGCGCGTCATCCCCGAACGATTATCGCGTCTCTTCCCAGGAACCTCCGGAGCGCTTTGGATGCTCAATGCTTCCAAAGACCGGGCTGAGTCGGCGGCTGAGTGGGGCATGCGGTCTCCTCTCGATCAGACTTTCGCACCTGACGAATGCTGGTCCCTTCGCCGCGGGAGCACGCACACTCTTTCCGCGGGAGGCTCTTCGTTGCGATGTTCCCACCTCCAAGATGAGGGTTCCTCGGTCTGCATCCCCCTCATCGCTAATGGCGAGGCCCTCGGAGTCCTCTCGATTCAGGAGGACCAGCGCACCGATGTCTTGTCCTCGCCCGACTCCGATGCGTTCACTCGTCGCACCCAGTTGGCTTCCGCTCTTGCTGAACACATTGCTCTCGCCGTTTCAAACCTCAACCTCCGCGAGGCTCTCCGCCTGCAGGCCATCCGCGATCCGCTAACCGGTCTCTACAACCGTCGCTATATGCAGGAATTCCTTGAACGCGAGATCCATCGTGCCCGCCGCAAAGAGCGGCCACTAGCCGTGATGATGCTCGACCTCGATAACTTCAAACGCTACAACGACACCTTCGGACACCCTGCGGGCGATGAAGCCCTCCGTTTTGTGGGCGACACTCTTCTCCTGAGCGTGCGCGCTGAAGATTTGGCTTGCCGATACGGAGG
>WNFE01005879.1_pt1 | contig 15243 bp, 16 predicted proteins | sample 5400451 | NCBI WGS metagenome assembly WNFE01 (sample SAMN13153344, study PRJNA577476) | soil metagenome | isolation source: 200 cm saprolite under Douglas fir tree site 2 hole 2 | place: USA:California | collected 2015-04-18 | reverse complement strand
CGCGTTCACCGACCCGGAGGTGGCATGGGTCGGGATCACCGAGGAGGAGGCGAAAGCGAAAGGGCTCAAGTACGGCAAGGGCTCGTTCCCGTGGGCCGCGTCGGGCCGCTCGCTGTCGCTCGGCCGCGACGAGGGGATGACAAAGCTCCTCTTCGACGAGGACAGCCACCGCATCATCGGCGGCGGGATCGTCGGCACCAATGCCGGGGACCTCATCTCCGAGGTGGCGCTGGCCATCGAGATGGGCGCGGACGCGGTGGACATCGGCAAGACCATCCACCCGCATCCCACGCTGTCCGAGACGGTGGGCATGTCCGCGGAGGCGTACGAAGGGACGATCACCGATCTGTACGTGCCGAGGAGGTGACACCAAAGTGGCCCTCTTCGTGCGCGGCGCTGGGAGCGCCGGCGCATGAGGAAGCTATTCGGGCCGCGCCCCTTCGTCGAGGGCCGGGTGACCGTAATGTTGAGCTCAACATTGAGCGCTCCTCGGAGACTCGAAAACGCCGAGTAGAATCTGGCTGGCGCGCTTGACACTATTCCGCGGGCAGATCGCTGTCGGCGCCCACGTTGCTGTTGCCGAGCGACGTGATTGAGGGCTGAGCGCGGCTTTTCGCGCAGGCTGGGCGATGGCAGGCGCGGCGAGCGGGTGGTGGTGGCCACCAGGGAGGCTGCACACTAGCGGTCAGACACCGCGAGCCCCCAACGGCCCGCCGACCGATCGCGCTCCCTTGGGCGGAGCTTCTGCTGCGCGTCTTCCGCGAGGACGTGCTCCTCTGTCCCTGCGGCGGCCGTCGTGTCGTGCTCGCCTTCGTGACCGAGAAGAAGATCGTGAAGGAGATCCTGGAGCACCTAGGCCTGCCGACCACGGGCCCGCCCGTTGCGCCCGCCCGGATTGCCGCTGCATGCGAAGACGCCCCCTGGCAGGACGACTTACCGGAGCTGCAGCGAACGCTGCGCTGACGGCGGCCAGACAGCTCTGCGCCTATGCCTTGATTCGCCCTGCGCGGCGGGGTGTAGCGCACCCCCGCCGCGTTCTGGTAGCTGAGGACGGTATGAGGGAAGAGGGCGGAGGCGACAGAAGCGCGCTTATCCGTCCTTCGCCCCAGACATTTCGTGTTTCTGCGGTGCGGCGTGGAAAATTCGAGGATTGGGCTGTGACGTGGCCCCGGGTAAAATTGAAGGGTTGGGACCGGAGTGGACCGTCGTGGAGCTTCGAAAATCCCGAGGTCCAGAATTGCCAAGTGGAACGTCGCCGGTTCGAACCCGGTGCTCCGTTCCAAGAATGGCCCCGAAGTTCGCGGAGAAATCCGCCGCCTTCGGGGCCTTAGTGTTTCTGAAATGCGCGTCGTCATCGAGCGTATCCGCAGGATGACCGCCGTCCGATGGCGAACGAAGACCGTCGGCAAGGTGGAACCATGAACGAAGGCGAGATCCTCCACGGCCCAAGGTTGCGACATGCAGCGATCATCACCGTGATCGGGTATGTCATGGGCTGGGGGGTGCCGTTCGCCTCGTTCTACGTCATCCCGAAGCTCTTCGCCGCGGACAACGCGGCGAAGACCAGCCAGAACATCGTCGCGAACCAGGGGCTCTTTGTTGCGGCGATCTTTGCTTTCCTGATCAGCTTCATTGGCGACGTCGTGGCCGCCTGGGGCCTTTACTTGCTCCTCCGGCCGGTGAATGCGTCGATCTCCATGTTCATTGCGTGGCTGCGGGTCGTCTTTGCGACGATCGGGCTCGCAGCCCTTCTCAATCTCGTGACCGTGTATCGCTTGCTGACGAGGCCGAATTCCCTGACGGCGCTCGGCCAGGATCAGCTCAACGCCCAGGTGCAGGTCGCGATCGGCTCATTCAACTCCCAGTTCGCATTCAGCCTGATCATCTTCGGCGTGTACCTCATGGTGCTAGCCTGGCTCATCTATCGCTCGGGCTACATTCCCAAGTGGCTCGGGATCGCGCTCGCGATCGACGGAGCAGGCTGGAGCATCATGGAATCGGGCCCCTATCTCTTGCCGGGGATCGACCTCAGCTTCCTCTTCGTCGCGACCTTCGGAGAACTGATCCTTCTCGTGTGGCTCATCGGCTGGGGCACACGACTGAGTGAGCCGATCACGAATCGGGCTTCCTCGTAACATTTGCAGACGACGCGGTGCCGCAGAGTCGCGCGGTTCGAACGGGTGCACGTCGATTTTTCGACCCGCCTGGTCGACCTCCGCCGCGAGGGCTATGACGTCGCTCTGCGCGCGACGGGCGAGCTCGACAGACTCCGTCCTTCACCCCATGGCGGAGGTATCCAAGAAATACGACGAAGCTCGACGATCCGGAAGGGATCTCAATGGCGTTTGACAGCGAGATCTGGGAGAGTGGCGACGCCCTAAAACGAGTTCCCGGGCTCGACACCGTAGTGCCTGACGCCAGTCAGCGTGTTGCGTTGTCGGGACTCTTTCTAGACCTCTATCGCAGGAGCAATCACATGTTGAAGATATTCGCCTTCCTCACCAAACGCGAAGGCATGGAGACTCCAGCGTTTATTGACTACTACGAAAACCACCACGTGCTCTCCGAGCCAGGCACTGGGGCGATAGTCGTCGCGGACGAAGAGAAGTTTCTCGATCGGTCGCGATACTGGGCCTATGTAATCGACGAACGCGTGACAACCGGGTGCGTGTGCCCCGGGGCAGTCGAGCAAGGGTCGACGTCGGCCCTTTGAGCAACGCGGCGAGCCGGGCTGATAGCCGACAAGGATCTACCGCGGAATAATGCCAGGCGCGCCAGCCAGATCTACTCGACGTTTTCGAGTCCTCCGAGGCGAGCTCAACAGAACGACGCTCCCAACAGGATGCATATGACACGGATGTCGCGGCGCATCGCCCCCATCGCCGCAACTCGGCGAAATTCCTGAGGCGACCGGCTGGCGCAAACGATGCAGCCGGAGGGAGGCATGCGCCGCATCATGTTGATCGCGCTGCTCGCCCTGTCGGGTTGTGCCCTGCGCCGCGTGGCGCGGAATGCGCCCGGCGCCGACGCTGCCACCACCCAACTGCTCATTGGCACCGGGACGAGCACGCCGCAGGTGGTGATCACGGTCGAGCCGACGACGAGTGGATCGCTCTGCGCTCCGGACGATCCCGACCCGACGCACACGTGCCCGGCGCAGTCCGGACCGGATCCACGCTAGACAGTCGAGACGGCAACGAGCGGAACTACTCGCCGTCAGTTGGTGACGTTTCCGATTTCACCACTCGCCTGCGGGCGCCTCCACTCGATGAGGGGACTTCGCCCGCAGATTGAGAAGGGCGTACATGACGGCGTCGGCAAGCGCCTCTTCCGGGTAGCTGGCGCTGTCCTGCAGGGCCTTGAGCAGGCCGAGCCATCCCGGGTCGTCGAACTTCACCTGGATGGTCGTGACGGAAGGCCCGGGGTAGGTGACGAAGTTGGTGGCGGATCCGCCACCGACCGACCAGCCTGGGGGCACGGCGACGAAATTGGTCGCGGAGCCTCCCCCGGCGCTCCAACCCGGCGGGAGCGCGGTGAAGTTCGACGCCGAGCCTCCCCCCACGGTCCAGCCCTGTCCCGACGGATAGCCCACGAAGTTGGTGGCCGAACCACCTCCGACCGACCAGCCCGGCGGGACGGCGATGAAGTTCGTCGCGGAGCCGCCTCCGCTGGTCCAGCCCGGCGGGAGCGCGGTGAAGTTGGTCGCGGAGCCTCCGCCGGCGCTCCACCCCGGTAGCGCCGGATAGGCGATGAAATTGGCCGTCGATCCGCCCCCGACGGTCCAGCCCGCCGGGACGGCGACGAAGTTCGTCGCGGAGCCGCCGCCCACGCTCCACCCCGGGGCGTAAGCGACGAAGTTGGTGGCGGACCCACCGCCTACCGCCCAGCCCGGGGGCACCGCGACGAAGTTGGTGGCAGAGCCGCCGCCCACGCTCCAGCCGCTCGGATACGCCACGAAGTTCGTGGCGGACCCGCCGCCCACGCTCCAGCCGGTGTACCTGTTTGGGAAGGTGATCAGCCCGGTGGTGAAGTTGATGTCGACGTGGAAGGTGGCGCCGCCGCCCGTGCCGGCGTCTGTCCCGGCGTCCGTCCCGCCGCCCGTGCCGCCCGCAGACGGCGAGCCGCATCCGCTCCACTGGAAAGCCACCACGGCCAGCAGGAGCGCCTGAATTGCGCGTGCCCGCGCGGTCGACCGAAGCACGAGGGAACGGGAGCGGGAACGAAAGCGGAAGGGGGGCGGAACCATGTTGCGGTGCAGCTTCCCACAGCAACCGGGTGCGCATCAGGCCTGCGCTGTCGTGCTTCGTGCGACCGGCGCGGCGCCTCGCGCACCGCCGCGGATCACCGGTTGCTTCTCTCCAGTCGGAAGGGCATCCATTCCCGGCGATGAAGACCAACCGGCCGCTGACCGTCGTCTCCCTGCTCCTCAGCCTGTCGATGGCGGCGATGGAGATGACGGTCGTCTCCACCGCCATGCCCACCGTGGTCGGGGACCTCGGAGGGATCCACTACTACTCGTGGGTCTTCACCGCGTACCTGCTCGCCTCGACGGTGACGGTGCCGATCTACGGCAAGCTCGCGGACCTTTACGGAAGAAAGCCGGTGTTGCTCGCCGGCATCGCCATCTTCCTGGTCGGATCGATGGCGAGCGGGTTGGCGCAAGGAATCGGCGCCCTCATCGCGTTTCGCGCGCTCCAGGGGCTCGGGGCGGGCGCGATGCAGCCGACCACGCTCACCATCGTCGGGGACATCTACAGTCTGGAAGAGCGCGCGCGCATGCAGGGAGTCTTCGGCGCGGTCTGGGGCGTGGCCGGCCTCATCGGACCGCTCCTCGGCGGCATCATCGTCAAATATCTCTCCTGGCGGTGGGTCTTCTTCATCAACGTGCCCGCGGGGATCGCCTCGGCCGCCTTGCTCGCCGTCGCGTTGCACGAGGACGTCGAGCACAGGCGGCATTCGCTCGACCTCGTCGGAGCCGGGCTGCTCACCCTCGGCCTCACCGCCCTGCTTTTCGGCGCGCACGGCGGGCGCTCGAGCCTGTTCGGGTTGCCCGTCGCCGCCGCGTCGCTGCTGCTCTTCGTCTTCGTCGAGCGCCGCGCAGCCGAGCCGGTCCTTCCGCTCGACCTGTTCCGCCAGCGCGTCATGGCGGTCGCGACCGCGGCCGGCGCGCTGGTCGGCGCCGGGATGATCTCCATGGTGACGTACGTCCCGCTCTACGTGCAGGGCGTCCTGGGCGGTTCGCCGACCCAGGCGGGCGCCGCCATCACTCCGATGGTGATCGGCTGGCCCATCGCGAGCGCGGTCAGCGGCCGGATCCTCCCGCGAGTCGGCTTCAGGCCGCTCGTCCGGGTCGGCCTGGTCATCTCCGCGCTCGCCGCGGTGGCCTTGGCGGCGTTCCTGCGACCCGGAGCGAGCCTGCTGGTGCCACAGGCGGCGAGCGCCCTCTTCGGCGTGGGGCTCGGCATCGCCAACACGGCGCTGCTCATCGCGGTGCAGACGAGCGTCGAGTGGCGGCAGCGCGGCGTCGCGACGGCGAGCACGATGTTCGCCCGGACCATCGGAGGAACGCTCGCCGTCGGCGTCCTCGGCGGCATCCTCGCATCGGCGCTCTCCGGCGATCCGTCCATTCCGCCGGACGCGGCCGACCGGCTCCTCGGTCCCGAGCACGGCGCGGGACTCGACCGGTCGGTGCTACGCGCGCTTTCCCTCTCGCTCCAGTCCGGGCTCGCGACCGTCTTCTGGCTGATCGCGGGGATCGCGGTGGCGGCTGCCGCGATCAGCCTCCTCTTCCCGGATCTGCCTGCGGGCAACCGGCCTGTGCCCGTCGCTTCGGTCGAAGCTCATTGACGCCGCGGCGCGACGGGTGGCGCCACCGTTGCGCGACACGTCAGGCGGCCACCTGCAGATCCGGCAGCAGGACGACCGGAACGTCCACCCGATCCTGGTGGCCGATCCTGGTGGCCCCGCAACCAGAAGAGCAGCTCGTTGGCCTGCTCCTCACGGACCAGGATCCAGTCCGGCCGGTAAAGGGTAAGGAAGTCGATCGCTTCGGCGCAGGTGGCCAGCGCCTGGACCCGGGCGCCCGCCTCGACGTACGGCCGCGCCACCGCCTCACGGACGTGCAGCCTGTCTTCGACCAGCAGGATGCTCTCGGTGCCCATCGTCTCCTCCCGCGACCCTTCCGTTGCACGGGAGATGCCAGGCCGACAGGACGGACCGCGGACGGCTGAGGTATACGAATCCGCGGCAGCTCGCGCGTCGAGGGGACCCGGATGGACATCGGCGTTTCCAGGATCAAAGCGGCCGCGATCGGGATCGATCTGCACCGGGGCCACCTCGACCTCTCGGTCGCGACCATGCCGGTGTGGAGCGAGAGCGACGCGAAGCGGATCGTCGCCGCCAATCAGCGGCTGTTCGCCTGGTGCCGGTCGGTGGGCATCCCGGTGGCGCACCTGGTGACGACCTACCGCGATGCCGACGAGATCCGCGCCAATCCCTTCTGGCGGACCCGCGCCGAGGGCGGGCAGGGCACGCGCAAGAACGTCCTGCGCCACAATCTCGCGGGGACGCCCGGGTGCACCGTGATTCCCGAGCTGATCGACCCCGGCCGCGACTGGGTGGTCGACACCAAGAAACGCTACGACTGCTTCGTCGCCACCGACCTCGATTTCCTCCTGCGCAGCCACGGCATCAACACCGTGCTCCTGACCGGCATCAACACCAACAGCTGCGTGCTCGCGACCGCGGTCTCCGCCAACGTCAAGGACTATGCCGTGGTCGTGGTCGAGGATTGCGTCTGCACCATGGATCCGCCGGAGCTCCACGCAGCCGCGCTCGCCTGCATCCAGGCGGCCTTCGGATTCGTCCTGACGAGCGAGGCGGTGAAACAGCTGCCCGGGCTCGCCGACGGATGATGCGCGTCGACCTGCACAGCCACGTGATCCCGCGGGGCATGATCGACGCCATCCGGCGGACGCCTGTCGTCTGGGGCGCCCGCATCGAGCGCGACGACGCAGGCGAGCGCGTCGTGCACGACCAGGGCTACGCCTATCCGCTCTTCGCCGAGTTCTTCGATCCGGACGCCAAGGTCCACTCGATGGACCGGCGCGGGCTGGACGTCTCGGTCGTCTCGCCCGCCCCGCCGATGTTCCACTACCGCGCCGACGCCGAGCTCGCCCTGAAGACGGCGCGGCTGATCAACGACGGGATCGCCGAGATGGTGGCCGCGCATCCTTCGAGGTTGCGCGGGATGGGGACCCTCCCCGTGCAGCACCCCGAGATGGCCATCGCCGAGCTGGAGCGCATCGTGCGGGAGCACCGCTTCCGCGCCGTGGAGATCGGCAGCTCGATCGAGGGGACGACGCTGGCCGAGCCGCGCTTCCGCCCGGTGCTGCGGCGCTGCCGCGACCTGGGCGTTCTCGTCTTCGCCCATCCCTACTACGTGGGAGCGAAGTGCGGGATGGAGTCGTACTACCTCACCAACCTGATCGGCAATCCGTGGGAGACGACGGTGCTGGCGGCGAACCTCATGCTCGGCGGCGCCATGGACGAGCTGGAGGGAATCCGCATCGTGCTCGCCCACGGCGGCGGCTTCCTGCCGTACCAGGTCGGGCGGCTCGAGCACGGCTACGAGGTGCGGCCGGAGGCGCGCGCGAAGACCCGGACGCGGCCGCTCGAGCTGCTCCGCCGGTTCCACTACGATTCGCTGGTGTTCGATCCCCGCGCCCTCCGCTACCTCATCGACGCCGTCGGCAGCGAGCGCGTGGCACTGGGCACCGACTCGCCCTTCGACATGCGCGACGACGATCCGCTGGCGCGGATCGGCTCGATTCCCGGGCTCACCGCGCGTGAGCGCGACGACGTCTACGGCCGCACCGCGTTGCGCTTGCTGGGCGAGTGAGCTCGAGTGCACCTGGGAGGACGCCGATGACCTTGCCCCGCGAACGCGTCGAGTACTCCGCCATCGTCGATCGCCCGCCGCTCCGGCTTCCCGGCGACGCGCGCATCGTGGTGTGGACCATCGTCAACCTGGAGGAGTGGGAGATCGTCCGGCCGATGGCGCGCCAGGTGCTGCCCGCGCCGATGGGCAACGTGCGCATCCCCGACGTGCCCAACTGGTCCTGGCACGAGTACGGGATGCGGGTCGGCTTCTGGCGGTTCAAGGCGCTCTACGACCGCCTCGGCCTCCGCCCGACGCTCTCGATCAACGCCAAGGTCTGCCAGAGCTATCCGCGGGTCGCCGGCGCGTGCCGGGACGCGGGATGGGAGTTCATGGGTCACAGCTACGTGCAGATGCCCATCCACGACCTCGAGGACCAGCGAGGGACGATCCACCAGTCGATCGAGGCCCTCGAGAAGTTCACCGGCAAGCGGCCAGTGGGCTGGCTCGGGCCGGGCCTCACCCAGACCCACGAGACGCCCGACTACCTGGCCGAAGAGGGCATCCGGTACATCGGCGACTGGGTCTACGACGACGAGCCCACCGAGATCACGACCAAGCACGGGCCGCTCGTCACCCTCCCCTACACGCTGGAGCTCAACGACATCCCGATGATGATGGTGCAGCACCACGAGTCGGGCTACTTCGTGCAGCGGGCCAAGGACAGCTTCGACCGGCTCTACGAGGAGGGCGCCCGGCGAGCCAAGATCATGGCCATCGCCATCCACCCGTACATCAGTGGCGTTCCGCACCGCATCAAGTACCTGGAGGCGATCTATGAGTACGCCGGCAAGTTCCCCGGCGTCCTCTTCTGGAACGGCGAGCAGATCCTCGACTGGTACCTGCGCGCGCGCCGGGGAACCCCCGGCTGAGCCTGCCCATGTCGATGCTCGCGTTCAACGCGCTCAACGGCGTGACCTTCGCCGCGCTGCTGTTCGTGGTCGCGAGCGGTTTCACCCTCATCTTCGGCCTGATGCGCATCGTCAACCTGGCGCACGGCGCGCTCTACCTGACCGGCGGCTACATCGGCCTCACCGTGGCGACCAGGACGGGGAGCTTCTTCGTCGGAGCGGCCGCGGCCGCCGCCGCGATCGCCGTCGTCGGGTTCCTCACCGACACCTGCCTGCTGCGGTTCGTGAAAGGGCACGACCTGCGCCAGGTGCTGCTCGCGCTCGGCGTCGCCCTCGTCCTGAACGACCTCGCCCTGATCGTCTGGGGCGGAGACACCTTCACCGTGCCGGTCCCGCCGGCGCTGCAGGGACCCCTCCAGATCGGGGCCCTCGCCTACCCCAAGTACCGCCTGTTCGTCCTCGCCGTCTCCGTCCTCATCTTCATCGGCCTGTGGCTGGTCCTCCACCGCACGCGGCTGGGAGCGCTGATCCGCGCCGGCGTGGACGACCTGGAGATGGTCGATGCCATGGGCGTGGACATCAAGCGCGTGTTCATCTACACGTTCATGTTCGGTTCCGCGCTCGCCGGGGTCGGCGGCACCCTCGGCGGGGCGTTCCTTTCGCTGTACCCGAGCGCAGACGTGGAAATCCTCGTGTTCAGCCTCGCGGTCGTGATCATCGGAGGCCGGGGGAGCCTGGTCGGCGCGGCGGCGGGAAGCCTCCTGGTGGGGATGCTCGCCACCTTCGGCCAGGTGTGGTTTCCGGAGCTCGCGTACTTCGTGATCTTCGGGCCCATGGCGATCTTGCTCGCCTTCCGTCCGCTCGGATTGTTCGGACGCGCGGCCTGACGGCGGGAGGGGGCGCGGATGAAGCGCAGCGCAGCAGCAGTCCTCGCCGCCGCGCTCCTCTCCGTTCCGCTCGTCTTGCCCGGGTACAAGACCAGCCTGGCGACCGAGATGCTGATCTTCGCGGCGCTGGCGATGTCGATCGACATCCTCGCCGGATATGCCGGCCGCACCTCGCTCGGGCACGGCGCCCTCTTCGGCGTGGCCGCGTACGTGGTCCTGTACCACGTGACGGTGGCTGGAGGAGATCCGTGGGTGGCCGCGCTCCTGGGCATCGCGGCGGCGACGGTGGCTGCGACGATCTTCGCGGTGCTCGCGATCCGCGCCTCCGGCGTCTACTTCCTGCTCATCACCCTCGCTCTCGGCATGATCGTCTGGGGCATCTGCCAGCGCTGGACCTCGGTGACGGGCGGCGAGAACGGGCTGCGCGGCGCCGTGCGTCCCGCGGCCGTCGCCGGGCCCGCCGCCTTCTACTACTTCGTGCTCGCAGCGACCGCGCTGATGGCGTTCGGGATGTGGCGCTTCGTCCATTCTCCCTTCGGGCTCACGCTCCGGGGGATCCGCGCCAGCGAGTCGCGCATGCGCTCGCTCGGGTACGACGTCTCGCTGCACCTGTTCGTCGGCTTCGTCGTCTCCGGCTTTTTCGCCGGAGCGGCCGGCGTGCTGTACGCGTTCTTCAACAGCTTCGCCAGCCCGGCGACCGTCGCGCTCGCCCAGTCGGTCGAAGGCCTGCTGATGGTGATCGTCGGGGGGGTCGGCACCCTGGTCGGCGGCCTGGTCGGTTCGGTCGCCATCATCACCCTGCAGAATTTCGTGAGCTACCACACCGAGCGGTGGTCCCTGGTGCTCGGGCTGGTGTTCATCGTGACCATGATCTTCGCGCCCGAAGGGCTGGTCGGCAGGGCGCGCATCCTGCTCGCCCGCCACGCGGCCAGGGTCCGGGAGCCATGAGGAACGCAGTCCCATCGACGTCCACGTCACGGAGGTCAAGATGCGTCGCCGCGCATTTCTGAAAACCGCGGGCACCGGCCTGCTCGCACTCTCCTCGCGCGTCCGCCGGGCCCTCGCCGCCGGCGAGCCCATCCGCATCGGCCTGCTCTCGCCGCTGACCGGCGTCATCGCCGCCGGCGGCCGCGAGCTGGTGGACGGGTTCAACCTCTACTGGGACCAGGTGGGACGCAAGGCAGGCGGCCGCGAGATCGAGGTCGTGGTCGAGGACGACGCGAGCAACCCGAACACCGCGCTGCAAAAGGCGCGGCGGCTGGTCGAGCAGCGCAACGTGCACATGCTGGTGGGCGACATCCTCGCGAACACGGGCCTCGCCGTGGCGGAATACGTGAAGGGAAACGGCGTCCCGTACTTCATCCCCGTCATCGCGGCCGACGATCTCACCCAGCGCAAGCGGATCCCCAACGTGATCCGGATCGCCGGCTACTCGGCCAGCCAGAGCACGCGGCCGCTGGCCGATTACGCGCTGAAGCACGGCGTCCGCAAGGTCATCACCGTCTCGCAGGACTACACCTTCGGCCACGAGCAGTGCGGCGGGTTCTGCCAGATCTTCACCGAGGGTGGCGGCGCGGTGCTGCAGCAGATCTGGCACCCGCTCAACACCCCCGACTTCAGCCCCTACCTGCCGCAGATCCAGAGCCTCAATCCGGACGCCGTCTTCGCCATGGAGACCGGCGCCGACGGCTCGCGCTTCATCCAGCAGTGGGCGAACTTCGGCCTCAAGGACAAGATCCGGCTCTTCACCTCGATGAACGCCACCGACCAGTCCATCATCCGCACCCTGGGCCCCGAGGCGGAGGGGGTGCTCTCGGCCGGCCACTTCTGCGAGGGCCGCGACGACGCAGCCAACAAGAAGTTCGTCGCGGACTACGAGAAGGCGTTCGGCAAGCTACCCTCCATCTATGCCTTCTCGCACTACTCGGGCGCGATGTGGCTGGCGCAGGCGTTCGAGGCGATCGGCGGCAAGGTCGAGGACAGGCCGCGGTTCCTCGAGGCCGTCCGCAAGATCAAGCTGTCGGCCTCCCCGCTGGGCCGGGAGGTGAGCCTCGACAAGTACGGAAACCCCGTCTACGACATCTACATCCGGAAGGTCGCGCGCCGCGCCGACGGCAAGCTGTGGAACGTCCCGGTCGAGGTGTACCAGGGCGTGTCGCAGTTCTGGAAATACGATCCGGAGCAATACATGAAGCAGCCTCCCTATTCGCGGGAGTTCCAGGGAATCAAGAAGGCGTGATCGATCGCCCGCTGCTCCGGCTCGAAAGCGTGAGCGTCGCCTACGGCGCGTTGCGCGCGGTGGACGGGGTCTCGCTCACCGTCCGGACGGGCGAGCGGCGCGCCATCATCGGGCCCAACGGCGCAGGCAAGACCACTCTCTTCAACGCCATCGCCGGAGAGCTCCGCTGCTCGAGCGGACGGATCGAGTTCCTCGGCCGGGACGTCACGCGGCTGCGCACGCATCGCCGCGCCGCCCTCGGCATGGGCCGGACGTACCAGATCACCAACCTGTTCGGCGACCTCACGGTCGAGGAGAACGTCCGCCTCGCCGTGCGGGGCGTGGGCCGCAGGAAGTTCTCGCTCTTCGCCGACGACGGCTCGCCGGCGCCGGAAGAAGAGCCCGCCGTGCAGGCCGCGCTGGCCGTCGCGGGGATCCAGAAGCGGCGGGACACGGTGACGCGCACGCTCTCGTATGGCGAGCAGCGCCAGTTGGAGCTGGCGCTGGCCCTCGCAGGGAAGCCGCGGCTCTTGCTGCTCGACGAGCCCGCGGCCGGGCTGTCCGCCTCGGAGCGCGCCCGCATGGCCCGGATCATCCGCGAGCTGCCGAGCGAACTTTCCATGGTCCTGATCGAGCACGACATGGAGCTGGCGCTGGGCCTGACCGACTACGTCACCTGCCTCCACTTCGGCCAGGTCTTGACCGAGGGGAATCCCGACGCGATCCGCAACGACGACAAGGTCCAGGAGGTGTACCTGGGAAAGCCGCACCATGCTTGACGGCCTCTCGGTCTCCGGGTTGCACAGCTACTATGGCGAAGCGCACATCCTCCAGGGCGTGTCGCTCGAGGTGGCGCAGCGCCGGGTGGTCGCCTTGCTGGGGCGGAACGGCATGGGAAAGAGCACCCTCATCCGCTCGATCATGGGCCTGCGCCCGCCTCTGGTCCACGAAGGGAACGTCTCCTACCGAGGCGAGAGCCTGCGCGGCCTGGAGCCGCACCAGATCGCTCGGAGACGCATCGGGCTCGTGCCGCAGGGCCGCCGGTTGTTTCCGTCGCTGACGGTGATCGAGCACCTCACCATGGTCGCCCGGCGGGCGGGCAGCTCGTGGACCGTCGCGCGGGTTCTCGAACTGTTTCCCCGGCTCGCCGAGCGCCGCAATCACCGAGGCAACCAGCTCTCCGGGGGAGAGCGTCAGATGCTCGCGGTGGCGCGCGCGCTGATGCTCGACCCCGAGCTGCTCCTGATGGACGAACCGTCCGAGGGCCTCTCGCCGGTGATGGTGCAGCAGCTGGAAGGGATCCTCCAGCAGCTCAAGCAGGGCGGCCTCGCCATCCTGCTGGTCGAGCAGAACCTCTACAGCGCGCTCGCGGTCTCCGACGAGGTCTACGTGCTGGAGACGGGGAGCATCGTCTACCGCGGTGGCGCGGACGATCTGCTGCGAGATCCCACCCCGATCCAGCGATTCCTCGGAGTGAAGTGAAGCGCGGCTCCCCGCCGCGGAGGACCTGGGCATGATCGACGATCGCCACGGAGCGTTCTGCGCGGACGAGACCGTCTCCCTGCGCGGCGCGGCCGTCGGGCCGCTCGCTGGGCTGCGCTTCGGCGCGAAGGACAACTTCGACGTCGAGGGACAACGGACCGGCGGCGGAAACCCGGATTGGCTGCGCACGCACGATCCCGCCGCCGCGACCGCGCCGGCGCTGCGGGCGCTTCTCGACGCAGGCGCCGAGCTGGTGGGCAAGACGCAGATGGACGAGCTGGCCTACAGCATCAACGGGGAGAACCACTTCTACGGAACTCCCGTGAATCCGAGAAACCCGGACCGCATCCCAGGCGGCTCGTCCAGCGGATCGGCGGTGGCGGCAGCCGCCGGCCTCGTCGATTTCGCCGTGGGCACCGACACAGCGGGATCGATCCGCGCTCCCGCATCGTTCTGCGGGATCCACGGCCTGCGGCCGAGCCACGGGGCCATTCCGATCGAGGGATGCATGCCTCTGGCGCCGAGCTACGACACGGTCGGCTGGTTCGCAAGGGATCTGGAGGTGCTCGCGCGGGTGGGGCAAGTCCTGCTGCCAGCGCAGGCTGCTGCCCAGCCCAGGCGCCTGCTCATCGCGACCGACGCCTTCGCGCTGGCCCGCGAGCCGGTCCGCACCGCCCTGGCGTCGCACGTGGGCCGCCTGCGCGCTCGATTCGCGCGCGTGGAGGAGATCGCGCTGAGCGGGGAAGGCCTCTTCGCCTGGCAGCAGGCGATGCGCGTCATTCAAGGCTACGAGGTGTGGCGCGCCCACGGCGAGTGGATCGCCCGCGTGAAGCCCTCCTTCGGGCCGGGCATCCGGGAGCGCTTCCAGTGGGCGTCCACCATCACCCAGGAGGAGGCGGCGGCCGCCTCCGCGCGGCGCAGCGCGATCGCCGCCCGGCTCGACGCCCTGCTGGAAGGGTCGGTGCTGTGCATGCCGACCGTACCGTTCGTCGCGCCCCTGAGGAACGCGCCCACCGCGGAGCAGGATCGCACCGACGCGCTCTCCCTCCTCTGCGTCGCGAGCCTCGGCCGCCTGCCGCAGCTGACCCTTCCCGTCGCGGAGGCGGTGGGCTGCCAGGTCGGCCTGTCCCTTCTCGGCGCGCGCGACACCGACCGCGCCCTGCTCGAGACGGCCTTGTAGTCGCCTTTCCACTTCCGGAGCGGGGCTCGGACCTACGTCCGATGGCAGCGGCCGGGCGAGCGCCTGTAAGCGTGTCGTCCATTCCGATTACCCTCACCGTCCAATCACGCTCAATCACGCGCCCGACTGGCGCACCAATCGAAGGGGGTCGTGCATGCGTTTGCGTTTCGCGGCAGCACTGGTGATCGCAGGGTTCCTCGCGGCATGCGGTGGCGCAGTCTCCACCGAGGACGAACGCTCCTCTTCGGCAGCGCTGTCGCAGCACGCCGCGCACGCTGCGGTCTGTGGAGCGGCCGCGCCCAGCGCTGCCCGGTGTCATTCCCACGTCCGCATCGACGGCACGGGTAACCCCGCGGCGACCGCCGGTCCAACCGGCTACAACCCGGCGGACCTGATCGCGGCGTACAAGCTGCCGACCACGGGCGGGGCGGGCCAGACCATCGCCATCGTGGACGCGTTCGACGATCCGAACGCCGAGAGCGATCTGGGCGTCTACCGATCGACTTTCGGGCTTCCCCCCTGCACGACCGCCAACGGTTGCTTCCGCAAGGTGGACCAGAACGGCGGCACCAAGTTCCCGCGCGCCAACTCGGGCTGGGCGCAGGAGATCTCGCTCGATCTCGACATGGCGAGCGCCATCTGCCCCAATTGCAAGATCCTCCTCGTCGAGGCGACCTCCAACTCCT
>WNFE01001906.1_pt1 | contig 15246 bp, 10 predicted proteins | sample 5400451 | NCBI WGS metagenome assembly WNFE01 (sample SAMN13153344, study PRJNA577476) | soil metagenome | isolation source: 200 cm saprolite under Douglas fir tree site 2 hole 2 | place: USA:California | collected 2015-04-18 | reverse complement strand
TTCGTCCAGGATCAGGACCTGGGAATATGGACGGCGCCCGGTGGCAACAAGGTGGCCTGGTTCAAAGACCCGGATGGGAACGTGCTTTCCGTTAGCCAGCACGAGTAGCGGGCATGGGCACGGGATCATTGCCGTTTCGTAGAGACGTAGCTTGCTACTTCTCTACCAACCTTCGTAGGGAAAAGCGACTCGGGAGGGACGGGTAAGACAAGCAAAAAATTGGGAGACGGGACTGAAATGCCCGCCTCCCGTTGGGGAGATATGTATCTCGTAACTAATTACAGACCGCTGTCACCGTCGTTGGCCTCGGCCGAGTGCAGCACACGGAAGGTGTTGCCGCCGTTGGACCACACCAGCACCAGCGCGTCCTGTCCTTTGGGTACGCCGCCCAGCGCCCTCTGAACGTCGGCCGCGCTCTGCACCGGCTTGCGATCCACTTCGACGATCACATCACCGGACTGCAAACCGGCATTGTCCGCTGGGCTGCCCGGTTGCACCTGCTGAATTACCGCTCCGTGAAGGTCGTGCGGCGCTTGCAGCTGCTCGCGTACTTCCGGAGTGATATCAGCCAGTCCAATTCCCCAGCGCGGTTTGCCGTGTCCAGCGTCAGCCGTTTCTTTGTCTGAACGGTCGCGGCTTCCCATCGCTTCCAGGGTGACCGGGATCTCCACGCTCTTGCCATCACGCATGACCTGAAGATGGATCGTCGTGCCCGGGTTCTTCTGTCCAACTTCCACTTGCAATGCGCCCGCGTCGCTCACTTCGCGTCCGTCGAGCTGTGTAATAACGTCACCCACCTTCAGGCCTGCTTTGGCTCCCGGCGATTCCGGCTCGATCTGGCTCACGACGGCGCCGACCGCGTTGGTCATGTGAAAGAACTTAGAATTGTCCGGAGTTACGTCGGAAATTCCGATTCCCATGTAGCCGTGCGTGACCTTGCCAAACTGAATCAGCTTTTCCACCGTGGGACGCACGATCTGTGTGGGAATGGCGAATCCCATGCCCGAGAACGAGCCCGACGGGGAGATCAGGAACGTGTTGATCCCTATCACTTCGCCGCGTGCATTCACCAGCGGTCCGCCCGAGTTTCCCTGGTTAATGGCCGCATCCGTCTGAATGAACTGTCCCGGTTTGCGGGCATCATCGGAGGATGGATTAGGACGATTCAGCGCGCTGACAATGCCGCGAGTCACCGTAAAGCGGAATCCAAACGGGTTGCCGAACGCCAGGACGGTCTGGCCCTGGTGCAGCTTCGTAGAATCCCCCCATGGCGCGTTGGGTAGGTCATGGCCTTCTACCTTGATAACCGCCAGATCGGTCAGCGGATCGGTGCCCACAACCTTGGCCGCGAGGATTCTGCGGTCGCTCATGGTAACGCGAACGTCGGTTGCGCCATCCACCACGTGGTTGTTGGTCACGATGTATCCGTCGGGCGAGATGATCACTCCGCTACCCAGCCCGTGCTCAACCCGTTGCTGTTGCCGCGGCCGCATCTGCTGTCCGAAGGAGTGACCGAAAGGACCGAATTGCTGGCCAAATGGCTGGTCGCCGGATTGCTGGTCGCCAAATTGCCGCTCAAAAAATTGCTGCATGTCCCCGGCGTCTCCTCCGGCCATGTTGGCTTTCGCGCGCGATGTCACCGTCACGTTCACGATGGCGGGGGTGACGCGCGCGGCTAGGGTTTCCATGGCTTGGTCAAGTGAGAGTAGCGCACCAACACTGTTGCTATCGAGCGGCGTCGTGGTGGGGCTCGCCATGGCTGCCGCCGCTCTTGCCGGCGTTGCTTTCATGACGTCGTAAGTTACGAGCGAACCAACCATGGCGATCGCCATAACCGGCACGATCAGATGGCGGCCTAGTTTGCTTTTCAAGTTTGCGATCCAGCTTTTCATTTCTTCCTTCTCCTCTTGTTTAGTAGTCATGTTTAGTAGTCATGCAGGTTGTGCAACTAGTTATTTAGTTGATAACGGCAAAAAAACTCATATCGACTTCACGACAATTCCTGGCTCCATTCGACCGTACGCTGGGCCAATCACCGTTACCTGCCAGACGCACAGGTCCCAGACCACCGAGCCGGAAGCGTCGTACCGCTCGGTGTGCATGATGAGAATCAGCGTCTGAGGCGCAATAGCGCTTTCCTCCGACATGCTGCTGCGGATCAGCACGGGAGGATCCACTCTTCGCTGTGTCGCCTTAGCCGGGACGATGGCGGACTTGCCCGGCTTCATTTTTGCCATTGCCAGTGTCGCCGCAGGCTTTGCCGCCGCAGACACCGAAGGCTTCACCTCGGGCTTCACCACGAATTTCGTCGGCACAACCTGCGCACCCAGGCGTGAGATTGGACCTACGTCACCGCTGTCGGACGCCATCATGGAATCTGCCGAACCAGTCTCGAAAGAAACCAGCCGGGGAGCATCCGAAAACACCATCAGGCAGGCGAGCGACATTCCTGCCAACAACACCGGGGCCGGCTTCCACACACGCGTGGCACCCGGCCGCTTTTCATCCAGTATCTGCGCTACTCGAAACGACATGTGCCGGATACGGCCAACCGCCGCCTGCGCCAGCGCGAGTCCCCGGCGCAGCAGGCTCTTTTCGGCCAATATCTCTGCCAACGAGACCAGGCACTCCGCATAGGCTCGTGGACTCGCGGTCTTGGCCAGCACGAGGTCATCGCAGGCCATCTCGCGTTCCAACGCCAGCTTTTTCTCGATCCACCAAACCGCCGGATGAAAGAACAGCAGCGCACCCAAAACTTTCTGAATGAGGTTGGTCCAATCATCCCAGCGCCGCAGATGCGCCAGTTCATGCAGCAAGATCGCATTTAATTCAACCGGAGAAAGCTCGCGCATGGCCCACGACGGAATGACCACCAGCGGCTTCAAAAACCCGATGGCTGTCGGTACCTGGAGACGGTCTGAGACGCAGACTGCCACCGGCCTCGAAGAATCGAACTCTTCCAAAGTCTCTTGCAGCAAAGGGTCGAGATCGGGGGCATCGATTCGCACGCAGCCTTTCCGGAGCCGCCGCAAATGCCAGAACCCGACGCCGATTCTGAGCAGGCCCGCCACCGCCATCAGCAGCCAGCCGGCGAATAAGTAGAGTGCCCACGAAGCCGGCAGGGTGATCTCGGATTTCGCCATCTCCCCGCCGTTCGAGCCGAAGAATCCAAGCAAGGGGAGCGCCGCAATTCCCAGGAGGGTCGAGAACCAGACCGCAAAGCGGGTGCCCGAGTTCTGCCGCCCCAGCGCCCTCAGCAGAATCCACGCCAGCAGCGCAATTCCGATTCCCTCCGCGGTGCAGTTCAGCATCCGCGCGGCGGAAAGCCGCGCGATAAATTGCAGATTGAGAGACCCCACAGCGAGGGTTTGAAAATCGACGGATTCGAGAAGCGCGGCGGTCATTTCTTCTTTTCTCCCAGCGCTTCGCCCGTAGCGTCCTTCGGTTGCAGGAGTTGCCGCAGCCGTTTCAGTTCCTTGGCCTCGACTCCCTGGTCCTCGAGAATGTTCAAGACCAACAGCTCATGCGAATCCTTGAAAAATCGGCTCACCAGGTGCCGGATTTCGGATCGTGTGGCTTCCTGGCGCTCCACCATCGGAATGTACACGTGGGCGCGGCCGTCCTTGACGTGCTTTACGTATCCTTTGTTTTCCAGGACGCGGATCGTGGTCAGCACGGAGTTATAAGCCAGCGACGGTTTGTGCGGCAAGCCGTCGAGAACCTGCTGGACGGTAGCCGAGCCCTTCAGCCACAGCACATCCATCAGCCTCAACTCAGCTTCCGTCAGGGTTTCAGACTTCCTCGGGGGCACGAACCAATCTCCTTGTGCTTATTAGACGCAGCAGCGGGCCCAAACGTCAACTAATTATTTAGTTGCCAGAATGAATTCGCTGGTTGCCCAAGGATGGCGAACTTCGCAGGGGACTGCCAAACCGGATAATGGATTGTAAAATTTGTTATTGAACCAGACCTCTTGTAGCAAGTCGCTACGCATCTAGTTATTTAAGGTTCAATTAAGGTGCCCTCGAGGCTGGGGCTGCGTATGAATATTCGTAGAAATAGCGTGCTAGTTCTGGCGGGGATTGTCGTTGCTATCTGCATTTTCGCGCTACCTGGCATGGCTCAAGAGAAGCAGGAAAAGAAGGACTTTAGCTACGCGGTCGGACCTGGCGCCGTGATCTCCATTACCAACAACTACGGCCGCATCACCGTCAAGCCTTCCGGAAGCAGTCAGGTGGTGGTCGAGACTGTGTCCCATTCCGACGCGGTCAGCCTGGTGAACGAGCAGCATGGCGACCGCATCGAGCTGCGCTCGATGTCCAGCCGGCAGGGAACCAATCTGGTGGATTACACCGTGTTAGTCCCAGCCGCGGCCTTCGTCAGCCTGCGATCGTCCGACGGAACTTTGCGGGCTGAGGGGTTGCGCGGCGATGTGGTCCTCGAAGCCGCGTCCGGTTCGGTGGAGGTGACTGGCATCAGTGACGCCCACTTGCACGTGAAAACTCTCAGCGGACCGATCAGCCTGACTGACATTCGCAACAGCCATCTGGACGTCCATTCGGTGAGCGGCGACGTCAATCTTCACAATGTCACCGGACCATCGGTTGAGGTGAATTCGGGATCTGGTCGAATCATGTACGAAGGCGATCCAGGCCGGCTGGGAGACTACTTGCTCACCAGTCACACTGGCAACCTCGAAGTCTCGATTCCCGCCAGCGCCTGGGTCGAGATCAAGGCACGCTCCATAAAAAATCAGTCCGACCCGGAGTTTCCCAGCGCCAGCAACGTACCGTCGATGGGCCAGATCAATCTATTGGGAAAGTCTGGCAAAATTGGATCCCGCTTTGAGCTGCGCTCCTTCAGCGGCAAGATCCACCTCAAGCGCCCCTGAGTGAAAAGGATCACGTGGGGACAGCCCGGCTGTCCGGCGGAGCCAAGCTCCGCGGTTCTTTTGACCCACCCAGCATTCGGAGGTTACCAGGGGACCCGACCTTCGGTCAGGTCCCAAAAGTAAATAGAAGCTCCGGTTGAGTTCATTCCGCATCCAGTGTAGATTTTATGGTGGTGCCGCCGTTATGCAGTCGATCTCGAAAAAGATAGCGTTGCTGTGCTTGCTGCTGACTTTCTGTTCAGCGGCAGCCTTGGTTGCGCATCACCACTCGGGCCCGACCGATGCTTTGAAATGTACGGTCTGCGTCACTGCCCATTCAGCTTCTCTTAAACCTGTTTCCACCCTTCCGAAGCGGTCGTTCGTTCGGGTTCCTACCGTCCGGCTGGAACCAGTCTCTGCCAAGCAGCACCTGGTAGCGTTTGCCCTCAGCGTTCGTCCACCTCCCGCAGTCTAGAAATTCGAAACCATAAAGCTCGAATCGACGGGTGCGCCCCGCGTGCACTCCGTCCCCAATTTCTTAGACTTCTTTGGAGGAATCATGCTGGCTTTCTACAAGAAGCCGCTATTTGCGGCTTTCCTATTCGTTCTCTCTCTGTCTCTGCTCCCCCGCGCCAGCGCGCAATCGGGTGGAAGCTCGACCTCACTTACCGGTACGGTGACTGATCCCACGGGCGCGGTGGTTGCCAACGCGATCGTGGAAATTCGCAACCCGGTCAGCGGCTTTAACCGGACCACCACTTCCGACAGTGGGGGGAAATTCAGCATCCCCAATATTCCGTTTAATCCCTACCACGTTGCCGTCTCAGGCCCGGGCTTTGCTCCCTACACCCAGGATGTTGATATTCGATCGGTCGTTGCCGTGAACCTCAACATCACCCTGCAGGTTGGAGGCTCCGCGGAAACCGTAACCGTCGAGGGCGCCGGCGAAGATCTGTTGGAGAAGACCTCGACTTTTCACACCGATGTCGACCGCGGCCTGTTCGACAAAATGCCTCTGGAAAGCAGATCCTCCTCGGTGAGTTCGCTGGTGACCCTGTCTTCACCGGGAATCGCCGCCGATTCAAACGGCCTTTTCCACGGCTTAGGAGACCACGCGGAAAACTCGTTCTCCGTCGACGGCCAGCCCATCACGGACCAGCAAAGCAAAGTCTTCTCCAACCAGATTCCCCTCGATTCGATTGAGTCGATGGAAGTTATTTCCGGCGCGCCGCCTGCGGAATTCGGCGAGAAGACGAGCGTCGTGATCAATGTGACCACGCGCTCGGGCCAGGGCATGACCACGCCCAAGGGCAGCGTCACGGCTTCCTACGGGAGTTTTGGCACAGCCGACCTCGGGATCAACCTCGGCTACGGTGGGCAAAAGTGGGGGAACTTCATTTCCGCCAACGGTTTGAACAGCGGCCGCTTTCTCGACCCGCCCGAGTTCGCCGTTATACACGACAAGGGCAATGAAGAAAATCTCTTCGACCGTGTGGACTTCCAACTCTCGCAAGCGGATTCGATTCACGTCAATCTGGGCTTCACGCGCTCCTGGTTTCAGACCCCGAACGCATTCGACAACCTGAACGTCACCGACCAGGATGGCAATCCCGTGGGCTCGACCGACCAGCGCTCACAGATCAAGACTTTCAATATTGCGCCATCGTGGACCCGGGCGCTCAACCCCAACGCGGTTTTCACCCTGGGCGGGTTTGTGCGGCGTGACCAGTACCACTACTATCCCAGCGACAATCCCTTTGCTGACCTCGGCCCCATACAGCAGGAGACTGTAGCCCAGCACAGGACGCTGACCAACGCTGGCCTGCGCTCCGATCTCTCTTACGTGAAGGGCATCCACAACGTAAAAGTGGGAGCCACCTATCAGCAGACCTTCCTGGACGAGAACACACACTTCGGGATCGTCGATCCATTGCTGAACGCGCCCTGCCTGGATGCGAGTGGCGCGCCGGTCGCCGGTTTCAACGATCCTTCGGAGTGCGTCGGCCCGAATCAGCCCAACGTGGCCTCCAACCCCAATGCGACCGCACCGTTCCTGCCGCTCCTGGGGTGCTATGACCTGACCCGGCCAACTCCATCGTCAGCGGACGGCTGCGCCGGCGCCACCAGCACCTTGTTCCCCTTCCTCGGGCACACCGACATCAAACAACTCGCCTTGTTTGCCCAGGACACGATTACAAAGGGACCCTGGTCGCTCAATCTCGGGCTGCGTGGCGATTTCTATAACGGCCTGACCACCCACAGGGAAGCAGAACCTCGCCTCGGTCTCGCCTACAACGTGAAGAAGACCAACACCGTACTTCGCGTTTCCTACGCACGCGTGCTGGAGACTCCTTTCAACGAGAATCTGGTGCTGGCCAACAACGGATGCAATTCCCTGGTCTTGTCCTCGCTGCTTGGCTGTTCCGCGCCGGGCGAGGTCACACCGTTCAGCCCCGGCTGGCGCAATGAATTCCACGCCGGTCTGCAACAGGCTTTCGGGAAGTATGTGGTCTTCTCTGGCGAATATGTCTGGAAATACACCCACAATGCCTACGACTTCAGCGTGCTGGGAAGCACTCCTATTACGTTCCCGATCGAATGGCACAACTCTAAGATTCCGGGATTTGCCGGACGCGTCAGCGTGCCCGACTTCCATGGATTCTCGGCGTTAATGGTCTTCTCCAGCGTCGCGGCGCGCTTCTCCACTCCTCAGATCGGTGGAGCCGGCGCTGTCCCTTCGGGAACAGTGGGCAGTGCCTTCACCGCATTCCGGATAGACCACGACGAGCGGTTCAACCAGACCACGCACGTCCAGTACCAACCCTGGCAGCGGGGGCCGTGGCTCGGCTTCAACTGGCGCTATGACAGCGGTCTGGTGGCTGGCGCAGTACCAGTCGCGGACGCGTCGGGGACAGTTGACCTTTCTGGTCTGACCGGCGACCAACAGCTGCAGGCAGGGCTCTTCTGCGGCAATGTGCGTCCTACCTTGACCACGCCGCTGGAAACTTGCACATCCGGCTACGGATCAACCCTGATCAGCTTGCCTGCGCCTGGGAAAGAGAACGACGACACTAATCCGCCCCGCGTCGCCCCGCGCAATCTGTTTGATCTCGCGGTCGGCGACGACAATCTTTTTCATGGGGAACGCTACAAGTGGAGCCTGCAGCTCACCGCTATCAATGTGACCAACAAGGTTGCGCTCTACAACTTCCTTTCAACCTTCAGTGGAACTCACTACGTCACGCCGCGAGCCCTTACCGCGGAACTGGGCTTCCATTTCTGAAGCAGGCTCGGCGATAGCTGGGCGGCCGGGTTCAATCCTGGCTGCCCAACGAACGTCAGATGAGCGACAGCGCTCGATTTATAATGCCGTGCAATGCTCACTCGCCCCGGGAACCCTGTTCGTTCCCTATGTTTGATCGTCGCCTTGCTCGCCGTTCTCGCGGCGGGCGCTTTTGGCGCGTCGTCCTGGAGCGGTGTGGTGCGCGACGGCGTGGGAAAGCCGATTGGCGAAGCCACCGTAAGACTGCGTTCGAAGTCGAGGGATCGCGACTACGCAGCCACAACTTCAGCAAACGGCAATTTCGCATTATCCGGAATGGCCGCGACTGATTACGAACTCTCCGTAGAGGCTTCCGGAAACTCGTGGCACGCGACGAGTCTAGTCACGATCAAAGACGGCGACACGCTCACCACGAACTTACAAGTTTTCTCCCAACCGCCGGAACTGCGGCTTCTGCCCGCCAGCGAAGAAGCCTCTCCCCAGGCCAGCGGCGGTGAGCGCCTTTCAAGCGGAGAGGTTTCCAGTCTGCCTCTGAACGCGCGCGACTTCAGCAAGTTGCTGCTGCTCGCGGCAGGCACCATGACCGACGCCAACGGCGCCGCCAATTTTACCCAGCAGTTTGCGGTGAATGGACAACGCGGCTCTGCCACGGTGTTTGCCCTGGACGGATTTGACACCACCGATCCGGAAATGGGCGGCGCCACCTTTTCCAACTTCAACGTGGACGCGATTCAGGAAGTGCAGGCCAGCTCGGGAGTGATGCCGGCGGAGTTCGGACATGGAGCGGCCAGTTTCACCAACGTAGTCACTAAATCCGGCGTGAACCAGATCCACGGCAGCTTCTTTGAATTTGCCCGCAACGCCGCCTTCGATGCGCGGAATTACTTTGACCACAAGAGTGTCGCGGACGAGCGTCGCATTCCTCCTTTCGTCCGCAACGAATTCGGCTTCACCAACGGCGGGCCGGTCGTCTTTCCCCACCTTTACAATGGTCGCGACCGCACTTTCTACTTCGGCCAGTACCAGGGCTTTCGCCAGGTGCTGGGGACAACTCAGGTGTTCCCCGTACCTACCGCGGCGGAGCGCCAGGGAATCGACACGCTCACTTTCCCCGGCGATACGCTGACGGTTCCGGTGAACCCTGCGATCGTGCCGGTTCTCGACCACTACCCGCTGCCCAACGATCCCTCGGGAGCTTACGGCGATCGCACTTACGCGGCGTCTTCGAAGATTTACACTCGCACCGACCAATTTTCGGTGCGCGTCGATCACCGCGTTTCCGACAAGGCAACGCTGTTGACACGATTCAGCCTAAACCAGGTCACCGGTCCACTCACCAATCCTGATCAGACCGCGATTGATCCTAGTTTCGGAGTTCAGTTCTTCGATCACCAGCGCAACGCGGGCGTGAAATATTCGCGAACCATTTCTCCTCATCTGATTTCCGACACTTCGTTCGGCTACATTCGCAGCACGCCATTTTTCCCCACCGTCAATCACACTCAGCCTGCAATGGCTTACGGCGATGGACTTTTTCAGGGTTTCAATTCGGCGGGTGGTTCGATCTTCGGATCATTTGGCAACCTCTACCAGTTGAAGCACGACATGAGTTACGTCCATTCGGCGCATGCCTTCAAGTGGGGCACGGAAATTCGCTTCAACCGCGACGCCACGATCTTCGGCACCAATCCCAACGGGCTATACAGCTTCGGCGGAGGCACCGCCTACTCTCCCGTGCTCATCACCTCGGCCAGCGGCACGCACGATATCCAGCCCGGAGATCCGCTGCCTGATTCCCTCACCGGCCTGCTCACCGCCACACCTTATTCATACAGCGTGATCGCCGCCGCAAGTGTGACGCCCACAGGGGACAGGTTCGACGAAGCCGCGGTCCGCCGTGAGGCTTACAACTTCTACTTTCAGGACACCTGGAAAGCCAGTTCTCGTCTAACCCTCAACTACGGGCTGCGTTACGAAGTGAACAGCCGCATTCACGAGGCTGAGAATCGCACTTCGCTTCCAAAATTTATCGGCGCGGACGGGAAAGATGTTCCGTACTGGGACCACAACGCGAAGCAGATCTTCCTGTACAACCCGCAGCCCCCCTACGATCAGGACTGGAACGGCTGGGGGCCGCGCCTTTCCATAGATTACGCCGTGACCAGCCATACAGTGCTGCACGCCGGAGGCGCGATCACAACTATCGTTCCCAATCTGTGGCAAGACAATTTCGTGACCGGGGCGCTCCCGCTCGCAACCAGCCTTTATGCCAGCGCCTTGCCCAACGTTCCCTTGCCATTCCAAAATACGCCCGTGCCGGTAAGTCTCCCGCCCCCGTACACAATCGCGGGCCAACTTCTGTTTCCTGGTGGTAACGCCAGTCACGTGCCTTCGAATACAGAAGTAGATCTGCCTCGTTACCAGGACGATCTGAAAGCGCTCACTGCGGGAAATCAGGTCCAGTTGCTTTCGATGACCGGCTTCGCCAAGAACTTCCGCAACGGTTACATCGAAAGCTACACGGCGGGCGTCGACCACGATTTTCGAGACGTGAAGTTTAGCGTGGCCTACGTGGCAACGGCGGGCGTTCATCTGGCCAGCGTCTATTCGCCCAACAGCTATGGCGGCGCCGGCCCCGCCTTCGCGCCGTTTACGCAATTCGATTCCAGCGGGAACGCAATCGGAGGCTTCGGGCCGGAGAGCGTGATGTCGAGCCGCTCGCACTCCACCTATCATTCGCTGCAAACCGGCGTCAGCAAGAACTCCGCCCGCGCGGGGTTAGGAATCCAGGCAAGCTATACCTATTCCAAGTCGCTGGATGACACCAGTTCGGTTCTCGGCGGATTCGTTTCAGGGGCGGGCGTGGTGCTTCAGACCTTTCCCCAGAATCCCTGGAATCCCGGCGCGGAGAAGGGCCCTTCTACCTTCGATGCCACCCACTCTTTCACCTTGAGTCTGATTCAGGTTCTGCCCCTGGACCGCGTGAGCTTTCTTCGTCCACTGGGAAGAACGCTCACGCGAGGTTGGCAATTCCTGAATATCACAACTCTTACAAGTGGGCCGCCGTTTACCGTCTACTCCGGAGTGCAACAAACGGGCGTCGGCGCGGGCGGCACCGATCGCCCCGATCTGGTGAAGCAACCGCATTTTTCCACCAGCGGCGCGGTGCGCCAGGATTATTTCGGTCTGGGTGCCAACAACTCTTCGTTTTTCAATATTCCAATCAATGTTCCCGGCGGGACTGGGCCCAACCACGGTCGCTTCGGCACCCTGGGACGCGATACCTTCCGCGGCCCCGGGTTCCAGGACTACGACGTGGCCCTGATCAAAGACACACCCTTTGGCCATCGTGGAAACGCGGAGCTGAGCACGGTGGAATTTCGTGCCGAGTTCTTTAATATCTTCAATTTGGTGAATTTCGGATTGCCGTCCAATATCCTGCGGGGAAGCGGGTTTGGGATCATCAGCAAAACCGCTGGACCCTCACGCCAGATCCAGTTCTCGCTGAAGCTGATTTACTGAACCAAGCCGGAGCAATCGGTGGAGCTTAAGACCGGCGTGCCGGAGCCGGGCCCGGAGGAAGAATCTCAACGTCTCCCGGACGATCGCTCTGAAGAGTCACGTACAAAACCGCCGCAGTCCAGGTAGGAAACAGATCGAGACCGGGAGTCAGCTCGGCTAGAAGCGTGGGAAGAAAGGCCCAATGCCATCCCAGCGTCCGGATAAGAATCACCGCCATGAACGCGTCGAGAAGCGTGTCCGCCGGCGAGAAGCCTCCGCCGGCGAAGAGCGGCAATGCGAAAATTTGAACCGCGTCCCCAACCATGGCAACCAGCAGGGCCAGCCTGTGTTCGGGAGACTTAATGGCATTGAGCAAATTAGAAATCTGCATAGAAACCTACTCATAGACAGGATACAACGACCGGAGTCGATTTCGTTTTCCGGGGTCACAGAAAGCAGCTCAGGTATTCCAGCCCCAAGCCCGTACTAGTATTTCCCGACTATTGCTCCAGCAGCTACCGTCATTTAGAGTGATGCAGCCATGCGATGGGACGATGCCAAGCGCCGTCTTAAATTAAGCCCGGTTGCGCGCAAGCGCTTGGGTGCGGCCGCCATTGTGCTGGTGGTGCTTTACATCGCTTTCGGGAGCGTCATCTGGTGGGCCATGAATCAACCCCCGGAGACTTTTGGCCGGGTAATGAAGAGACTGCCGGGGCCGGTCCCCTTTCTCCTTTTTCCGTTCGAGACTGCTTGGCTTCATGCCCGGGCCGGGAACCTGCGCGTCGGAGACGCGGCGCCGGATTTCACGCTGTTTAAAATCGACAAGTCCGATCGGGTTCAGCTTTCCGCCTTGAACAAGCAACAACCCGTCGTGCTGGTTTTCGGCAGCTACACTTGACCGCCCTTCCGGCGGGAGGTTCCTGCCCTCAACAAACTCTACGAGCAGTACCAGAATCGCGTAGCGTTTCTGGTGGTCTACATCACCGAAGCCCATCCCAGCGATATCTGGCAAATGCAGAGCAACATAAAGGACCAGGTCGTCTTCGCCAATCCGAAGAACGAAGAAGAGCGCGCCTATATTGCCGGAGCGTGTGTGCGCAAGCTCGGCATAAAGATTCCCAGCGTTCTCGATGAGTTTGGCAACGGGACGGAGCGTGCTTATACAGGCTGGCCCGACCGTCTTTATTTGATCGATGCGAACGGTCGCATCGCCTACAAAAGCAAGCCCGGCCCGTTTGGTTTTGAGCCCGATCTGTTGAGTGCAGCTCTGGCTCGCACCGTGGGAACCACGAAGGCAAGTAACTAACCACACCTCGAAGCTGGGCCGGCAACTACTTGCTTTGCGCGCCGTGTGAGCTGTTCGCTTTGTCAGTGCAGACAAAGCTCCGAGCGTCGTTCTGACTGCCGGTGCCGTTGTACGCTGCTACCTGGGGAAAAGGGCAAAGCGGGCGCGTCATCTTCACACCCTGTCCGGGGTCAAGGTCGTTCACGTATTTCGTTGCGATTATCTTTTCCGGAGCCACGCCGCTTTCGACCCACCGCTCCACTGCGCTCGAAATATCGTGTTCCGCATCGCCTTGTGGACCGCTCAGAGCTTGCCCGAAAGAGTTAGGCCCAGGCCCCATAAAGCAATGCTGCAATCCCGGTGCCATGAAAAGACGCATGAAGTCTTTGGTCTCGCCTCCCATCCTGGCCACGACACTCTCGTAGTAGTCGATTGAATTGATGGGCGAGATCGCGGCATCGCTCCAGCCGTGATAGATGATCAGCTTGCCTCCGCGTTTTCGAAAACGCCGCAAGTCGGGATCGGTCGCGTTGAGAATCGCGGCCATCTTCTTGTCGCCGAGTTTCGTGTCCTCATCCACCTTGAACTTCCGGAAGTCCCAGCCGGCATCTTCAAAGACCATGTCGCTGAAGAAATGAGTCCCGAAAGCAAAATGCAAACTTTGGCGGGGTGCCGGTCCGGTGATCCATAGACCCCATCCGCCCGGCCCCAGTTCGCCTCCTGGCACGTAGCCCGGGAAAATCTGCTTTCCGGCCGAAGTCCGCGGACCCGCGTAAATTTTCTTCAGGGCAGTGATCTGAGGGTCAGTCAGGCAGTTGTCCGATTCCGGTCCCGTGCACTTGAGCTTGGCCGGATCAAAATGGCACTGCATGGGCTCACTGATGATCCCATCGGCCAAGCCATCCTGGGCATCGCAGGAGGCGACGGCGGCGGCGCTGATAGCGGGCAGTTTGGCGAAAGAAATATAGCCCGCCGGATCCATCAAGGTCGCCTGGTTATTCCAGGCAGCTCCGGCGATCAGATGGGTCCAGAAGTTGGCGGGCGCGCCGGCAACAATTCCGTCATAGTCATCCGGAAAGCGTTGCGCTTCCATGAGCGCTTCCCGGCCGCCATCGGAGCAACTGGAGAAATATGAGTGCTGGGGAGCCTTGCCGTAAAAAGCTGTGATCACGGCTTTCGCCTTCTCCGACATCTCGTGAATGCCCCGATAGCCGAAATCAACGATCTTCTCAAGATGTCCCAGGGCCCAACTGGCGTCGGTTGCTTCGCCCCTATGACCCGTATCCGTAGCGGCAGTGGCGTAGCCTCGACTCACCAACGCGGCTAATCCACGATAATCAATTGACCCGGCGAAACCGCCGTTGCCCTGCCCTTGATATTTCCCGTTCCATCCCGAGGCGGGCATCCACACTTCAACTTTGATATCTGAATCTTTGGACGGCCTTATGTCAGCCATGACCCGGCAAAAAGCTGGGACGGCCTTGTACCCAGGCGAGCCCGGAAATTCCGGCGTACCTGCTGGCAGTGTGAACGCGCCTGCCGCCACCAGCTGCGCTGACGCGATGGTTGTGTTTTCAAACATGAGGGATGCGAGGTCCTGACATGATCGTGGAGCCGCGGCCGCGGCAGGCAAGCCGCAAGAGACCAGAAAGAGCGCGGGTATTGCTGACGGCAGGCGCATAGAGAACTCCCTAGGCTGAGACAAGTGGCGCGGCATCCCTTCGACTGCGCTCAAGGCAGGCTCTGCCGGCTGCGCAACTCGGCCATACTAGGGCGCTACCCTAACCATCACGACCGAATGAGGCGCAACCTTGGCCGAGAATTTTTCCTTGAATTGCCCCAGATCCTTCGCTCGCCACAGATCGCGAACGCCGGCACTGAGATGGCCGGGATAGCCGATATCTTCCCAGGAGACCGCAATCTCCTTTTCGCTAGTGTCACGATTGAGCAGAACTACGCTGCGGCTTCCATCCTGCATTTGCTTTGCCCAGACTTCCAGATTGCCGTCCTTGCGCACGCGGCGCCCCTGGCGTCCCATCGGGTCCTGATTCACCGCGATCACTTCTTTGTTGGTCAGAATATCGTGGATCTCCGGCTTCATGTCGCGCAGATCATTTCCGGCAAGTAGAGGAGCGGCAAGTAGCGCCCACAAGCTGAAGTGAGCGCGGTATTCATCCGTCGTCATGCCGCCGTTGCCGACCTCGAGCATGTCAGGATCATTCCAGTGGCCTGGCCCGGCGTAGCTCTGCAGCCCGTCTTGCAGATCGAGGATGTCAACCACGCCGAGGTGATGCTTGTCTTTGCCCT
>WNFE01007427.1_pt1 | contig 15262 bp, 16 predicted proteins | sample 5400451 | NCBI WGS metagenome assembly WNFE01 (sample SAMN13153344, study PRJNA577476) | soil metagenome | isolation source: 200 cm saprolite under Douglas fir tree site 2 hole 2 | place: USA:California | collected 2015-04-18 | reverse complement strand
AAAGTCCCTCTGGTGCTCGAATGAGGAGCGCCATATCCAAAAGCGGGGGTAATTCCTCGCTGGCCGGAGGAAGCGGAAGGTATGGAAACGTCTAAACGGGCACGAAGGCGAAAGCTGGATACGGCCAAGACGGACCTGGAGCCACTGCTTGCCGTACTCCGGAGGGCAGGGTGTCCATCAAGTGATCATCACAAGATGGAATCTGAAGGGCCTGCGGAGAAGTACCGGGCCGTAATCAATGGGGCGACCCAATGATGAACCGGTCGGCCAAAGGTGGGGCAAGGTCGAGTCTGCACTATGGAGACGAAGGCGTTCTCATTCACCCACCGCACCAAGGTGTTTGCGGACGGCACGGTACGGAAGAACAGCGCGTGACCTCAGGAGGTGCTGACAGAGTCTTCGGGTGGCACCGGAGTAAGCAGACCTATAAGCGAAAGCGAAGTGGCGAGCGAAGCTCTGTCAGTATACGGACGGCTGAATAGTACCTGAAGCGCGGCGAAAGCCACGTGACCGGGCAACCGGCAACGGAAGTGGGTTGGGGAAGGCCAGCCGGCGAAGATGGTCGGGAAGAGAAAGAAAACCAGATGAGTAAAGAGGAGAAAGGTCGGAACAGTTCCTTTAGTGAAAAACCCGTACGTTCTCGTCTGAGGAGACTGGTGGACTGGATCAACCTGACGGGTGCAAAGAAGGTCCATTCATTAATCGACAAAGTGTATAAGCGGAAGAACCTGGAGATGGCCTGGGAAAGGGTGAAGGCGAATCGGGGTAGCGGAGGTGTGGATGGGGAAACTCTGGAGACTTTCGAAGCACAGCTGGGCCAGCAGTTGGATCGGCTGCAACGGGAGCTGAAAGAGAACACCTATCAGCCTCAACCGGTACGGCAACACCCCATCCCGAAGAGGGATAAACCAGGAGAGTATCGTTTGCTCGGCATACCCACGATCTACGACCGGGTGTGCCAACAAGCGCTGCTCAATCGGTTAGAGCCTATCTTTGAGCCGGTATTCGATGATGCCAGCTTCGGATATCGGCGAGGGCGATCGACGAAGGATGCTCTACGCAAAATCTGGAAGGAGATAAAAGGCGGGTCGGAGTGGATTGTGGACGCAGATCTCCGAAATTTTTTCGGATCTGTGGATCACGAGAAGCTTCTCACGCTGGTAGCCCAACGAGTAGCAGATGGCCGAGTACTTCGTCTCATTGAGGCGATGCTCAAGGCGGGAAGCTACGGAAAGGGGCAGCTCTTTCCATCCGAGCGCGGGACTCCGCAGGGTGGGGTAGTTTCTCCCACGCTCAGTAACATACTTCTGACGCCGTTCGATCGGGAGATGCGGCTGAGAGGGTATCAGCTCACAAGGTATGCCGACGATTGGGTGATCACCTGCAAATCGGCAGCAGAGGCACGAGCCGCAGTGGAGGCTGCTGGTCGAGTTCTGAAACAACTGGGCGTGGAGTTGCATCCGCAGAAGACGCGGATCGTTCATGTTCAGGATGGTTTCGAGTTCCTTGGCTACAAAATCAAACGCGGGAAGAAGAAGCTCTATCTACCCGCCCGAGAGTAAGATTCGTAGTCAGGCCCGACAGGGTGCGCTTTATGCGTACCCCAAGGAGAAGTCGATCCATCGTTTCATGGACCGGGTACGGCAGCGCACCAAGCGGAAGGTACCCTTGCAAACTAAGGAGCTGATCGAGGAACTAAACCCGCTTTTCCAGAGACGCTTTCAGCTTCGCGTATCCCTCGGGATCGAGCGGTGCCTGAAGCGCACGCTCCAAAACCTTTTCCAGTTCTTCCATCGCTATGTCAATCCTCGGAATCTCGTTCTTCTTCCTCTTATACACTGAGAAGCTCCCGAAAATCTCGCCGCAGGGGATACCCCAGCACTTCCTTAATGGGACGGTTGGGTCGCTTGCTCCAGGCGTTCTTGCCGCGCCCAGTCGTGAAACCCAACACCGTCCAGTTCGCCGCACGGTAGCAGGTCCCACGGAAGCGCTCGGGATCGATGAAGGTTTCCACAAAATAGATGGGATGACCGTAGGCCCGTTCCCACTCTCCGGAAAGCATGCGGGTCATGCGCGCCAGAAGGTGGGAGGCCAAACAGCGAATCTCCACCCAGGGCAGCAGCAAAAATCTTGAGTTGTAGGCCAGCAGGCGGATGTTCTTGCGCCGTGCCTGGTCCGACCAGCCGAGGAAGCGGTCCCGGCAGCCCAGGTAATGCGCTGACGAGGACCACGCAAAACAGGCCACCGGCCGCTGTCCCGCATAAGCTAAAAATTTTAGGTTTTCCCCGACCGGCTGCGTGTAGCGAAGGTAATGGAATTGCTCCAACAGGCTGTTGAACAGCGGTTCTTCCGGCGTACGCCGCACCGAGCGGAACTCCAGCGGCTGAATCTCGCTCAGCTTGACCTGCAGCGGCCGCGCATCCACGGAAACCACCGTGGGTTGGCTACGGTGGGCCAGAGGATTACAAGGAACCTGCCGCACCGGCGGCAGCTCGATCAGTCCCTCGCGGTGCAGCTTCAACATCAGCCCGCGGCATACCATGTCGCGCAAGGCTCCGTTGGGCTGCACCCAATTCCATGCTTGGCAGAGTTTTTTGGAAAGCTCGCGTCGGCTCGCCGCTGGATGTTCACGAAGAAGCTGGCGAATAAAGGCTACATCACTGTCCGTGATCACCCGTTGCCGGTATTGCGGCTTTTCTTCCATGCCGGCAGCGTAGCCGAGTCGCAACTGGAACGCAAGTCCTTTTTTGTCGCGAGCGGAACCTTATTGTTTACGCCGGCAGCGGCAGCGGACGCCAGGCGGGCAGAACCTTGGCCGAGGTCGGATCGCCACCCATGAGCAACACTTGTAGCTGGTGTGCCGCTAGCCCTTGGGTTAGGCCCGTCGCACGGGCCGGCCAGAAACGGAATCGTCCTGTCGAGAGTCGCTTCTGGCAAAGCCAGAATCCATTCCCGTCATACGCCAATATTTTTATGGCCGTCTTCCGGCGATTGCAAAAAACGAATAAACAGCCGGAGAAGGCATCGGCCTGCAGCGTTTGCTTGCAAACGCGGACCAATCCATCGATCCCGTTCCGAAAATCGACCGCCTCCACCGCCATCAGGATGCGCATCTGGGGAGCGATCTGGATCATGAGGCCTTCCAGAAACTGTTGATCAGAACCGCAAGGTCTGGACCGCCCTGGCCCTGAAGCTGGATCTTCATCTTTCCACCTTGCGCATTTTCCATCTCGATGGTGCAAGCGGAAGGACCTGCGACGCCGGGAGGAAGGAGTTCGACAAAGGTCGCTTCCCTCTGCGGCCTACACGTTGCGTCGTCAACTGAGGAGAGTCGTTTCTTCAGCGAGTAGTAGTTGAGTCGGAGCGCTCGAGCGGTTCGGTGCAGGCCGTGCTCCCGAACCAATTCCACCGCTGAAACCCACAGGGGCTCTGGAATGGGGGAGCAACGCTTGCGAGTCTTACGCCAAAGCTTGAAGCGGTGTTGCACTCGTTCCAGTTGGCTGGCAGGAACGGATATCGTTCTCATCGGCTGTCCTCCGTCCACCGTCGAGTGGACAGCCGACGATACCAACAGCTTCAGCAAAATTCATGCAGCCTTGCCGAAAGGACACGATTAAACGAACGCTTGTTGGGGGCACGGGGCTGCCAGCTGGAAAGAGATTTCAACTGGAAGAGAATGACACTTCAGTGACAGCTTCTAGTATGTGGTACGGTTCAGAAGATTGGCCGGTCAAACGCCGGTTTTAGGTGTTACGGGCCTTGGTCACCGTCCTAATTAAACATCGCAAAGATCAACCGCTTCTCTCAACGCAGTCAGCGGATCTCGCGTGGGAACAAATTCGTGCGCCACGTACCCGTTGTAATTCGTCGCCGCGATTCCTTTCATTACCGCATCCCAGTGGACTTCCTGCGTGTCGTCCAGCTCATGCCGCCCAGGCACTCCACCCGTATGGAAGGGTCCTAGCCACTGGATGCTTTTTTTGGATCGTGCGAATCAGATCGCCTTCCATGATTTGCATGTGGTAGATATCATAAAGGAGCTTCACGCGCGGCGAGTTGACCGCTTCCATCACCCGCACTCCTCACGCTGTGTGGTCGCACATATAATCGTCGAAGGCTGCAACTCCATGCGAGCCTTCTTTCGGACCTGGAGCATTGGAAACCGACTTTCGAATATAACTTAGCACACAGCTCTGGGCGAGTAGCTCTTGCGCCTTCGAACTGCCCCCGTTTGCCATGAAACGCTGAAGTCTTTCGAGGTTGATGGCGAGCGCACACAAGGTCTGCACTGTGCCGTCATGTAGTTCACGTGCAATCCGCCGTTGTTCGTCGTCCCTCACGCGCAGAAGCTGCCCGGAGAGCTCCTGGAGCGACTGTCGTGCCTGTTTGTGCTCATATACTTCGGATTCTAGCGCCTTGTTGGTGGAAGCCAGATCTTTAGTCCTTTCGTGCACGCGTAGCTCCAACTCGTCGCGGGCGCGGCGGAGTTCCCTCGATTGGATGAACGAAGCTCTGGCAAGATCAAGTGCTACAAAAAAGAGCGAGCCTATCAATGCCCCTCCTGCCAGCGAAATCTCAAACAGCGTGGCTCTATTTCCAGTTAACAAGCTGGCCTCTGGCCAAACACGAACTTGCAACGTGAGTCCGTATGTCTTAACTTCCGCGTTGGTTGTCCAGTCCCCTTGATTCTCAATGGCTTTTCCCGTTGTGTAGACTTCCTCGTTTTCGTCGGCAACGATTATCCCAAAGCCCGCACCGGCTTGGTCCTCGAGCATATCGTCGAGAAGTTTCTGCATGTCGACAGAAGCGATGACAAATCCGATTGATTTACCCTCGTGTGCGACACGCACTAGGACTTGCCGCACAGATTTTCCGTTCTTGCGAGTGAAGGTCGGTGTGAACAAGACATCGTCTTCTCCGAGATCCTGCATCTGTTTCCGTACGGACGTTGGCGCAGCATCCGGCGCATGAAGCAGGTTCTGATCCGATTCATCCGGTGTTTTCACAACTGTCCAGCGTGTGCGAAAACTGGGGTCCACCCACTGCTCGGCAATAACACCCGGATAGTCTTTTATTAACATCCTCGCCAAGGATTCCCAATTTCTGCGAGACGTGTTCCCTTCGAGGAGTTTCGCAAGCCGAACGTGAGCGCTGACCACGGTAAATTTGTTCTAACGGATGGCCGCAGAAATATGATGGATTGGGAGAGTTCGGGGCACCACGGCGCGTGGATGGCGATGATTTGTACCGTCAGCCGCAGACAGCTCTTCAGCATCGCAGAATTTCGCTCTGCGTTCGGCCAGCGGTCAGGGAAGAAGAAGTTGCAATGGTCCGGTGCGGACGCCTAGCCACTGTGGCAGACACAAGAGTTTTCCGTCATCCGCAGGTAGTCGAAGACCAAGCGCACGTTGCGCGTGAGTTGTCTCATTTTCTGCGCCACACTTCCTGAGCCTTTGGATTTGATCACACTGATGGCGAAACGGCGAAGCCGGGTCATATTTTCCGGGCCGTGACCGGTGCGGATGCGACTGCGGTCTTCATCATAGTTCCAGTCGATGATGTAGTGACAACTGTTCTCAATGGCCCAGTGACCGCGGTTGACTTGCAGAACCCGCTGCGGGTCGGCTTGTTGGGGGGTCCGACTGGTGATGCCGTAGGCAATGTCCAGAGTGCTTTCTCCAGTCTTTTTCTTCGTGACGTGCCGCTCGATGACGAAAGCTTGGGCCACGTGAGGAAAGTGCAGGTAATCGTTCAGTTCCGTGGTGGTCCAGATTTTGCGGGTTTCCACTCGTCCGTGATCCGGGGGCGTATGCTCCACGAAATGCGCTTCCCCACGATCTTGAAAATAGAGTTTCAGATCTTCCAGAACTCCCGGCTGATTGCCTTTGACGGTGAAATGGTAATGCGCCTTGCGCTTGGTGACCAAATAGTCGGCCAGTTCGCGCTGCGTCAACAGGGCATCGGCACTGACCTCCTTGCCCGCAATCTCGATGGCCTCGAGCAGGGGGATGGCGGTCTTGATCTCGTTGGTGCGTTTGACTTCTTCCTTTTCCTTATCCGCTACGGGCAAGGTGCCCACTTTTTTTGGGTGTAGCAAGTTTTGCTCTGATGACCGACCACGCTCATCACATGAGTTTGCTGACCTTGCTCATCCAGGGCGTTGCACATAGTCTTGCCGTCGATGGCCAGACTCTCATCTCCCGCGCCATAGACTTCGTTCCAGCGTTGCAAGGCCTGGTCCAGATGCGCGGGGGTGACGCGGATCAGCACATTGCGCAGCACGTACTCGCTGGGCACGACATAACGGCCCTCTTCGCGACGGCAGCCAAAGCGCTCTCGGGACTTCGGTCCGAGGCTTTGCGCCCAATCGGAAATGGCCTTGTATCCGCGCATGCCACATAAAACCGCCCCGGCGGCCAGGCCCAGCACCGTGGACAAGCGATGGCGCCGTCCGGGGGCCCGGCGGGGATCGGGGATCTTGGAAAAAAACGCGGGTAGGGATTTCATCTGCTCGGCGGTCAGCCTCATTTTCGAGCCTCCTATACGATAAGGTGGACGAAGAGTGGCGCGGCGCAACAACCTACGGGCATCGGCCCGCAGGGGTTGGACGAAGACCATCTTGGGGGATTGCCGCGTAGCCGTGTACCCCAGACGGGTCCGGCGAAATCCTCGCGTGTTCCCTACATAGATCCAGTTGGCCGCCCGATACACGGTGGCCCGAAAGCGTTGCGGATCGACAAAGGTTTCCAGCAACACCACGCCGTGGCTGAACCTTTCTTCCCAATCGCTCGCCACACGCCTTTGACACAGGGACAGAACCCGGGACCCCAGATTGAACAGGTGCCAGCCCGGGAGAATGAGAAAGCGGCTATTGTTGACCACCAACTTCAAGCGGCCATAGTGCTGGCGCAAGCTCCAACCGATCCAGCGATCGCGCGCCGCGCACTTCAGCGCCGCGGCGGAAAAGCTCAGCAGGGAAACCCATTCCTCTCGCCAAGTCGCGACGTACCACAGCGTTTCGCTAATCTTCGGCAAAGAACCCAGGTAGTGATGCTGCTGCATCAGGTCCTGATAGCGCTGCTCTTCGCCGGAAGCAACGGTCCGCACAACGATCTCGCGCAGGTCCAAGGAAGTATTCTGCTGCGCAGTGCCGCCAAAACTTTTCCCATACATCACCGGGGAGGATACATCATTGGGACTGGTTTGACCAGTACAAGCTGTAACTATTAAGTTTCATTGGTCTTGAACGCCCGAACAAATTCACCCTGGAGCGCTGACGCAGTCCTGAAATTCTTCGAGAATATCCAGTCGCACGGTTCGAGCGTGCGCTGCGGTCAGCTTTTTCACATGCGTGCGTTCCAGAAAATGATGAGTTTCCCAGAACGCCAGGCTGGCGAGCCCGACCGTGGCAACCAGCATTCCGACGCTGGCCAGAACCGAGAGGAATTTGTTCTGCTTCACCGCAGCCTACACTTATGAAACCACGTCTCTCAGACCTTAGATTCTTAGCGTAGATCTACACGTAGTTCGTATGCGCTTTACTTGCGCTAGAGCAAACCTGCAGGTTGCGGTGGCTGATTTCTCGAAGATTTTACACCCGCCTTACGAGAGTTTAAAAGGAGTTTACGCAAAATTTGATTCAACGCAACTACCGGGGCGCTTCCTTTCGCTAAGAAGTGAGTTTTAGGAGGCCGCATGCTACCAATGTCAAGCACGGGTCGCAGACTGCTACTCGCCGACGATCACGCGATTGTCCGAGAGGGCTTGCGTGCTATCTTGCAGGAAAAAGGGTTCGAAATAGCTGGGGAAGCATCGGATGGGCTGAACGCCATCAAACTGAGCGAGGAATTGCACGCCGACGTCGTCCTACTTGATGTGAGTATGCCCTTATTGAACGGAATTGACGCAGCCGTTGAAATTCTTAAGACCTCTCCTGAGGCTCGGATCATTTTGCTCACGATGCGCGATGACGAACGGTCTGTGCTGGCAGGCCTGCGTGCCGGTGTTAAGGGATACGTGCTGAAAAGCAAATCCGTTTCTCACCTGGTCGACGCCGTTGAAGCGGTTTGCAAGGGCGAGATCTACCTGAGTCCGGGAGTGTCGAATCGCCTTGTGGATGCATATTTGGCGAAGGACGACCCGTCTACCGACCCCTTGAGCGTTCGGGAGCGCGAAGTCCTGCAACTACTTGCCGAAGGGAAGAATGTAAAGGAGATAGGTGGGATTTTATGCATCAGTGCCAGGACCGCCGAATCGCACCGCACGAACATCATGCACACGCTCGGAATTTACGACCTGGCTCGCTTGATTCGCTACGCCATTCGAGCAAGTTCTTACCAAAAGTCTCTCTGTTTCAGCTTCTTACGCCTCAAAATGCGAAATTACCTGATTGCAGCGCGTCCGCCCGTAAGCTTAGCATCGTCACCCGAGCTCCGATTTTCAGAAAACGCTCTCGCAAGATGGAGACCTGTGCCCGGGCGGAAGCTGTGCCGGCCAAACCTAAGCGCATCTCTTGCATCAACACGTAGGCCGCGGCAGTCATCGACACGCGAAACTGGTTGGCCCAAAATTTTGTGCAACTGGTGCGGCCGATTTCCATCCCATAGTGTAGTTCCTTTATTCGATTCTCGAGGTCACCTCGTTTACAGTAGACCTCCTCGTAGAGCCACCGCGGATGCTGCTTCATGTTGGTCACCACGAAGCGCGGATTGTCCTTGGGTTTCTTACCCTCCGCCCGCACCACCTCGGCTTTATAAATGACGCGACGTTTCCACGGCCAGGTCTCGCGCGTTCGGTACTGACACTCGCCGTAAACATGCTCGGTTTGCTGCGAGCTCTCCGAAGCACGACGGGCCTGCTTCATGGCCGACTCCGCTTTGCGCTCCAACACCGCATTCCACGCGAAATTCACGAGGTATTCCACTTTCGGCTCGCAGGCCAAAAAATCCAGAACTTCCGGCGCCGCAAAACCTCCATCCAAACGCACCCGGATCTTGGCTTTCGGAAAAGCTTCCCTCAGCCGCTCGATCAGACGGCGCAGGATGCCCACCGCTCCTGCCGAGCCGGGGGCCGTTCCCCGGACGCAACACCGCGGTGACCAGATACTGCTCGGCCTCTTGGTCAAAACTCACGAACCCCACCATCGGCAGGTAGCAGTAGCTATCATAGTCTTTCCCAACGCCACCCGCATCGCCACGCTGCTGGACCGCCTGTTGCATCCGCCGATGTGACCAGCCTGGAGGGCGAAGGCTACCGCATGCGAGAGGACCAACAGGAAACCACCGCACGGAGAAAGAAAACATGAAGCCCCTTGGATAGCGAAGCCGAACAGTACTTGCGCACTGAACTAAATCTCTACCAGCAGCTCCCGGGACCGCCCTCCACGCTCATCAGCTGCAACAACGCGGACTCTCGCTGACGCTGATCGAAACGGCTTTTCTGTTGGGCTCTTTGCGTCGCCTTTTTGAGACCACCAGACGCCATGCCTTGTCCCCGATTCATTCCTTGGCCTACTTCGAACCCATCATCGAGCAACTTGCTCCATCAACCTGTTCCTGAAACCTACCTCGAATATCTTCTCCACAAATTGCGGCCGTTCGCCGACAAAAGGTCATCCGGAGTGAATCCCTTCCGGCAAAGGTTCAAAGAGATGCGGATTCAGATGATCGATGACATTTGGGTGACTTTTTGGGGTTTCTGCGCGCTCCGAATGCGGGAATTCCTCATTGTAGTACAGCACCCAAGACGCTTATCTTCCCTGTGTCGCTCTTCCGCCACCCTCGACGGGGGAGGTTTACAAAGGTCCAGTACCCAGCCGAGTTTGGAGGGCTTGGGGAGATTTTCGGAAAGCGAAAATGGACATGTCAGGCGGCCGCAAATTGACGATGGTGATCGCTCATGGCGACCGGATGGTCCGTGCGGGGGGTGGAGATGATCCTGAACCAGCGGATCGCTGCCGGGTAACACAAGTGAACTCTTCGACCTACCACCGAAAGACAGCGGTCTTTTTTCTTGTGTCTGTGTGCTCGGTGCTGTTCATCCTCCCTGTCGTCGCTAACGCCCACGAAAAATGGTGTTTGACTCCGCAACAGGTTGCTGAGTTGAACGCCCAGCCACGACCCTATATCTTCTCCCACCTGACGCCCGTCACTCTCGCCATGTACGCATTCACGCTTTTTTTTGTGGCTGGTATGATATGGATGAACTATACGAAAGCACGAGAACTCTTTCTGGGCTGGCAAGTCTGGTTGGCTTCGCGCGGTGCGTATGCGTCCCTGAGCTTGCGCATCGCCCTGTTTATCCTGCTGGGCATGGCGGGCCTTGGGCTAGGGCCGCGAATGGGCACGGCTTTGTTCGAGGCACCGACCCTGGCGGCGCCTGATCTCGAACTACGATTAGCTGGGCCCGGGTGGCTTTGGATTGCCTGGGTCGAAGTCGTACTCGCCGGGTGTTTTATCTTCGGCATTTATGTTAGAGCAGCGGCGGCTGTGCTAATAGGGTTGGCCCTCCTGGGCCTCCATCTGTTCGGCTGGGGCATGCTGGACTATATCGGTCTTATCGCAGGGGCAGCGGTTTATCTACTCTTGCGGGGAGCCGGGCCGTACGGCGTGCCCATGCCCGCGATTCGGGGAACATCAAAGATCAGTGCTTGGTTGGCAGACCAGCCACGCGCCAGGGCGCAGTGGCTGCTGCAAATCTTGGTCGGTTTTAATTTCGCGTGGCTGGGTATCACCTACAAGTTCTTCCAGCCGAACCTAATGATCACAATTCTACACGACCAGCACGTTCCAACGTTCGGGATTGCTGCCCCGCTGTTTGTTCTATCGATGGCCCTGGTCGAGGGCCTTTCCGGCCTCTTGATCATGGCCGGAATCTTGATACGGTTCCAGTCCGCGATTCTCTTTGTGTCCTTCATATTCTTCAGTGCAATCTTGGGCGAAGGTGTATTCGGCCACATTATTTTCTACGGGCTCTTGGGGACATTCATAACAAATGGTGACGGGCAGTGGAGCCGTGCGACGAATTTACCGCTACCGCGGAGCGCTAGGGCTCGTTTGTCTGCAACACCGTCTGTGGTAGCCGCTGCGCTACTCCAAGGCGCTGCGGTCAAGGCCGATGAGATTACGGGGCCGCCAATTCACCAGGAGCCTGAATTGGCGGAGGTCACCCCATTCCACGGGCCGCCTCCCGCTGCTGCTAAGCCTCAAGTTCCCAAAGAAGCCGAAGAGCCAAAACGGCGGGGCCTGATAATCACGGCGGATGGCCTCGTCGCTGAGTTGCTAGGAAAGCTCCAGCAAGCGGCGGAGAAGGCTGCGCAAGCAGCCGTTGGCAAACAAGTGGACGAAGCAGTTCGCCGGGCCTTAGCCCACATCGAGGATGCTCGTCAATCGAGCACTCAGGAGCTCCGGGCTCTGTGCTCGCACGGGAACGGCACGGAAGAGACGGCCTCGCGCTGGAAGCAACAGATGGAGCTGTCCCTCGGCCGCATGGATGAGTCGGCGCAACGGCTTGACCAGCAAGCTGCCGAGCTGCGCCGCGAACTGACGAAATCCCAGGAAATCGTGGAGAAGACGACACGCGAGATCGAGCTGCAAATCCAAGCGCGCCTTAACGATACGGTTGCCGAGGCAACTTCGCAATTTGAACACGCCGCTGCTCGCGCCGTGGAGCGGCGTTACGAGCGGCTGCTGGAGAATTCCCATATCGCGATGCAGGATGCGCTCTTGAAAATGGAGGCGCGCTCGGCCGAGGTGCAGGCGCTCATGCAAAGCGCGGTGATTTCCGCCCTGGGAATCTTTCAACGCCAGGCGGAGATGCAAGCGAATCTGGTGCTTTGCGAGACGAAAGAGCGCGCCGGTGCTGCGCTTTCCTCGCTGGAAGCAGAGACACGCGCCGCCTGCGATGCTCGCCGCCAGTCCCTGGGGACTGAGGTCGCACGTGCCGCCGAGCGCTCCACTGAGCAGTTCCATAAAGGAATGAAAGCTTTCCTTTATTCCTGCCTGGTGGCGGCGGTCGGCGCCGTGGATGAGCATTCCAAGGTGACCCTCGCGGGCCTCCAGAAGAACAACGGAAAAGCCGTCCTCGAGGCGGAGAGCGATTCCAGCGCCAAGGATGATTCGAAGGTTATCCCAGGTACCCATATCGGTCCCCTGACCGATCTTGGCGCGGTATAGTCTGAGGGGATAGTTCCTAAATCGAAACAGACTTTCCTGGCTAGGGCTAGTGTAATCTTGCTTCTCAAGACTTGCCGCCGAAAAGATGCTGCCGTGGAAGAGGTCTTCCATCCCCTTGAAAAAGAATAAGGCCAGCCGCTTTCACAGAACGGTTGGCCCTCTTCTTGTCTAGCCGCAGATTCTCTGTCCATCCCGATGTAGCCAGGATAACCGCCTCTGCACGTGCTCTCGCCGAAGCCAGAAGGCCTTCCTCGAATTTAGCGTACTGTTGCTGAACCGAGGCGCGGCAGACCCACGACTACAAGCGGTGTGGGACGACCACACTTTTTGCGGCTGGCAACATCCTGAACGGGAAAGTCATCGGAAGCTGTCTGCCACGTCACCATGGGCAGGAATTCGTTAAGTTCCTTAACCAACTCGAGAAGGAGGTGCCACCCGATCTGGAGGTCCACTTCATCGCCGACTGAGGGCTTGCACTTAAGATTTTGCGTTGTCCCGCGCTCCTGAATAGGGAATTTCCCGATTGTGCGCAATTTAATAACGCCATACCCTGCTTGGTATGGGGTCCCTGTGGCGCCAAGTCAGAGAGTTCGCTTGACCCAAGCCTTTTCGCCCCAGCTCTTAAGGAGGTAACATGTTAAGTCAGCTGAAGCGCTCGGCGTTTAGTGCCTGCTGTAAATCAGGCTTGGCTGTGCTGTTCCTGGCAGCCCTCGTCGTAGCGCTTGCACCGTCGTCCGCAATGGCTCAGCAGCCCACCAATTTCGGTAGCGCGTCCGGAGTCAGTTGCCCGGGCGGCAACGTGATTTGCAACGGATCGGTTAACTTTCTAACCACGGAGCTCTTTTTCGAGCCGGAAACCCCGGCAGAAACCTTGAAGAACGCGCCGCCGACTTGGAACGAACTCGAACAACTTTTGGATAATCCCTACCTTTATACTTGGGGCGCGGCTTGCAACGATCCCGCGGGTCCGATTCCGGGAAATGAGGCGGGCTACCCTACCTACTGCACCACCAGCCCTACCGCTGTCAATAACCCTGGCGGGTTCATCCGCCGTCCCAACTTCAGCGGCGGTCTCAGCCCGCTCGTCCCGCTGCCCCCCATGCTGGTGCACCCCTTGAACTACAATCCGCAATCCGGCGCCGCCAGCGAAATGCGGCTGCTCAACCCGAATTTTGCCGGCGTTAGTAATTTCCTAGCGAGTGGCAGTGTCCCGGACATCACGGATCCTAACCGCAAACCTTCCAGCACTGGGGCGTGTTACATCGTCACCACGTTTACTAACGTGCCGGGCTTCGACGCTCAGGTCGGTGCTAATGAGTGTACTCCCATGACGGTAACCGTCCCCATCTCGTCTGGCGCAAGCCGCGGTCTCAACGTCGGGACGGCACTAGCACCGGGAGACACGGAAATTAGCCACAACTCTGCCGTCGGGCGGAAGCTTGGTGTCTGCCAACAAAACCCGGAGCCAGTTCCCCTGGTGGGCACTTACCAAAGCACGAGCACCGCCTTCGACTCGGAGAACCTCAACACCTGCGGGTCCGACCCAGGGGAGCCTGGTGCCGCCAGTACCGCCCACAACAACACATTTCTCGCCCTATGCGTAACGGAGATCCTGGGCCCTGCTTCGTCGCTGGCAGGTTACCTCTGCGAGGACAACATCGGGCTGCCAAGAATCGGACAGTCAACCGCGTCCTGGTACTCGATCCCGGCCGTTCCCGCACCGAACATTCTTGCCGGGGCGCTGATGCAGATACCCAATGACGGTAGTACGAACCCTGCGACAGGTAACGCCGCTTCTATAGGGACCGGCACCATTCTTAACCCAGGCGCCGGTTTTCGCCTCGTTGATCCGGCGCGCGGCGGAGTGATTCAGCCGCTCGATATTGCCTCAGGCATTGGCGGCCTGCACAAGCCTTCGCTGCGAAAACACGAATTCGGCGGCGGAACCGGGACCAACCCCAATTACCTTTGGAACTCAGCGGCGTCCCTTGCCGCCAGGGCTGTGCCTGGTGGCGATCCAACCGGCGCTGACCAGCTGCAGCCTTCCAATGAGAACGATTATGTTGGGCTCTTCGGTCCGGGCAGCGGTGGCGGCGCGAACGCAGTGCTTCTGCAACGAAAGCAGCAGGCCAGGCTGGAGGCAATGGCCCTGGGCAAGGCTTTCTTCTGGGACCAGCAGATGGGCAGCGATGGCGTGCAAGCATGCGGCGGCTGCCATGCCCATGCCGGCGTGGACAACCGTACCAAGAACCAAATCAATCCCCACGGGCAGGATGGGATTAGGGGCAACCCGACGAACTTTACCAAAGAATTTGACCCCTTCCCGCCCAACCATCAGTTAACTGTCGCCGACTTTCCTCTCCACAAACTGAAGGATCCGGAGATTGCCGGGGACCCAGTGTGCAACCCTGCCATACAGGCGAATGTTGCCGGGATCAGCTTCCCTGATGGCGATCTGCCAGACCATCCCAAAAATCCATCGATCTTCACAGTGTGCGACGCCGCCAACATCATAAGCGACACTCAGGAAGTGGTTTCCAACATGGGCGTTCATTTCGGCAAGTTCTATGACATCCCGGCCGGAACGGGCACAGGCCTAACGCTGACGAATACTCCGGGCGCGCCTCCTGTTTCGCCATTCGGTCCGGCATCCGCAGTTGGGGGCGTACGCGCGTTGATTCGTGACCAGCGGGCACCGTTGGCCCCGGGCTGCGTTGCTGGTACCGCTTGCGATCTCAACGTTGACCCGTTTCCCGGCTTCGCCGGTGCCGCCATATGCGACTCTCTCACGAGCCCGACACTATGCCCGGCGGGGTCGCTGCTTCCAACCGATCCACTTGCCGGACATCAGTTCCGCAGGGCCGATCCGCGCAACGTGGCCAACACCATCCTGGCGGGCATAAACTTCGACACCTTGTGGGATGGACGCGGGAAACACGACAACAATACCGGCAGCGCGTCAGGCCCAGCCGACCCGCAAGCCCATGTGTTTGTGGACCAGGGCACGGGGTTGACGGCCACCCGGCAGCTCATCAAGTTCTCGAGCTTTGCTACCGTGTGGAATGATGCCGTAATCAGCAAGTTCGTGG
>WNFE01001903.1_pt1 | contig 15263 bp, 15 predicted proteins | sample 5400451 | NCBI WGS metagenome assembly WNFE01 (sample SAMN13153344, study PRJNA577476) | soil metagenome | isolation source: 200 cm saprolite under Douglas fir tree site 2 hole 2 | place: USA:California | collected 2015-04-18 | reverse complement strand
AGGTGATTTTAGATTTCACGTCAGGTGATTTGAAATTTCAATCTATCACTACCGATGACGTTCAAGTGCGCGTCTATGGAAACACGGCTGTGGAGACTGGCCGCTCAATAATGAATGGGCAGGACAAAGGCCAAACTGTTCCCCGTGACACTCGCTTTACCAGGGTGTGGGTAAAGCAGCAAGGGCGCTGGCGGTTGGTTGCCAACCATTACTCGTCCCAGACTACGCGCCAATAAGCAGTCACACCAAATGCCTAACCAATCGCTGGAGCCAACCGCTGGCCGTTGTAATATCCACGTTTGATTTTATGAAACAGTTCTCGATGTTTGCCACGCTCGCCACCGCCAGCGGTGGCTCAGCTCCGTCTCGTTAGGCCTCTCACGCCATGCGCAAGAAGACGTGGACCGACAGATACGCCGCAGGCTGCGAGTGGTGCGGCGCACGGTTTCCAGCGATAGAGAGCCAGTCGTGCGGCTTAGATTCGTGTCACATCATCGCACGAGAGTACGCGTCGGAGCACAGCTGGAATGTATTTTTGCTCTGCCCCAACTGCCACAGGATCTTCGATCAGGTAGTGAAGCCGAAGCTTCAGCGTGCCATACACACGGCGCTGACCGGTTTTGGCGACAGCCCGGCAGACACCGAGAAGAAGTATGTGGTCGCCAAGCATTACAATGTCGTTCTAAAGGCGCTGGTGAAGCAGGAGAGAGAGTCACTCTCCGACTCGGCTGTTCCAGAGATTGCGGAGCTCACCGTCTGGCGAGATCGTCCGCACAAGATTCATTTACCAAAGCGTGCTCGCCCGAACCCCAAGGCCTAACCCCTATGTGAGATGTCAAGACTAGCGGTCGAGTGTGGTGGTGGATGGTTAGTTCATAAGGTTGTTGATCGAGGTTGAAGTTTTCTCTGGAGCGCGTCCTCTTCCTTTTTACTCGTTGGTTTTGTTTCCAGCGGCTCGTACTCCTATCCGTCCATCCCGCCGTGGCGGGAGGACCATTTGATCAATGCGATCAGCGTGGAAGAGGAACTTTGGGCGCACCCAATCTAAGCCGACGCACGCGAAGAGTATTCGGAGCAGGTTAGACACCGGGCAGTGCCACTCGTTTTTTTTCGACGAACTCCACGATCTGCGTGATCTCTTCGATCTGGCACACTTCTCTTCGCTGGGACACGCTCCAGAGCACTTGCCAATTTCCCTAATCTCTACGAAAATCAAGCTGCTCCAGATGAACACCGACGTCATCCGAACGGAACGTCCTACGACGAATTCAAAACTGTTCGCGCACACGCGCTGGGATGCAATTCCCGCGCTGGCCGGCCTTTTTCATCTGGCTTATTTCCTTGGGCTATTCTTTCTGTACCCCCACGCGCCGCTGTGGATAATGTTAATTCTCGGATTCGTTTACTCGCTGATGGTCAACGCGAACATCAACGGGGTGGGGCACAATTTCATTCACAATCCTTTCTTCCGCTCAACATTGCTCAATCGTCTTTTTGGAGTCACTCAGTCAGTCGCGTGCTGCTTTTCGCAGACCTACTACGACGCGGTCCATATGCAGCATCACAAAGGGAATGCCGATAGGCCGAATGAAAAGGCAGAGACGATCGACTGGATTTCCATCTACAAACATGGCCATGACGGCGAAGCAGAAAGCCCGTGGAGCTATGTGTTCCTGAGTTTCTTTCGCGATGATATCGGCGCGATTCGGAGGGAACTACGTAAACGTGGCAAGAAGGAATTAATCTGGGGAAATATCGAGCTGGCCGCATTCGCGGCCACGCTCTTCGTGATGTTCTTGTTCAACTGGCGCTACGTGATCTTCTATTTTCTGCCGTTTTTCTATCTTGGCCACTGCTTCAGTTACTTGAACGGTTATTATCGCCATTACGGGGCGAATCCTGACAAACCGATCGCCTGGGGTGTGAGCAGTTACGGCAAGATCTACAACTGGCTCTTTTTCTACAACGGCTATCACGCTGAGCACCATTTCCGGCCGAAGGTGCACTGGACGAAAATGGAGGCGTTTCGACAGAGCATTACCGCCCTGCAAAAACAGGAAGGCGTCCGCACCATCAAGCGCGCCCACATGCTCGGCTTTCTGGATTCTAGTCTGCCAAAACGGAAGACAGGCGTCTCGCCTGTCACGGCAGACATGCCTCTGGCATGTCGCGACGAATCGACAGGCTAGGAAGCCTGTCTGTCGTAACAGCCGAGGACGGCTATTTTCCAAAACTCGCGCGCAGTTTTTCCTTCTTCGCTTCGCAATCCTGCTGCAATCGGCGGATTTCCGAGGCAAGCTGCTTGTCAAGTGATTCCGCTTCTTCGAGATTGCCACCGCTTTGCGCCTTGCGAATTTGATCTTTCAAGAAAACTTCTTTCTCGGCAATTTTCGCGCGATAACTGGAATCGACTTCGGCGATTTCCTTTTTCTGATCTTCACTGAGTGAGATTGAGGGCGACGCTTTTTCCAGCCGTTCCATCGCCAGTTCATAAGCTGATTTCATTTCCGCATCCTCTTGTTTGTACTCGCAATTTGACCCAAAAACCGTCGCGGATTGCGTTCGCGAAATCAATTCCTAAGTTAGCTTCTGGATGTATTCACGAATTCAACTTCTCAGCGTGGATTTCGACGGGACGCTTGTTTCGCGCGCTGGCGAACCGGTTCTCGATTCGCAATGCATGGGACTGATTCGCGAATTGCAAGAGGCTGGCGCGATCTGGGCAATTAATACCGGTCGCTCCGTCGATCTGCTGGAGTCGGGTTTGACTGATTTCTCATTCCCGATTCGCCCGGATTTCATCCTCACGACCGAACGTGACGTTTTTCGTCCCGGACAAAATGGAAGTAATTGGGAAGCGTTTGGCGATTGGAACGATCGCTGCGCGCGGGAACACCGCGAACTTTTCAGCTCTGCCTCATCGGTGCTTGCGGAAGTTATCGATTTTGTAAATCAACGTACAGAAGCGCGCGTTCTTTACAATGAGGACCACCCCGAGGGCCTGATCGCGAACAGTGAAGAAGAAATGGACCTTGTTACCGAATTTATCGAGCAAGCGCGAGCCAGGCACCCGAAGTTAGATTACCAACGAAACACGGTTTATCTGCGATTTTGCCACGCAGATTACCACAAAGGAGCGGCGCTCGCCGAACTCGCACGCTTAATCGAAGTCCCGCGCGAAAACATCTTCGCGGCAGGCGATCATCACAACGACATCTCGATGTTAGATGGAAAATTCGCTGCGATGCCGTCATGTCCAGCAAATGCGATTGCCGAAGTGAAAACTGCCGTCCGCGCGGCCGACGGTTACGTCGCCGAGAGCGCGCATGGCGCAGGTGTTTACGAGGCGTTGATGCATTTTGCGAGCCGGTAGGGCGACGCTCTGCGGAGCCGATTTATTTTACCCAGAGGCCTTCGTCGGCTCGACAGAGTCTCGCCCTACCGGCTAATCGGCGGTTGCAAGCGCCAGCGGCGCATCCGCCTCAATTTTTCCAGCAAAGCGATTGGTCATGTAAGTCAAAAGCAGCACCCAAAAGGAGAGCGCGAGTCCGAAAAGCGGAAATTGGAGTGCGAGGGGTAACGAATAGATGATCGCCATCAGCGGAATCCAAACCGCCCACGTGGCTAGCAGCGTTGGAATGATTTTGTCGCGGTAATGTCTCCACCTGAAAAGGTCGCAAACCGGCCGCATCGAGATGCCGCTATTCTTCCATTCGTAAGTGAGCACGCCGAACGGGGCGGCAAAAAACGGATTGTAACCGAATTGATCGACACAAATCTTAGCGCAAACGACCGGCAGCGTCACCACGTCGCCGAGCCAGGCCGCTTCGGTTCGGTATAAAAGATCGACCAGTGAACCATCAAATCCCCAGACCGGAACCGTAAAAAGCAAGTTGCGAAGGTTCCGCGAATTTGGGCGTCCGCGTTGAAAGAAAAGAATCAAAAAGATTTCTGGAATGAGCGCACCGGCGGTGATTGACGCGGCGACAACAAAGACCAAGCCATGGGTAAGCTTATAATCGGCTAGTTGAGTCAAGGCCGAAAATGCCGCGTGATTTGTGTAATAAGAGATCAACAATACAAGCATTATCCCTTGAATGATGAGCGCCGGGACCGCGTTCGCGCGTGCAGCTTCCCAACCGATCATGAGCGGCGTCCGCGAGTTCTGCATCGACGCAGATACTTCTCCGCGTCCCGAGGCGATCAAGCAGAATCTCGCAGCTGACCGAAGCGGCCGATTGTGAAACAAAACTTCCGATCGCGACCGCCGTAGATTACCAGTGAACGGTTGCGCTCGATCCGGCTGCCCCGGGAGTAACAGATCCCTCGTCAGAAAGTCTTTCGCCCGGGACAGTGGCTCCTGATTGCGAACTGGGCTCCCCCGTAATCCCTTCGTCGCGGGAGGCACAGGCGGAGATCAGAAATACGATTGCCGAAAACAAAACAGCGGAAATTGCCAGGCGCTTCATGAGGGAAAAACTTAACCACCATTTCAATTATCTCTAGCTCGAATTGCCTTCATGTGACCCCGGGAGCTCGCCAACTGAATTGTCATTTGTTTGCTGTTGGTTCGGCCGCTCGGTAAGTTTCACTGTGGCGAAACCGCCAGAAATCGATATCAAATCTCTCCTGTTTAACGAGCTTCAAGAGGAGCTCCGCGAACAGGGCGAGCCCTCTTATCGCGCCGGCCAAATCATGGACTGGCTTTACACAAAGCGAGTGGAGTCCTTTGAAAAGATGACTGATCTCCCGGACCAACTGCGGACACGCTTGGCAAAGCACCTCGCTTTCGATCGGTTGAAAGTGCTTCGTGTTCTCGGTTCCCGCGACACGACCCGAAAATTTCTCTTTCGGTTAGCGGATGAGAATTTGATTGAATCCGTTTTAATTCCAGCGTCACCCGCCCTTTATGGTGCAAAGTCGGATCGCAGAACAATTTGCATTTCGACCCAGGTTGGTTGCGCTTACGGATGCAAATTTTGCGCGAGCGGCTTGGAAGGGTTCTCTCGGAATCTGCGCACGAGCGAAATTGTCGATCAGATCTTGGTGGTCGAGCGCGACACCGCCGAGAAGATCGACAACGTCGTTTTCATGGGAATGGGCGAGCCGCTCGCAAACTTGCAGAACGTGATGCGCGCGATTCAAATCATCAACGCACCGTGGGGTCTCGGCATCGGCGCGAGGCACATCACCGTTTCGACAAGTGGTCTCGCCCCGCAAATTCGTAAACTGGCCGATGAGCCACTGCAAATTCGTCTCGCGATCTCTCTGCACGGAGCGACGGACGAAGTGCGCAACCAAATCATGCCCATCAATCGCCGTTACAACATTGAGACCTTGCTCTCGACTTGCGACTATTATGTGGAGCGCAAAAAGCAGCGGCTCACGTTCGAATATATCTTGATCGCAGGCGTGAACGATTCTGACGAGCAAGCGCGTCTTCTTTCTCGCCATGCGTGCCGCCTCTCTGCAAAAGTAAATATCATCCCCTACAATTCAGTCGAAGGTTTGCCGTGGTCACGGCCGTCGCGCAATCGGCAGGAAAAGTTCTTGTCGATCCTACGCGCGCACAAAATCCCAGCGACACTTCGTCGAGAAAAAGGTCATGACATCGATGCCGCGTGCGGGCAGCTGCGATTGCAAACCAATCGGAAGGAGCGACGGCTGGTGATCACCGCTTAGCCATTGTTAAGCAAAAGTGCCGAGAGCCTCGTGCACGCCGGCTATCGCCATGCCACCTTCGCCGACAGCAGCGGCGCAACGCTTCACCGAGCCGGAGCGTACATCGCCTGCCGCAAAAATACCTGGGCAGCTTGTCTCCAGCGGATTCGGCGGACGTTTGCTCTCCTTCCATGCTGGCGCATGGGCGACTGCGGATCCGGTCTTAATGAAGCCTTTCTCATCGCGTTCGATCTCGAGCGGCAGCCAATCTGTGCAGGGCGTCGCACCAATCATGGAAAAGACCGCTGGCGTTTGCACCACACGGCGCTCGCGCGTCTCCGTATTCTCCAACTCGACCGTTTCGAGCATTTTGTTACCGGCCATTCTTCGAATCTCGGTGTGGCGCAGGAGCTCGATGCTTTGGTGCGCCTGCACGCGCCGCGAGAGATACCTCGACATGCTTTTTGAAACGTCGTCGCCGCGAAATGACGAGCAACACTTTCGCCGCTCCTTCCGCGAGAAACATGGCGGCCTGTCCAGCCGAATTGCCGCCGCCGGCAACGATCACTGTTTGTCCGCGGCAGAGCTGACCTTCAAGAGCAGTTGCGGCATAATAAACGCCCGAGCCCTCGAACTGCTCGCGACCGTCTGCATCCAATCGCCGGTAATCTGCACCGGTCGCAATGAGGAGACATTTCGCTCGCAGAGTGGAAAGGCAACCCTCGACTTGAAGGCTCGCGCGATATTCCTCGCCGTCGTGATAATCGAGCGAAAGTGCCTGTGCCGGCGTGGAAAATTTTGCGCCGAACCGGTAGGCCTGAAGCTGGGCGCGATAAGTCAAATCGCCCCCGCTGATTCCAGTCGGAAAGCCGAAAAAGTTTTCGATCAAGGAAGAGGAACCAGCCTGTCCTCCGGGCGCGTAGCTTTCCAGAACCACCGTCTTCAATCCTTCCGACGCCGCGTAAACCGCTGCGGCAAGACCTGCCGGACCCGCGCCGACAATCGTCAAGTCGCAGGTAATTTCGCTTTCGCCCTCGTGCGCTAACGGCCGAAGCAAACCAGCCACTTGGGCAACTTCGCGCAAAGATGGCCGGCGCAGTGGGGCGCCGGTCGCAGTGATGAGCGCGGGCAGATCGCGAGCCGTTAGGTAGAGTCGACTGCAAAGCGCCTGGCCCTGCTCACTCTCAAACTCGATGAGGCGATGCGGGATATGATTCTTGTCGAGAAAATCGTGGAGCTGATGTCCCTCCCGCGTGCCACCCGACGCGATAACGCGCAGCCCAGCGAACTCGCGGTCACGCCGGAGCCGCCGCCGCCGCATGATAAGCGCGTTAACAATAGGCTCGCCCACACCTGGCAGTTCGGCGAGAGCGCGGCGGAGCTCGGGTGCCGGGACCTCCAGAATTTCGGCCTCCTCAGACTTTACGCGCGCGTTGGCTAGCGCGGACGTGCCTTGCAACATCGCAACGTCACCGATGAAGTCGCGCTCCCTGCCGGTGGCGAGAATCTGTTCCCTGCCTTCACGCGCTTCGAAGACTTCGATTTCGCCGCGCAGGATAACTGTTAGGCCGAGATCGCGCTGCCCTGCTTTGAAAACGAACTCGCCGCGTTTCAGCGTGCGTCGCTTTCCCAAAGGCTCGAGCAGCCCAAGTCGGCGATCATCAAGTTTCGGAAAGGCAATGCTCTCGGTATCGCGGTAAAACTGCTCGTCTTTATCTTCTTCAGTCATCAGATCGATTGCGTGGACAAATCCTCGAGCGGTCGGGTGGTCACGGTGCAGTTTACGCGAAAATCTACGACTAGGTCAAAACGACCGCGACGAGCCGCAAAACGATCCTTGGTCGATGCGAAACCTTTTGCGCGAGAAGTGAAGCTGACGTTTAGTCGAGCATGGCTGGCTACGAGGGTGGGTCCGAACAGATGTGGGATGAGTACGACTGGGAGCGTTTTCTCCAACAGCAGGATCAGAAAACCGAGAAGTACATGCAATTGCTGGAAATATACCTTGATGATCCGCAGCGCGATGAAATCATTGCTCGTGAAATGGGCTGGACCCAATTGTTGGATGCGAAGGATTGGAGCGCGGAGGTCGACGCGCTGCTCGACGAACATGCCACCGAGGAGGACGATTTTGGCTCGGACAAGGCAGCGAGATCAGCCGAGACGTTTGAGGAGCATAGCCTGTATCGCGCCGCCTTTGCCCTGACGATTTGGATCGACCAGCTGTTCGATCAAAGCGCCTCGCTTCAAAACCAGCCGACGGCGGTGAAACTGGCGACGCACTCAGCACTAGCTAGCGCCAAGCTGGCTGCGGCCTTGAGCGGCGACAATGTCGATGAAATCGGCATGACGATCGCGTACTTAAAGCGCGCCTTGAAGGCGATCACGATTTCGATGGACGCGGCGGCGCAGCTCCGAAAGCTTTCGGATCTGATTAGCCCGGCGCAGCATGCGGTTCTGCAACAACGGCTCTTTCAGGTGCGCGATGGCATTATCACCCTGATGGGTGAATATCGCGGCGAGTGGCGTCGCCGTTTCGGCTCCGAAGGCTTTTGGAGTTGAATGAAATAGGGCCGGTTCCGTCCAATCATGCAAACGGAAGCGACTCCGGCTCAGGCCGATGTGTCGGAATTGGACTTGGTGGAACGATGCCAGGCCGGTGACACTGAAGCATTCGACGAGCTGGTAGCTCGTTACCGGACACGAATCTTTGGGATGATTTATAACATGGTTCATAGTGAGCAGGACGCATGGGATCTGGCTCAGGACAGCTTCGTAAAAGCGTGGAAGTCGATCAAACGCTTTCGCGGTCACTCTTCGTTTTATACTTGGATTTATCGGATCGTCATGAACGTGACGATCGATTGGTTACGGAAAAAGCAGGTGAAAGGCGGAGGCGGCGAGTTCGACGACGCGATCCAACTAAAGGAAATCGATCCCGCATCCAAGACGGTGCCGAAAGCGGATGCATTGCCATATGAAACAATGGAGCGGAGCGAGATCCGGGCGCGGATCGAAAACGCAATTGCCCAGCTCTCGCCCGAGCATCGCGCCGTAATTTTGATGAAGGAAATTGAAGAAATGCAATATCACGAGATCGCAGAAACGCTCCGCTGCTCGATTGGCACAGTGATGTCGCGCCTGTTTTATGCACGCAAGAAACTGCAAAATTTGCTGAAGGACGTTTATGAGAACATTTGAACAAAAGTGGACTGCGTGGCTCGATGGCCAGCTCGGCGGCAGCGAACTAACCGAATTCGAAGCTTCGCTGCCGGACAAAGCTGCCGCCGAGGCCGAGAAGGCGAACGTAAAAAACCTCGGCGCTCTTTTGAAACGCGAAATCGGTGCGCACGGTCTGGCGAATGCAGAATTTTTCAGCCATCAGCTGCGCGAAAGGATCGCACGAGAAAGTGCCAGGCCATCTCGCGAGCGCGATGGTGGGGTTTCCACATGGTGGACGATTCGCCGCCTGTTATGGACAGGAACCGCGTCACTCGCTGTCTTTTTGGCTTTTGCGATTTTTGTCATGCACGACAAGAATCCGGCCGAGCAGTCACAATACCTCACGCAAATTCTAAACGCGCGCGTTGATCCGGTTGTTAGTCCAAACGCGACCATCTCGATGTTCGAGGCAAAAGAAGATCGGGTAACGGTTCTTTGGACTGAGGGATTACAGTCGTTGCCAGCGGATTACGCAGCGAAATAACTGCTCATGGCTCGCTGGCTCGCGCTCTTTACCGCTTTTATCGCGCTGATCGTAAGCGTGGCACCGGAGTTACATGGAGCGGAGACGGTTTGGAGCGGGCTCGTTATTGCCGAAAATGTCGCGCAGCCGCAACCGATTCCGCCGGAATTGACTCGAATCGAGCGACCTCTGAAGCAGCTTTTTGGCTACAACCAATTTCAGGTCATCGGCCAGTCCAGCAAGATCCTCAAGACCGGCCAGGAAGATTGGCTGGCGACCAGCAAGTTTTTCGGGCTGCATGTCGACGCGCGAGGCGAGACCGAAGCCGGTTATGTTTTGAACCTGAAACTTTACAAGGAGAAAGAGCTTTTGCTCGAAACGGATACCAAATTGAGCAGGCGGAGTCCACTTGTGATTAAAGGCCCGCAGGTGGGAAGTGGGCAATTACTGTTGGTATTGGTTGTGCAGTAAATGGATCGCGCGCTCCGTGCTCGATGTTACATAATGGCGGCGAAGCCGCATAAAAAGCATCCCGCTCGAAGATCGCGATCAACCTTCACGTTTGCAGATGCAAACTTCGGCGCACGTTGTTTAATCCGGGAAATGCGCACGCCGCTTCTTTTTTTCGTTGGTCTATTTTTCATTATGTTCCGCCCTACCATGGATGCAGAGAAGCCGTTCCAGTTCGCAACCATACCGGGAAAACTGCCGAAAGAGGTCCTCCCGGTAGAATATTCCGTTCGGATCGTCCCTAATATCGACAAGTTCACATTCACTGGAACGGAAACGGTTAAGCTCAGCGTTCGCAGCCCGGTTCGTCAGCTCGTAATGAATTCCCTCGAGCTCAAAATCACAGACGCGTCGCTTGATGGTAAGGTGCTTCCCAAGTCTGCAATTAAGACCGACAAGAAGAACGAACTGCTCACCCTCGCGTTGCCATCGGAATTTGCAGCCGGCGACCACACGCTCGCGCTGAGCTTTGCGGGCAAGATCAATCAGCGAGGCCAAGGACTTTTCTATATGCCGTACCAGGAGCAAGCCAGCGGCACGAAAAAGATCATGCTCGGAACGCAATTTGAAGCGACTGACGCCCGCCGATTTTTCCCCTGTTGGGACGAACCGGTTTTTCGCGCCCGTTTTCAATTGACGACAGTTGTGCCGGAAGACTGGCACGCCGTGTCGAACATGCCGATCGAGCACGAGAAAAAAACCGCTGGCGGAAAAGAAGTGCGCTTTGCTGCGACTCCGCCGATGTCGAGTTATCTCAATGTTTTAGTCGCGGGCGAACTCGATCTCATCGAATCACGAAGTGGACCCACGCAGCTCCGTGTGATCGCAACCAAAGGAAAAGCGGAAATGGGCCGCTATGCGCTGGAGGCCACGGCGCAGATTTTGAACTATTACAACAATTATTTCGGCGTGGCCTATCCCTTGCCGAAGCTTGATCAAATCGCTCTTCCCGGAGGCTTTGGTGGCGCGATGGAAAATTGGGGCGGAATTACTTATTACGAGTCCGCACTTCTATTCGATCCGAAAAATTCTTCTGCGGAGACGAAGCAAAATATCTACGAAGTGCTCGCCCATGAGATGGCGCATCAATGGTTTGGCGATCTCGTGACGATGGCTTGGTGGGACAATCTCTGGCTCAACGAAGGGTTCGCCTCCTGGATGGGAACGAAATGCACCGCACATTTCAACCCGCAATGGGAGGTTTGGCTGCGGAGAAATTTGCCGCGCGATCCGACGCGGCGCGTGGGTATCGCCAAGGAGCAAGCGATGGAAGGTGACGCAAGATCCACAACCCATCCGATTCAGCAACCCATCGCGACTGAGGCCGAAGCCAACAGTGCTTTCGATGATATCACTTACAAAAAGGGCGAGTCATTTCTGCGAATGCTGGAGAGCTTTCTTGGCGAAGATATTTTCCGCAATGGAATTCGCCAGTACATCGCCACGCACAAATATTCGAACTCTACGACCTCGGACTTATGGAATGCGCTTTCGGAAGCGTCGAAGAAACCGGTCGGGGAAATCGCAGCCGGTTGGACGGAACAGCCAGGATTTCCGGTCGTGAAAGTTAAGCGAGAAGAAGGTAACAAGGTCTCGCTCACGCAGGAGCGTTTCACCGTCAATTTCAGGAACGCTCCACTGCTGGAATGGAAAATCCCGCTAACGTATGCGGTCGTTGGAGAAGCCCCTGCGACTTTGCTGATGGCGAACAAAACCGGCAATCTGCAAAACATTCCCACAGATCGAGCTCTCAAATTAAATGTAAATGGTGCTGGAAATTATCGCGTCGAATACGACGAGCCCTCATGGAATTTATTGCTCCAGGCTCTGTCGAAATTGGACGTTGAAGATCGCGTCAACCTCCTGAGCGATGCGTGGGCCCTGGTTCAGGCCAATCGCGCGCCGGTCTCACTCTATTTCGAATTGGTGGAAAAATTGCCTGCATCGACCGAGCTCGCCGAGCGTGAACAGCTCATCAATGTACTGGATTTTATTAACCGGCTTTTAGTTGGCAGTTCGGAACGGGAAAAATTTCAACGCTTCGCAAGATCGCTTTTGCGGCCGACATTTGAGACGCTGGGCTGGGATCCCAAGGCGGTCGAACCGCCTGCCGCAGGAAACTTGCGTGCGAGCTTAATCAGCGCACTGGGAGATTTGAACGATCAAAAAATTATCGCGGGCTGTCGCGAACGTTTTGCAAAATACCTCACTAATCCGGAGTCGCTTGCACCCGATCTTCGTCCGCCAGTTTTTGCAATAGTCGGGCGTTACGCTGACGAAAAGACTTGGAATCAGCTTCACGAGCTTGGTTTGAAGACGACGAGCGTGGAGGAAAAGCAAAATTATTACAACGCGCTGGCTGGCGCGACCGATCCCAAGCTGGTGAATAAAGCGCTACCAATTGCGCTCACTGATGAGCTGCCAACGAGCCGTGCAATATTTCTTGTCTCGAAAATCGCGCGTGCAAGCGATCACCCAGACATTGCGTGGGATTTTGCGAAGGCGAATATGAAAGCGCTGCTTGCGAAGACCGATGCCCTCGGCGCGAACAGCTACGCGCCCAGTCTGTTCATCTTCTTCTCCGAAGATTCGCGCGCCAACGAGCTAAAAACTTATGCAAAGACTAATTTGCCGGCGACAAGTGCGCCGGAAGTCGCAAAGGCGGTCGATGAAATTCAGTTCCGGTCGGAATTTAAGGCACGTCTCGCGGGTCAATTGGGTGCCTGGATCGATAATCAAAAATTGCGGCGATAAACGCGGGTATCGCCTCGCTAAGAAAAATTGCAGAGGCAGGCACGGCCACCTTGCTACGGGTTCTCTTCCGCCTGGTTGTTCTGGAGCGTGATCCACAATCGCATCGGAATCATGGATGACTCAACGAAACCATGTCGCCGGAAAAATTCCTGCGCGACGTTTTCCGGCCGATCGGTTAACAACGTGATGCGGAGAAAATTCTTCTGCTTCGCGAAATCGATCGCGTGTTGCAGGAGTTTTGAACCATAGCCATGGCCTTGGTGCTCTTTATGGATGACCAGATCCTCAAGCAAAATGACGAAACCACCTTCGGCCGTGCTGATGGTAAAAAGCAAATTGATCATGCCGACAATGGCGCCGTCGCGTCGTAGCACAAAAACGCGGCCGCGGCTGGGTTGTTCGAAAATTAAACGTAAACCGCGAAGCTGTTTCTCTTTGTCCGGGCGAAAGTCGCTTTCCTGGGCAAACAACTCGCCGAGCATTTCGGACAATTCGTCCAGGTCGGCCTCGGTTGCTGGCTCGATTACGACATTTCCCTTTTCGCTCATTGTTTGTACTGCTTATTTCAAAAAATGGAGGCCCTGGCAATCTCCGAATGAAAGATCGACAATCGCGTCGTAGCGCTCGATTGACAATGTTTTACTCGATCCTACTGTAACCGTTTTCCGATCGCGCCACGGTTATTTCTCGGTTTTATGAAACGGACTTACCAGCCATCGAAGCGAACACGCAAACGCCAGCACGGTTTTCGTGCGCGCATGAAGACGAAAGGTGGCCGTGCCATACTGGCGCGCCGGCGGCGGCGTGGCCGCAAACGCTTGCTCCCGAAAGGCGTGGAAAGGCATTACGCGCGCCATACACAGGCGTAATTCTTTCGCGTTGCTAACCACTCGCTTCAGAGGAAAATTCCCGCAAGTTCGTTGATGGCGAGTTTCAGTTTAAATCGCAAATCGACAATCGGCAATCTCAAATTCTCCTTGCACCGTTAGCTCAATTGGCAGAGCAAGTGACTCTTAACCAAAGTCGGTGCGAAGCATATTCATGCCATGTTACTGAATACGCTACCGAAGAACATGTTCGAACTGTACGGCGGGTCGGGCCAACTACCGCTCCCAAAATTACGTTAGGCACGTCCCAAATCGTTTGACGAACAGACTGCGTTTTGGCGCTTCTTCGGTGCGCATTTGTGCAAGATCCTAACATTTTGACGTCCTTGATCGTAAGGAGAGAAACTTTTGCAACAGCGATGCAGCGCGATCGCCTTGCGTTGTTGATCTAAGCAACACGATCGTCCCAAAAGCGGAACATTCGGTTCCCAATCACGGAACACTCGACATTAGATCGCTAAAACACGCCCACTCGCATTTCTTTCGCGATGAATTACTTACATAACTAATGCATTTCGTGGCACGGCGGTTGCATAAGGGGTTGCATCAACCAAACAAACTCCTATGAATAACCAATTCGAATCTACTTATGCTCTGCTGGTACGCTCGGAAGAGAAAGGCCGTGGAGTTCTCGAAACGGTCCTCTACGTCGCTTTCATTTTCAGCGCCGTATTGTCGATCTGGCAGTTCACGCAGCAGCCCGTGAAAATTCCTGCGGCTGGCCTGGAGCATTGTATGGCGTGCGACGCACCACGCCCCCAAGCCATCTCACAGAGTTAAGGGCTCTGAAGATTTTGTTCAGCTCGCCCGACCGAAGATTTCCATACATGATCTGCGCTATGCTTTTCGGGTGCAGCGGAAGCAGCCGGGCTTCAGCGCGATTGCGATTTTGACGCTGACGCTCGGCATTGGTGCGAAAACCGCGATCTTCAGCCTGGTCAACGCTGTCCCAACTCAGGCCGCTGCCTTATCTGCATTCGGAAGAGCTGGCGTTGCTTCGGGAAAGCCTTACGGGCCGTCGGATTTCGCTGCCCGCGTTCCGCGCCCCGTGTCGATCCAATCGTGGCATTGCGCACGGAATAGCAATCGATTTTACGCTCGTGCGAATTGACACCTTGCCGGAAACGCGGTTGAGAGTTAGACCGTGACGAAAATTTTAATCGCGGACGATCAGCGCGACGTGCTCGAAGCGTTGCGCATTCTGCTCAAAGGCGAAGGCCATCAGACCGACGCTGTAACCTCGCTCGCGGGGATTTTCAACGCGCTCGAAAAGAGAGATTATGCGCTCCTGATGATGGATCTCAATTACACGCGCGATACCACTTCAGGACAGGAAGGGTTAGAGGTCATTCCCAGAATTCAGGCGATTGATAATACCTTGCCAATCGTTGTCATGACCGCATGGGCGACGATCGATCTCGCGGTCGAGGCGATGAAGCGGGGGGCCCGCGATTTTGTGCCGAAGCCTTGGGACAATGACCGATTGCTCACAATTGTGCGCACGCAAATCGAGCTGGCGGGCGCCCTCCGTCGGGAACGCAAATTGGAAGCGGAAAATCAGCTTCTGCGCGGTAGCGCGCCAAACATTATCGCGGAATCGCCCGCAATGCGGCCGGTCATAGAAATGATTTCGCGTGTTGCACCATCGGACGCGAACGTGCTGATCACAGGCGAAAATGGCACGGGCAAAGGACTGGTCGCGCAGGCGCTCCACTCTCTCTCGCCGCGCGCCGGCAAGTCGATGATTACGGTGAACATGGGCGGTC
>WNFE01003523.1_pt1 | contig 15272 bp, 13 predicted proteins | sample 5400451 | NCBI WGS metagenome assembly WNFE01 (sample SAMN13153344, study PRJNA577476) | soil metagenome | isolation source: 200 cm saprolite under Douglas fir tree site 2 hole 2 | place: USA:California | collected 2015-04-18 | reverse complement strand
GCTCGCTCCGGCCACGGCGGCGCCCGCAGCGCAGCAGGTCCAACCGAGCAGACCGCAGGGCCCGTGTGACATCTATGCCACCGCCGGCACTCCCTGCGTGGCCGCCCACAGCACCACGCGGGCTCTGTACGCCTCCTACCACGGCCCGCTCTACCAGGTCAGGCGCCTATCAGACAACGCGGTCGAGAACATCGGCGTCGTCCGGCCCCGCGCGTTGCCGTTCCCGGATGCGGGCGGATACGCCGACGCGGCCGCGCAAGACGCGTTCTGCGCCGACACGACCTGTGTCATCACCAAGGTCTACGACCAATCCCCCAACCACAACGACCTCACCCAGGCACCCCGCGGCGCATTCAGCGGCCCCGCGATGGGCGGCTTCAACAACCTCCCGGTCGCGGACATGGCGCCGATCACGATCAGCGGCCACAAGGCCTACGGCGTCTTCATCGAGCCGGGCATGGGCCTGCGCGACAACGACACCACCGGCATCGCGACCGGCGACCAGCCGGAGGGCATGTACTGGGTCGTTAACGGCCATCACTTCAACGACGGCTGCTGCTCCGACTACGGCAACGCCGAGATCGACAGCCGCGACGACGGCAACGGCACGATGGAAACCAGCTACTTCGGCAACGCCACCGCCTGGTATCACGGGAACCCCCCCGGCCCGTGGGTCATGACTGACCAGGAGAACAACCTGGTGGGTTGCGTCAACCCGGGCAGTACCTCCAAACTCTGCGCAGACCTGCCAAACATCACCTCGCGGTTTGTGACCGCCGTGGCCAAGGGCGAGCCGCACCACTGGGCCTCGCTGGGCGGCAACGCGCAGACGGGCGCCCTGTCGACTATGTTCGACGGGCCGCGCATCGACTCCAGCTATGACCCGATGCGCAAGCAGGGGGCCATCGTCTTGGGCAACGGCGGCGACAACAGCAACGGTTCGCAGGGCACCTTCTATGAAGGCGTGATGACGGCCGGATTCCCGACGGACGCCACCGACCAGCAGGTTCAGGCCAACATCGTGGCGACCAAGTACGACGTGCAGCGGCTGAGCCTGTCGCCGGCCTCGGCGACTGCCACTCCGCCAGGACTCCAGACGTTCACGCCGGGGTCCTCGCAGGACAGCACCGTGACGTTCACGAATACCACGGGGTCGCGTGCGGTGGGCGTGAAGCTGAGCATCTCCGTGCCCAGCAGGCAGTGGACCTCCGTCGTCCCAGGCACCACCGACACGTCGCAGACGTTCGATTCGGTCGCGCCCGGCGCGAGCGTGAGTGCGACCTTCAAGGTCACCTCGGGACCGGCGCCCTTCAACGGCGACCTGATCGGCAACGCCTCATGGACGAACCCGACCCAGGGCACCAGGCAATCCGGGATAACAGCCGAGAAGGTGCGCAACGTCAGCCCGATCAAGATCAACGAGTTCCGCGTGGGCACCAGTACCAACCCGACCAACGCGTTCATCGAGCTCTACAACGCCGGCGACAGCACCGTCGACCTGTCGAACTGGACTCTGACCGAGCACCCGGCGCGGCAGCCCATCTTCTCGACGGTGACCGTCCCGGCCGGGACGACGCTCGCGGGCCACCGCTTCTACCTGCTCGGCCTCGCCAACTCGGGGCTGGCGGCCCCCACCAGCGCGGGCGACACCACCATCAACCTCAGTAGCACGACCGGCCTCGCTCCCGGCCAGCAGGTCCAGATCGGCACCGGCTCCGCTGCGGAGACCCGCACGATCGCCCACGTCACCAACTCTGGTGCCACCGGGCCCCGCGTACCGGGCGAGATCGGCAACGCCGTCAAGCTGTCGGGAAACGGCGAGTACGTGAACCTGCCGAACGGCATCGTCAGCGGGCTGCACGACTTCACCATCTCGGCGTGGGTCAACCCGTCTGCCAACTCGGCCTGGTCGCGGGTGTTCGACTTCGGCACCGGCACCAGCAACTTCATGTTCCTCACGCTCAGCGCCGGCGGCGGCCCGCTCCGTTTCGCCGACGCCACCCCCAGCGGCGGCGGCGATTCGATCACTGGCCCCGGCACGCTGCCGCTGAACACCTGGTCGCACGTGGCGGTGACGCTGTCCGGCCACACCGGGACGCTGTACGTGAACGGCCAGCCGGTGGCGACCAACACCAACATGACCGTGACCCCCGCCGATCTGGGCGCCACCAACCAGAACTGGATCGGCCGGTCGCAGTTCATCGCCGACCCCTACCTGGCGGCCACCGTGGACGACTTCCAGATCTACGACCACGCCCTGTCCGCCGCTGAGATCGCCGCGCTGGCCAGCGGGCAGCCCGGTGCCGGCAACGTTGCCTCGTACAAGTTCGACGAGGACTCCGGTGAAACCGCGCTGGACTCCTCGGGCAACGGCCGCAACGCGACAATCATCAGCACCGGGAACGTCAGCACACCGCTGTGGCAGCCGCTGCCCGACGGACCGATCACAGTCCCCGCCGGCTCGGCCAACGTGCCCGTCACGAGCACATCGGGGTTCAAGGTCGGCCAGAAGCTGGCCATCGGCTACGGCCACACGCTGGAAACAGCCACGGTGACCGCCGTCGGCACGCCGGGCACGCAGGCCCGGCTCGCGGCTGCGACGCCCGCCGGCGCGACCAACATCAAGGTCACCTCGACCAGCAACATCACCGCCGGCGACACGATCCGGCTCGACATCGGCCCGAGGACCGAGAACGTCACCGTCGCGTCGGTGGGCACCTCCGGCGCAGGCGGCACCGGCCTCACCCTGACCGCCCCGCTGAAGTTCGACCACGCGTCCAACCTTCCCTTCAGCGACCGGGGCACCGGTGTCACCTTCAGCCCAGCGACACGCTTCGCGCACTCGAGTAACGAGCCCGTGCAGGCACTGGGCAGCAGCATCACCCTCGACAGTCCCCTCGGCCACAGCCACGCGATCAACGACCCGGTGCGTGATGCCGCGGTCACGACTGTGGGCTACCAGGGCCCGCCGGCACCTGACCAGTGGTTCGGCGGCCCCGCCCTCTCCACCAGCGCCGGCAGCATGGTGCTGCGCGACGCGAGGGGCCTGGTGGCTGACAGCCTCAACTACGGCGGCATCGTCGACCCACCGGCCACCGAGGGTTACCAGGGCGCGTCCGGGACAGGCCAGGGAGGCTGCTTCGCGCCCTCGCCCGTCTCGGCCAGTGGCGTCGACAGGAGCGACATCCGCCTGCCTGACGGCAACGACACCGACAGCAACTGCGGCGATTTCTCGATAACCAACCATCCCACGCCAGGTGACGCCAACCAGAACTTCACTCTGGACCCGGGTCCCCTGGTCTCGCTGCAGGCCACCAACAATGGCGCCAGCTCGGGCTATCTCAAGCACGACGACTCCGACGATCTTGTGGTCGTCGCGCCGGTGACGGCGGACAGCCCGAGCACCGACAAGCAGGACGCCACGTTTGTGGAAGCGGCCGGCCTGGCCAACCCAAACTGCGTCTCGTTCGAGTCGATCAACAAGCCCGGCAGCTACCTGCGGCACCAGAATTTCCAGTACCACCTGCAGCCCAGCGACGGCAGTTCGCTGTTCTCCACGGACGCGACCATCTGCCCGGCGACCGGCAACAGCGGTCAGGGCACGTCGTTCCAGTCGGTGAACTTCCCGGGCAGGTACATCCGCAACTTCAACAACGTCGTCTACCTCGCCGCCAACGGCGGCTCCAACCCCTGGGACACCGCTACCGGCTGGCCGGTCGACACGAGCTGGCTGGTGGCCACGCCCTGGGCACCAGCACCGTGAGGCGCCGGCGGCGGCAACTGAAGCTAGTGAACGCCGCCCTGAGAACATGGCGCTGAATCGAGCACGCCCCCCAGCGGCCTTGATGAATCGCTTCCGGCGCCCACTGTCGACAGTGGGCGCCGGAAGCGATGGCCCCGCACGTTTGACACAGTGCCGGCCGACGTGCTCGGCATCGACAAACGGGCATACGTCCAGCGGTTCTCGTTGCTGGCCCTGGGCGTAACTCATGACTTTGTTTCGGCGCCCAGAACCCCGGATCCGAGTCGGCCACGTGCGACACGCTGGCGAGCCGGCGACAACGTGAGCACGACTGGTAGAGGCGGGCCCTCCCGGTCGTCTTTTGGCCGAGCCGCCGGGAGGGCCACTAGGTGCGCGGAGGCACCCGGTGCTCACGGTAGGCAATGACGAGGCTGAGGTCGAGCGGCAGCTGGCCGGCGGGCAGCTGGGGTGCCCGGGGTGCGGCGGGCAGCTGGGCGGGTGGGGGCATGCCCGGGATCGGGAGATCCGGCTGGCCGGCGCGGCCAGCTGGCGGCTGCGGCCGCGCCGGGCGATCTGCGGTGGCTGCGGGCGGACGCAGGTGTTACTGCCTGCCGGGATGCTGGCCCGGCGGGCGGACTCGGCCGCGGCGATCGGCGAGGCGCTGGTGGCGCGGCGGCCGGGCTGGGGTGCCGGACGATCGCCGGGCGGCTGGGCCGGGCGGCGGCGACGGTGCGGGGTGGCTGCGCCGGTTCGCCGCGCGGGCGGAGCCGCTGCGGTCGGCGTTCACGGTTCTGGCATGCGAGCTGGATGCTGATCCGCTGCTGCCCGGCCCGTCGGGGTCGGCGGTGGCCGATGCGGTCGCCGCGATCCTTGCTGCGGCGCTGGCGGCGGCGCGGCGCTGGGGTGAGCTGGCGTCCGTGCTGTCGCCGTGGGAGCTGGCCTCGGCGGTCTCCGCGGGCGGGCTGCTTTCTCCCGGCGCGGCCGTGCAGATGATCAACACGAGCTGCCTCTGGTGAGCCGCCGGGCCGGGCGGCCACCCTTCGGTGCGGGACTATCCGCAACCGCATCAAAGGGAGGAACGAGGTGGCTGAGGCAGTTGAGGAGGCCCGCCGCCGGGCCGAGCGGGCCGGGGTTGTTCCGCTACGAGCTGATCCAGGGCGTGACTGATCCGGGCCTGTCGGCCCGCCAGCGCGGCGCGCTGGTCCGCGAACTGGCCGGCCGGGAGCATGACGGGCCGGCCGGGCAGAAGATCGCGGTCTCGGAGCAGACGATCCGCCGCTGGGTCCGTGACTGGCGCGCCGGGGGTTTCGAGGCGCTGGTGCCCGCCCCGGCCCGGGTCAGCGCGCGGACCCCGGCCGAGGTGCTCGCGCTGGCGGTCGCGCTGAAGAAGGAGAACCCGCAGCGCACCGCCTCCCAGGTCACCCGGATCCTGCGCGCGCAGGCCGGGTGGGCGCCCAGCGACCGGACCATGCAGCGGCACTTCGAGCGGCTGGAACTGAACCGCCGCGCCGGGAGCCAGGCCGCGGCCCCGGCGGCGTTCGGCCGGTTCGAGGCCAGCCGGCCCAACGAGATCTGGACCGGCGACGCATTATACCGACGTCGGTATAATGCGTCCGCTGTCACCACCGCACCGCTGATGTCTATGCGGTCCAGCAGCGTGGTGAATAACGGGATCTTGTTGGTCTTGGCGCCCACTTCTACCTGGCCCAGCACCGCGCCATGGGTATGGTCGAGCGCAGCGATCAGGTGCGGGCCGTCCTGGCCAGCGTGGGCGGCGCCGCGTAAGGTCTTGCCGTCCACCGCGATCAAGCGCCGTTTGCCCGGCTGTGGTGTGGTCCGCTGCGCGGCCCACCGCCCGGCTAGCACATCGAAGGCATCAGCGTCCAGCCGCTGCAGCACCCGGCGGATCGTGGACTCCGACGGCACCCGCCCTGCCACGCCCAGCCGGGCCAAGGTGTCCTCGCCGGCGTCAGCGGCCCATTCGGCGATCGCCGCATACGACCGCGCCCGCCAGCACCGCGCACACCGCCAGCACCATGATCACCACCAGCCGGTGCCGCACGCCCCGGCGCCTGCGCGGGTCAGCCACCTGCCCCAGCGCCGCCAGCAGGCCAGGATGTTCCCGGCCGGACTCTCCAGCCAAGTCAGCAAGGTGGCCGATGACAGGGTCAGCCTGTGATGATGACGCAGCGGGCATGGTCCCTCGGGAAGCGATCCGGCAGGTGTAGGAACCGCCATGATCACCTCGAGGGCCGTGCCCGCGCTGCTGCCCGGGCCTCACCGGCGTGTCGCAGATCCCCCGATTTACCACCGGAAATGGCTTGCTGGCACCCCGATACTTGAAGGATATGGACGAACATGCCTTGGAGCCTGCGGCCGCCGCGCTCTCGGCTCGGTCGAGTGAGCTGCTGGGTTTCCCTCCCGATGCCCGGGTGCTCATCATCAACCTCGACGACTTCGGGATGTACCAGGCGGTCAACGCCGCGGTCATCCGCTCGATCGAGGAAGGAATCGCCAGCTCGTGCAGCCTGATGGTGCCATGTCCGTGGGCGCTGCACGCCATGCACCTGCTCCGCCAGCGGCCGGAGATCCCGTTCGGGATCCATCTCACGCTGTTCTGCGACACGACCCACTACCGGTGGGGACCGCTGACCGCGAGGCAGAAGGTGTCCTCGCTGCTCAGCGAGACGGGCGAGCTGTTCACGCCCGCCCAGGTTCCCCAGCTGCTCGCCCAGGCTCGTCTCGACGAGGTGGAGCTCGAGTTCCGAGCGCAGGTCAACGCCGTGGCTAGTGCCGGGCTGACGCCGACCCATCTGGACTGGCACTGCCTGGCCGATGGCGGACGCGACGACATCCTCGACCTGACCCTGGCACTAGCCAGGGAGTATGGCCTGGCGGTGCGGATCTGGCTCGAGCCCGGACGCCGGAAGTTGCGGCAGCGCGGCCTGCCGGTTACCGATCACGAATTCCTGGACAGCTTCAGTCTCGACATCGACGGCAAGGCGGCCCGGTACGCCAAGCTGCTGCGCGACCTGCCGGCTGGCCTCAGCGAGTGGGCAGTGCACCCCGGCCTGGGCAACGAGGAGTCGCAGGCCATAGATCCTGGCTGGCGCGTGCGCCAGACCGACTATGAGTTCCTGACGTCGCGGGAGGCTCGCGAGCTCCTCCATCAGGAGGGAATCGTGGTGATCGACTACAGCACTATTCAGCAGGTCTGGTCCCCGGCCAGCGCACCCCGGTAGGCCGGCGGCGAGTCATTACAGCCGGCCGGGCGCCACGACACAGCTGGCCAGCAGTTACGAACTCGTGAACTGCAGCCACAAGACTTTGCCGGGACCCTGTTGCGAGGTGGCTCGGCCAGTGTGGTCGTCCCGGCCGCGGTGTGGTGGAGTTGTCTGGTCTGGCCATGGCGGATCGCTTCGGCGCGGGGGAGGGGATTCGATTGCTCGGGTCTGCCGGTAGCGCGTTGGGCTCGGGCAGTTCGATAATGATTGTTGTTCGGCTTTGGCCGCTGCGGAGCCCGTGCCACTGCGCCGGTTGTCCAGTGAGCGCGGTCGAGCCGCGGTCGTTTCGCAGGCGAGGATCGGCACCGGCGCGCAGGGGTGCCTCGTCAGCCGATTTCGGGCAGCTCGATGCGGTGGTGTCGCACCGCCGGCGGCGGCCGCGCTGGGGTCAGCCCACCGATGAGATGGGGATGACGTCCGGCTGGCGTGTCGGGCTCCAGCTTGCCGGGCCGGGGACGACTTCGGGAGATCTCAGTCCGGGTATTCGTCCTTGCGGTAGTTGAGCGGCTCGTCGGGCTGGGGCTTCGGCGTCCGGTCGAGCAGGAAGCTGAAGTAGGGAGCGACGAACGGGTCTGGTGCCGTGACCGTGTAGGTGTGGTACACAGTTCCGTTCTCCCGCGCGAACGCGATGTAGCCGGGATTCTCGCGCAGGCCGTCCGTGAGCTGGGCGCCGACCTGGCTGGCCCAGAATTGGAGCCAGCCCGGCGGGTTCTGCACCATCTCCTGGAGCTCGGGGATCTGCCTGGCCTGCTCCTGGGTGAGGGCAAGCCCGAAGTCGAACGGGAAGTCGGTGCCGTAGGTCGACACGTATGGGAACTGCCAGCCCATCCGCTGCCTGTAGGCCGCCAGCCGGCCGATCGGCGCGCGCGAGAAGCAGATCAGGGTCACATCTCGCTTGTTCATGTGAAGTAGCAGCCCTTCGAACCCGTCGGCGAGGTTCGTGCACCCGGGGCAAGCTCCGATCTCAAAGTCCGGGCCGAACATGATGTTGTAGGCGAGAAGTTGCGAGCGGACTTCGAACAGCTCGGCGAGCTGCTTCTTGCCGTCCTCGGTGTCGAACGCGTATTCCTTCTCCACCGGTACCCAGGGAAGCTCGCGCCGCTTCCTCTTGATTTCCTCGTCGCGCTCCGCCTGCTCGGCCTCGAGCTGCTCGAGCTCGCTGCGCGCCGCCTGCCATTCCTCCCGGGTTCCGATCCTGTGTTCTGGCATCTTAGGTCCTCCTGTCAGGCTCTACGACTCTGGCCACCGCGCCGGGTCCTTGGACGCTACGGCATCTCCAGTAAGACCGCCGGAGGGTGGAAGAGTCATCGCCAGGGCGCGGATCCGCGGCGAGCACGGCGAACGGCCCGCCTGAGCGAGACTGTCTTGAGTACCGGCCGCAGCCGGCGTCAGGCGCACGGCCGGACGCCAGCCGGTCGCCGTGGCGGCCGACGATCTTCCATTCGCTGTTCCCGGCGCCACGGTCGCGGCCCTCACCACGGGCCAGTCCTGGCTGGACGCGTTGCTGGACACTCTCAAGATGCGCCGCCGCCAACTCGGCGGCCTGCCGGTGGTGCCGGGACTGGCGGCGGGCGATCCACGCGGTCATTACGTGGACCACCGACCCGTAGATATAGGTCTTGTGATGGCCGGGCAGGCGCTCGCAGTCGCGCACGCCCGCGGTGCTTCATGATCTAGCCGGGATCGGTGACCCATAACAGCCTCGCCGCGCACAAACGCCCGTTCGGGACGCAGTTGAGGCAATCAAACTGACGGTCGCGTTGCCGACCATATCGGCGGCTCAGTGCGCGCCCTGTCGCTGGCCTCTCCGTCCAGAGCAGTTACTTACCGTGGCAAGCTGGCCGCGGAAGGCTGGACATGGCGGTGGGTTCTCACCAGTCCGGAAGGGCATCAAGCTGCGCTAGGTCATGGGTGTCCTGGGGGCGGTGCTCATACCCGCTGCGGAACAGGCGCTGCTGGTGCGCCGACAGGCATCTCACGTGGCGGCCGGCGATCGACCCCGATGTGAAGGCGCGGGGAGGATAGTCGAAGTGCTGGCCGTCCGGGCCTGCCTGACGACCGTGACCGTGCTCGTCGAACGTCACCGGGTGAACATCGACCCAGCGGTCACCCGATGCCCGCAGCTCGATCCGGGTCGGCAGCCAGTCCGTCTCCGCCGTGTACCCCACCGTGCTGAGCGCCGTCACGCAGCAATCAAGATCTTCCGCATCGACGGCGAGGTCAAGATCGCGATGCTCCCGGGTCTGCTGACCGGCCAGCACCGCCACGCCCCAGCCCCCGCCAACCCAATGACGCACCCCGGCTCCATCCAGCGCATCCAGGACCTGGATCACGTCCTCGATGGGCATGCCGCCAGGCTAACGCCAAGGCGGACCACCGGCACGACCGAGCGCCGGTGAACCCTGTCGATCGCGCTCTGGGCAGCGCGCGGATCTACCTCAATCGGTGGCAGCGCTGACACTGCGCCGGTCGATCGGGCTGGCGAGCAGACCGGCGGATAGATGCGCACCCCGTCACTGTGGTCATTTACATTCCGTGACTGCGGGGCGGAGTTCGGACGGTACGGCCCGGCACGGTCGTCGCGAGCGCGGACACCGGTGGGCGGCCCAAGCGACAATCTGTACGTCGTTGGGCAGATGATGCGCATCGCCAGTCACCACGTCACGTCGGCCGGTTGGCGGCGGTTGCGGGATCAGAAGACCATTATCCAGCTCGCGTCTACGATGCGGTAGCCGAGGCGGGTGTGCAAGGTCGCGACGACGGCTCGCATGTGAGCGGCTCCCCAGCAGACTCCGACGGTCCGGGTGCCGCCTGAATCCGGTTCTTCGGTCAGCCGGACCAGTTCCTGGCATAGCGCCCGGTCCCGCACGGCCAGCACCGCTTCGTCGAAGCCGGGCATGGCATCTGACAGTTCTTCCTCCTCCCGCGACGGGAGGTCGTCGAGCCCAAGCTTGCGGCCGAGAGCGCGCTGCGGGCCTGCGACCGCCAGCCACAGGCCGAATACCGGCGCCGCCACGAGCAGCAGCCACCGCAGCCAGCGGCCCACTGTGCGCCAGCCGTGCGCGAACTGCGCCGCCGTCAGGTCCGGCCGGATAATCCGGCCTTTCAAATCGGCCAGGTCCAGGCCCTGGCCTTGATCAACGAGACCGCCACGACGCAGCCGGCCCGCGATCCGGTAGGCCAGGGTGATCACGGCTGCCGAGCGGCCACGCACACCCTCGACGACCACGTCGTCGCAGTCTTCAAGGCGGCGGTGGACCGCGCGGTAAAACGCTGGCGTACCCAGATGCAGCATCGGGAGCAACACGAACCGGACAACCGACCCTGGCTTCTCCAGGGTGAGAACCGCCGAGCGCACGCCGAACCCCCTCTGCTCGATAAATTGCATGTGATCACCCGCCAGCACAGTACAGACAACACAGCGTCGAGTAGCTGTCATCACCGCGGAAGCTTGGCCGCAGAACGCTCTGGCGGGCCGCCGGACCAGCGCCTACGAGCGGCAACCCCGTAGGCCTGTGGAGCAGACGCCCCACAGTCTGGTGCGGATGTCGCTGGCCGCGGGAAGCGCGATCACGGTCATGGCGGGTAAGCCGGATGAGCGCGCCTGTCCCGCTTGTAATCAGCCCCTTGGGATTGGCTGCTCATTCAGCCTGCCCACCTGGCAGGGTTGGGTGATGCGCTTTACTGACAGGCTTGGCCAGGCCCAGAAGATCGTGATCGTGATCGCCCTTGGAACGGCCTTCGGGGCTGTCGGCAGTTACCTCGTCAATCTCGGAAATGCGGCCAGGGCCGGCTGGTACGCCTACGCGCCGCTCACTCAACAGGTCTACCCGCCACGCACTGGCCTTACCGGATGGCTGCGACTGATCATCTGGCTGGCACTGATCGGCCTGTGGGCGCTGGCGTCCGTCAGGGTGTTGCGACCGACCCCGGAAGACCCCCCGCGCGGCTGACGATCGAGGCAGATGAGTTGAGTTCGATGTGGAGCGTGGAGAGACACGTTCTTGTGCATGCGGGTGATGATTCGGGTCGGCCTGCCGTTATCGCGGAAGATGGCCTGGTGAACATTCCAGCCGTTGTCGTCGCGTATGACCCGCAGTGGCCGCGGCAGTTCGAAGGACTGCGCAGCCCTCAGGCGTGACACCCTTGGGCCCGCTGGCGCTCCGCTGCCGGTCACGACGATTGTCAGCGTGGAGCTGCGGGCACCCGGGTACGTGATTCTTCAGCTAAAGGCTAATAGTCCCGATCCGCAGCTGAGAGCCCATATCCAGGCGGACTTCCCCATGGGGCCGGACGTACTGCCCGCGGGGTGCAAGCCGGCGGCGCTGGCTGCAGAGTCGTCCGCGCCGACAGTCACCGCGACACACACGCCTTCTGGTGCCAGGACGCGGCGCAGCTCACGTGCGGCTGCTTCCCGGTCGGGCACGTGGTAAAGCATGTGGACCGCCAGCACGACGTCAAAGGCGCCGTCGCGTACCGGCAACGCGGCGACATCGGCATTGAGCAGCGCCGGGTGAGCGGCCGTCCGCAGCATCCCCATCGACAGATCGCACCCGGCCACCTGCACTGGCCGCCTGGCCAGCGCGCGCAGGTACTCGCCGTTGCCGCAGCCAGCATCCAGCACCCGCAGCCCTGGCGAGAGCCTGGCCAGATCCAGAACCCAGGCCACGATGTCGAAGTATGGATTCTGATGCCGCCACAGGCGCTGGCGGGCGCGCAGGTTCCGGTCATCGGCATACTGGCCCGGCCGATTCAATGCCACAACTACACAATGCCCGCTCCGAACGCCGCCGGCAGCGATCTGGCCAGGCCAAGCCGACCATGCGTATCGGCGACGATGTGCGCCTCGACATCCCGTCCCTGATGAACACGCGCAGTGACACCATCCTGAGCTGCCATCGCGGGCTGGCAACGCCGGATCGCTGACTCTGCCCTTGTGAACTGCCACGCGTTCATGCTTTGCGCGGCGGGCCAGCCCGGGCCGCCGCCCTCGGCGGCGGCGCGGTGGGGTGCGCTGGCTCGCCTGCAGCCGCTGGTAGAGAAGGTGGTCTGGTGACCGGCGACCTTGCCGACTGGATGTGGCCGGAACTTGCGGCGCTGGCGCCCGACGGGTGGTCGGCGATCCGCCGCGCGGTCGCGGCCTGCGTCGCCGCTGACCTGCTTGCCGACTTGAACGGCCCGCCGCCTCCGGCCAGCCGGTGCAGCAGCATGACGTGGGGATTGGCACATGCCGGAATCCCGGCCCGCTTCGGCGGCCAGGGTACGAGGTGCGGCCTGCGGGCCAGCACCGGCAACCCGGTGCTGGCCCGGTCAGCAGCGCGTCGGACGAGGTCCGGCGGCGATGGTGGAGCCGAGGTCACCCGCCCGATGAACTAGAGCCGGTCGAGCTGGAACCCGTCGAGCCGGAGTCGGTCGAGCTGGAACCCGTCGAGCCGACTGCGACCATGCCGGGGGTGAACCCGCAGGTCGAAGGCTGGTAGGACTGGCCGAGCGAGGTGACCGGCGCGGTGTTTACGACTTGGACGCTGAGCACTGACATTGCCGCCCATACCATTCCCGCCCGCATTCCAAGCACGTGTCGGGTGAGGACTTCCTGGACGCCGATGAACCGGTAGCTTCGCGCCGCGAAGATCAGCTCCATCCGCAACGCGGCTGTCTCGCTCTTGGCGACGGCGATGCCGTGCCCGCCTGCGGCGTCCGTAACGTCGCGGAGCACGACCGTCCCTGGAATCGCCGCGGCGGTCTGGAAGACCACCCGGCCAAGTCCCGGCGGCAGCACGAGGTCGTTGCCGAGCATGGCGGTGATGGCGTTCCACTCCCTGGTGCTGTCGGCGACCGGGGTCGACCGAGCGCCGGCCGGGATGGAAGCCGGACATGAATTGTGCTTGCTCAGGTAGGAGGACAGCGCACCGGGTGTGCGAGGCAGTCCCTTGATGCCTGCGTAGGTAAACAGCGCTGGATTGTCTGGTCCCGGCGGAATCAGGATCAGGCACGATGAGGCGTCGGCGCGGCATGGAACCGTGGCGAGCGCGCCCGGCCTGGATCCGTCAACGGACTGCCACATCAACTGGGTCGCCTTCAGCGTTGTGAACCTGTACCCGGTGCGCTGTCTCGAGGACGGGGCCAGCCCGACGACGGTGGTGTCGGTGACGATGAACTGGTCGTTGCGGGGGCTGGCCCCGGAGCCGGACCCGGCAGTGATGGAGCCTGGGCCGGGCACCGCTGCGGAGCCTGAGCCGGTGCTCATCAGCCTGGTGTGCAGCAACGCCGTCGCCGCTGTGACGTAGTCGGCCGAGTGACCGCGGCGCTGAGCCAGGGCGATGTACTGCTGGCCGATCAGCCGGTAGGTACGCGGATCGAAGATCAGTTCCTCCCGCATCCCGCCAGCGGCCCGGCTGAGGCCGATGCCGTGTGCTCCGGCGGGGTCGCTGGCGCTGGGCAGCAGTGTCGTGCCCGGGATCTGTGCGATCGCCCGGAACAGAGCTGCGCCGAACCGCGGCGGGAGCACCGGGTTGAGCTCGGCGATCAAGTTGGCGCCCGACCATTCGCGGTCCGGCCGGCTCAGGCCGCCCGGGCCTGGGAGCGTCGCGAGGTAAGCGAGCAGGCGCCTGGCGGACTGCGGCAGTGTCCGCAGGCCCGAGTAGGTGCTGTAGGCGGTCGCACCGGGCGCGTAGCCGCCCTGGAAGCTGCACGCGGCCTGGCCGCGCTGCAGGTCACCATCGATGTCGCACGGCCTGGTGTAGTAAAAGGCGGTGGGGCTTGCCGGGGACTGCCACTCCTGCTGCCGAACGGTGACGTGCCCATTAGGCTGGCCCGCACGGGTGTAGGTCGCGTAGTAGATCGCCGAGTCCGAGTAGACCAGCTCCTTATCCGTCGGAACGGGCTGTGCAAGTGCTGCGGTCTCGGCGTGTTTGAGCAGTTCGGCCGCGCTGGCGGGCGTGGTGGAGTCGCCGAAAGCGATCAGGCTCGCCACGATCAGGGCGACCGCTGCGGCGACCGCGAGCGTCCCGGTCAGAGCCAAACGCGGCCAGCTCAGCAGACCGGGCCCGCCTGGCCCGAGCCGGCTGGAGTCTCGCCGCATCACGGGCTTCGTCGCCTGCTGCGCCTGGTCGAGCACGCGCGCCCGGATTGCGGCGAGCCGCGCCTGGTCAGGCGCCGGAACCACCGCGCAGAACTCCTCGATCAGCTTTATCTCACTCATCGCCTGACTCTCCTTTAGCCGTGGTCGGGTCGAGGGCCCCGAGGGCGGCTCTTACTTTCCGCCGGGCTCGCACCAGCCGGGATGACACGGTGCCGACCGGGATTCCCAGCGCGTCGGCGACCTCTTCGTAGCCAAGCCCGCTCGCGGTCAACAGCAGGACATCGCGTTGCGCACGGGACAAGCCGGCCACCGCATCCGCCAGATGGCGGCGCACCGCGCTGGCCGCCACCCGATCAGTGGCAGCCTCGGTGAAGGACTCCGCCGCCGGATCCAGCCCGGTGCGGGCGATGGCGCGGAAGAACCTGACCTCGTCCCGGCGGTGCCGCCCGATCAGGTTCGTGGCGATGCCATACAGCCACGGACCCGCGCCGGGGCGCGCCTTGTCATAGCGATCCCGTCCCCGAAACGCCCTCAGGAATGTTTCGGCGACGATGTCATCGGCCACGTCAGGCCCAAGACGGCGGGCCACGTAGCGATGGATCGACGAGGCATGCCGATCGAACAGCGCCCCGAACCGTTCTGGTACTCGAAGTGATTCCACGATTAATGTGGCGTCATCGCAGGCTGGCGTGGCCATCCAGTCGCGCGCCACCGGTTCTGCACCGTCCATGCGGACCCCTTGGCATCGGGACGTTTCTAACCTGTTTTGCCCGAAGCCCGCAATGGTGCTCCATCCTCAGGGCGCCCGATCCACACGCGCGACGACTCAGCCGGCCGCCACCTATTCACCTGGCAGTTGTCCGCGCGATCATGCTGATGGGAGTCATGGGCCACATAGGCAAGCCCGGCGAGGACGACGACGAGGTTGCCAGGTCGATCGTGGACCGGCTCAAAGACGCTCTGCCCTCCGGCGGCTACCTCGTGATGTACGAGGGTGTCAACACCGCCCCCGCGCAGGACAAGGCGCTACGTTCCGTCCGGGACTTCGCCCGGAAGGAATGGCCCCTTCGGGGCAGTTCGCCTGACGGTAAGCGATGAAGGTGACACGTTCAGTGCGTGGCTGATGACTTCGCGGCGCGGTATGCAGAGCTGCTGACAGGCTCGT
>WNFE01001902.1_pt1 | contig 15272 bp, 13 predicted proteins | sample 5400451 | NCBI WGS metagenome assembly WNFE01 (sample SAMN13153344, study PRJNA577476) | soil metagenome | isolation source: 200 cm saprolite under Douglas fir tree site 2 hole 2 | place: USA:California | collected 2015-04-18 | reverse complement strand
CATCTTCTTCACCTACCTGATCCCCCCCACCCTGCTCTTCATCCCGTTCTCCCGCATGATCTCGCTTCTGGGCTTGCAGAACTCGCTCGGAGCATTGATCCTCATCTATCCGACTATGACGATTCCATTCTGCACCTGGCTCGTGATGGGGTTCATGCGGTCGGTGCCGTGGGACATCGAAGAACAGGCGATGATCGACGGTTACAGCCGGCTGGCCGTAATCTTGCGGATCGCGCCGCGTCTCATTTTGCCAGGCATCTTGACCGTAGTGGTCTTCACTTTCACCTTGGTGATGCAGGAATTCGTGTACGCGCTAACGTTTATCAGCTCGGTCGATCGCATGACCGTCAGCCTGGGCGTCCCCATCGCGCTGGTACGCGGCGATGTGTACCACTGGGGCTCCCTCATGGCCGCTGCATTGTTCACAAGTATTCCGCTTGCCATCCTGTATAACGTCTTCATAGATCGATTCATTCAGGGCTTCACTATGGGTGCGGTGAAAGGCTGAGTGTCGTTCACGCAGTCTCACCTGAGGAGGAGATCATGAGAATGCGAGTAGCGCGGTCCTCTGGGATCATCGTCGCGGCGGTCGTGACGCTCGGGAGTATACGGACCGCGGGCGCCCAGCAAACGGTGAAGCTGGGAGCGGGCGATACGCTCACGATCAGCGGCTTCATCAACGCCACGCTGTTCACAAACAATGGCTTTTTCACATTCGGGAACGGGCAGAATGCTGAATACGCAAACGCCGCGCAGCCCGCGACCGACAAGCGTTACATGGACGGAGATGTCCGCAACACGCGGCTCAATTTCACGTTCAGCGCCTCGCCGGTGCTGGGCAAATGGTCCCCCAGGGCCACGATCGAGGCTGATTTCTTCGGGGCCTTTGGCGGCACGGGCGCACCGCCGTTTGGCGACGAGCAGCCCCAGCTGCGCGCTCGCTTTGCCTATGTGGATTTGACGAACGGCCGCACGACCGTGCGAGTAGGGCAGTTCTGGTCTCCGCTGTTTGGGGAGGTCCCGGTGTCGGTGACGCATCTGGCGTTCCCGCTGGGTTATGGTGCGACCGGCATGATCGGCTGGCGTTTCCCCGGCATCTTCCTGTACCACGACCTGAATCCGAGCAAGCCGACAACACTGCAGCTCGTCCTTGCGGCACTCAAAAACGGCGGACCCGACGTGGGCGGCGGCATCAGCAGTGGCGCGGCCTCGGGCATGCCGCAGCTCGAGGGGCGGCTCAACTTCGCTCATCGCACGTCCAGTTTGAGCTGGAGCGGCTATGTCGTGGGGCACGTGGACTGGAAGGACACGACGGCCGTCGGCGCAGCAGGCAACAACCTCACCGGCTCGGGCGTCGAGGTGGGCGGCAACGTCACCTCCGGCAAGTTCACGATCCACGGCAACGTCTACACGGGCAAGGCGATGGGCCAGCAGTTCGCCCACATCACCCAGCAGGGCAACGTGAAGGGCTGGGGTGCCTGGGTCCAAGGCGGCTACGATGTCACGCCGCACTGGGGCGCGTGGCTGTTCTATGGTACTGATCGCCCTGATACGGCAAACTCGCCGGGGCTTACGGGCAATTTCCGGAGCAAGAACAACGATATCGCCGGGATGCTGCGGTTCCGGGCCGGGCGCTACCAGCTCGGCCTCGAACTGTTCCAAGCAAACACAACCTGGGCGACGTCCGGCAAACAGAAGGCCACGCAAGTCGCGTTGAGCGTGATGTACACGATCTAACGCGAAACGCTCACCCACCTCGCGGCGAAGCGCCACCGCTTCGCCGCGAGCCGTCTTTCCGAATGAACGGAGGGTAGATCCATGACCAGGCAGAAAGGGATGGATCGGCGCGAATTCGTCACCACGGCCGGCGCCGCCGCAGCGGCCGTCGCGCTCGGTCCGACCATCCTGATCAAGCGCCCGCAGAAGACGCTCAAGATCATGCAGTGGAGCCATTTCGTCCCCGCCTACGACACCTGGTTCGACAAGTACGCGAAGGACTGGGGCACGCAGAAGGGCGTCGAGGTTACGGTGGACCACATCTCCCTGGCGGACCTGACGACGCGGGCCACCGCTGAGGTCGCGGCCCAACAGGGTCACGACCTCTTTCAATTCCTGTCGCCGCCGGGCGCGTTCGAGCCGCAGGTCCTCGACATGGCGGACGTCGTGCGCGACGCCGAGCGCACCCACGGGCCGATCCTCGATCTCTGTAAGCGCGCCACCAACAATCCCGTGACGCGCAAATGGTTCGGCTTCAGCGACAACTACGTCCCCGATCCTGGCGACTACTTGAAGAGCCTGTGGACCGAGATCGGCATGCCGGACGGGCCCAAGACGTGGGAGGACCTCGTGACGGCGGGGCCGCAGATCCACGCCAAGCATCCCGAGATCCAAATCCCGATCGGGGTCGGGATGTCGCAGGAGCTCGATACCAACATGGCGACGCGCGCGATCCTGTGGTCGTTCGACGGCTCGATTCAGGACGCCGACGAGAACGTCGTCTTGAAGTCCGACCAGGCACTCGAGGCGCTGCGGTTTGGCGTGCGGCTCTACAAGGCGGGGATGACGCCCGCGGTGCTGAGCTGGAACGCCGCCTCCAACAATCAGGCCCTGAACGCCCGCCAGACGTCCTACATCCTGAACTCGATCTCCGCCTATCGCACCGCCCAGGACAACAAGCTTCCGGTCGCCGACGACATCTTTTTCGTGCCGGCGCTGAAAGGGCCGCGCGGCACAGGGTGGGCGTGCGAGCACGTGATGGGGATCTACGCCATCTGGAAGTTCGCCCAGAGTCCCGACGTGGCGAAGCAGTTCCTGCTTGACCTCGTGGCCCACCATCGCGACGCCATTCTGGCGAGCAAGCTATACAACTTCCCCTCGTTCCCCGGAGCCGCCGCGGACCCCGGCACGCCGCTGGCGCAGAAGCCCGCTGCGGGCAACCGCTGGATGGAGCAGCAGACGTCGAACGACCCGTTCGGCTCGAATCCGGTGACCAAACTCAAGCCCATCGGCACGGCGCTGCAGTGGGCGACGAACATCGGCCACCCCGGCCCGGCAAATCCCGCCGAGAGCGAGGTGTTCGACACGTTCGTGCTGCCCACCATGTTCGCCAACGCGGCGACCGGCCGGATGACTCCCGAGCAGGCGCTCGACGACGCGCACAAACAGGTGAAAACGATTTTCGAGAAGTGGCGGGCGAAAGGATTGGTTGCAGGAGGCTCGAAGGACAAGGCGTAGGGCAGAAGTGTAGGGGCGCAGCATGCTGCGCCCCTACAGTCCACCCTCCATCACCTGCGTCTAGCTGCGCGCCCCCACCTGCTGCGGCGCCCAGATGCTGATCTTTCGCGTTTCCGGCATCAGGAATATGCTGAGCAAAAACGCAACGCTCGGAACGATGATCGGGTACAGCAACGCCGAGCCCAGGCTGTGGGTGGATAAGTACGCCGCGGTCGTGATCACCGGCACGAGCCCTCCGCCCCAGCCGTTGCCGATGTGATACGGCACCGATACCGATGAGTAGCGAATCCGGGCTGGGAAGTATTCTGCCAGGAACGCGCCGATCGGACCGTAGACCATGCCGACGTAGCAGACCATGATCGCCACGATCAGGATCGCCAGCGGATAGTTGAGGTTTGCCGGGTTGGCCGCCTTGCCGAGCGCGGTGTAGAGCGGATAGTAGGTGATGGCGGCGAGGGCGAAGCCCGCGAGGATGATCGGCTTGCGTCCGATCCTGTCGGAGAGCCACCCGAAGAAGATCAGCGACGGCGTCGCGATGAGTAAGGCAATGCCCGTGATGATGGCCGGGCGCAAGACGTCGGGCTTCATGACTTGCTGCAGGAAGTAGAGCGCCCAGAACTGGCCGCTGTACCACACGACTCCCTCGCCGATGACCACGATGCTGGCGATCAGCACATACTTGATGTTCGAACTCAGGAATGCCTCTCGCCAGGGGCTCGTCGAGATCTGGCCCTTGGCCTTGATATCCTGGAAGATCGGCGTCTCCTGCAGCCTCAAGCGGATGTAAATAGCGATCGCAACCATGAAGAGCGAGAGGATGAAGGGGATCCGCCAACCCCACGCCGTGAACGCCTCGGTACCGAGCACCTCCCGCGTCACGATAATGACGGCAAGAGAAACGACGATGCCCAGCGTAGGCGAGGTCTGTAGCCAGCCGGTGTAGTAGCCCCGTTTTTCGTCTGGCGCATGCTCCGCAACGTACGTAATGGCGCCGCCGTACTCGCCGCCGAGGCAGAGTCCCTGGATGAGTCGAAGTATCAGCAGCAGGATGCCTGCCGCCGCACCGATCTGCGCGTAGCTCGGCACGAACCCGATGAGCGCCGTCGACAACCCCATGCCGCTCAGGGTGATGAGGAATGTGTACTTGCGGCCAACGAGATCGCCGACACGGCCGAACACGAAAGCGCCAAACGGCCGGATGAGAAATCCGGCGGTGAACGTCCCCACCGTCTTGATGAGCGCCGCCCCGGATGCGCCTCCTGCGAAGAACTTGGTCGCTAGGAGGGCGGCAAGACTCCCGAAGATATAGAAGTCGTACCACTCGATGACGTTCCCGACGGCAGCGGCGATGACGACTCGGCGAAGGTCCTTCGGAAGAGGAGGCGAAGCCATAAACGTCCTCGCGTGGGGGGTGGGGGGGTGATGTCCTGCTCAGGATTGTTCACTCGACCTGTCCAAATTTTGCAATGTCCTCCGGCAGCTCTTCGCGCCTGGTCGTGATGTCTTTGCCCTGTACCATGATGCGGATCTGTTCGACCACGTCGGGGTTGGCGAGCGTCGTGACGTCGCCGACGTCCCGGCGGTTCGAGATCGCCGCGAGCACTCGGCGCATGATTTTCCCGGAGCGCGTCTTGGGCATGTCGGGAACGATGTACACGCGCTTGGGCCGGGCGATCTTCCCGATGACTTCTTCGATGGCCTTGATCACGCGATCCGCGATCGCCTGGCTCGGTTGCACACCCGGCTTGATCGCGACGTAGACCTCGGGCACGCGTCCCTTCAACTCGTCCTGGACCGGCACGACAGCGGCCTCGGCGATCTCCGGGACCGTGAGACACGCTGACTCGATCTCTTTCGTGCCGAGCCGGTGACCGGCGACGTTGATCACGTCGTCGATTCGCCCAAGGATGCGGTAATAGCCGTCGGCCGCCTGCACCGCGCCGTCGCCGCACATGAACGGCCAGTCACGCCAGTCTTTGCTCTTTGGGTTTTTGTTGTACTTGCCGAAGTATGTCTTCACGTAGCGATCGCGGTCGCCCCAGATCGTCTGCATGATCCCCGGCCAGGGATTGCGGATACAGATATTACCTGCTTTCCCAGAGCCCTTCAGGATCTCCGCGCCGGTCTCATCGTAAATGACCGGATGAATCCCCGGCGCGGCGGGGCCGCAGCTTCCCGGCTTCATCGCGTGAATGGCCGGCATGGTCGTGCAGAGAAAGCCGCCCGTCTCGGTCATCCACCACGTGTCGGTGATGACGGCTTCGCGCTTGCCGACCTCGTCGTAATACCAGCGCCATGCTTCCGGCTCGATGGGCTCACCGACCGTCGTCATCGATTTGAAGCGGTACTTGTATTTGCGGGGCTCCTGCGGCCCGAGTTTGCGTAGCATTCGGATGGCGGTCGGCGCGGTGTGGAAGATGTTCACGCCGAGGCGTTCGGCGATGCGCCACGGCCGGCCCGCGTCGGGAAAGGTTGGCACCCCTTCGTACATCACGCTCGTCGCCGCGTTCGCCAGCGGGCCGTACACGATGTAGGAATGGCCGGTGATCCATCCGATGTCCGCCATGCACCAGTAGATGTCCTCGGGATCAATGTCCAGCACCCACTTGGAGGTGGCGGTGACGTACGCGAGGTAGCCGGCGATGCTGTGCTGCGCGCCCTTGGGCTTGCCCGTGGTGCCGCTCGAGTACATCAGGAACAGCGCCCCATCCGATGGCAGGGCGAGCGGCTCCACATTCTGTCCTTTGTACTGCCCGAGCAGCTCGTTCATGAAGACGTCGCGACCTGGGACCATCGGCGTTTTCGCGGAGTACTTCCCGGGGTAGCGCTGCCACACAAGAACCTTCTCGACAGCCTGCCCCAACTCGTTCGCCGTTTGCACCGCGATGTCCGCATTCGCCTTGTGATCGACCAGCGTGCCGTTGCGCCAGTAGCTGTCCATCGTGATAAGCAACCGGCTGCCGGAATCCTGAATGCGGGAGCCGCACGCCTGACCACTGAACCCGCCGAACACCTGGGAGTGGATGATTCCGAGGCGCGCGCACGCCAGCATCGTGATCGGTAGCTCGGCCACCATCGGCATGTGGAACGTGACACGGTCGCCGGCCTTGAGTCCGAGCCCGCGGAGTAGCGCTGCCAATTCATTGACGCGGTCGTACAGCTCCTGATACGTGATGGACACGTCCGGCTCTTTATCCGGCTCGGCCACGAAGATGAATGCCGCCTTGTTCCCGTACTTGGCGAGATGGCGGTCCACGCAGTTGTAGCAGGCGTTGATCTTTCCGCCCGCGAACCACTTCCAGAACGGGGCGTCGCTCGTGTCCAGCACCGTGCGATACGGCTCGAACCACGTCAGCATGTCCGCGTACGCCTTGAAACAGTCGGGAAACTTGTCGAGGGTGAACTGCTCGAAGATTCGGGGGTCGCGCATGTTCGCCTGCGCCTTGAACTTCTCGGAAGGCTGGTAGTACTCTTCCTCCTTCCAGTGCACCGCGATCTGGGCTTCACTGACCTCGGTGAGCTCTTGCTTTTCAACTTCCTTCGCCATATCTGATCAGTCTCCTCGCCGACACCGCTCCATCACGTTCGGGACACAGGCTCTGTAAGTCCTACACGTACCGCCCTGCGCGTCCAGAGTTCGAGAATGGACAAGCGCGATAAAGTGACGCCGTTTCGGTGGTCCAGCAACCTGCCCGACGCTGTGCCGGAAAGGTGAATCGCCGGGGTTGCGTCTCCTCGGACTGGTGTACATGCTTAATCGGTCTGCTGCAGCAGCTGCCCTAACCGCGACGTCCTAGCGCGGGGAGGATCCAACTTATGCAGGTCAGTCGTCGCGACTTCCTACGTGTCACCGCCGGCGCCGGCGCCGGCACCGCGATCGGCGGACTCGTCGGCCTCGGCGCGACGCTCGCGCCGGCACGCGCCCAGGCGCAAGAGCTCCGCATCCGTGACGCGAAGTCGATCCCCAGTATTTGCCCGTTCTGCTCGGTCGGCTGCGCCACGCTGGTGCAGGTCAAAGGCGACCGGATCGTGAACATCGAAGGCGATCCGCGCAGCCCCCATAACGAAGGCACGCTCTGTCCGAAGGGCGCGGCGATCTATCAGTTGCACGTCAATCCGAACCGCCAGACGAAAGTCCTGCATCGCAAGTCTGGTGCGAGCGGCTGGGAAGTCGTCGAGCTCGAATGGGCCATGGATCGCGTCGCCGAACTCATCAAGCAGACGCGCGACGAGACGTTCATCGAAAAGCTTCCGAACGGGAAGCTCGTCAACATGACGCCCGCCATCTTCGGGCTCGGCGGCGCCACGCTCGACAACGAGTTCAACCACGTCTGCCAGAAGTTCTGGCGTGGACTCGGCGTGGTCGCGATCGAGAATCAGGCCAGGATATGACACAGCTCTAGCGTCCCCGGTCTGGGGACACGGTTCGGTCGGGGCGCGGCGACCCTGTATCCGCGCAACCTCGAGCACACCGACTGCCTCGTGATCATGGGCTCGAACATGGCGGAATGTCATCCGGTGGCGTTCCGCTGGCCCATGAAGGCCAAGCTCAACGGCGCCAAGCTCATTCACGTCGATCCCCGCTTCACCCGCACCAGTGCGGTCGCTGACCTGCACGTGCCGATCCGCGCCGGCTCGGACATCGCGTTCCTCGGCGGGCTGATCAACTACGTCATCAACTCGCAGCGCTGGAACACGGATCCCTTTTTCAAAGAGTTCGTCGTCAACTACACGAACGCGGCGACGATCATCAACGACGACTTCAAGGATACCGAAGACCTCGAGAGAGTGTTCTCGGGCCTCAAGGGGTTCAAGGAGCCCGACTTCTGGCCCGAGAACGGCAACCTCGGCGCGTACGACAACGCCAGCTGGGCGTACAAGCGGGGGCCGAAGGGGCCGGGCCCGGCCACTAAAGATCTGATCGCCAAGCGCGCCGGCCCGCCATTCGACGACCTGGTCCGCTCGCTCAAACCGGGGCCCGCCGAGCGCGACGCGACCCTCCAGAACCCGCGCTGCGCGTTCCAGATCCTGAAGCGGCACTTCAGCCGCTATACGCCGGAAATGGTGGAGCAAGTCTGCGGCTCGCCGCGGGAGAAGTTCGTCAAGGTCGCCGAAGCGCTGCTCGAAAACTCCGGCCGCGACAGGACCAGCGCGTTCGCATATGCGGTCGCGTGGACGCAACACACCTACGGCGTCCAGATCATCGGCTGCTGCGCGCTGCTCCAGCTGTTACTGGGCAACATCGGGCGCCCGGGAGCCGGCGTGATGGCGCTGCGCGGCCATGCGGCGATCCAGGGCTCGACTGACGTGCCCACGCTGTACCACAGCATCCACGGCTACCTGAACGCTCCCTCGGCGCTCCGCCCTCACGAAACGCTGCGGGATTACATGGCGGCCGAGACGGCACCGACGAGCTACTACGGCAACACGCCCAAGTTCCTCGTGTCATATCTGAAGTCGATGTATGGCGCGGCGGCGACCGCAGAGAACGACTTTGGCTACGACTGGCACCCCAAGATCCTCGGCGATCACTCGCACATCGCCATGTTCTCCGCCATGGGGAACGGGCGCGTGAAAGGGATGTGCTGCGTCGGACAAAACCCCGCGACCTCGCTCAACGGCGGGGCCACGCGACGCGCCCTGCGGCAGCTCGACTGGCTCGTGGTCAAGGACAACTGGCTCACCGAGACGGCCACGCACTGGTATCTCGCGCCGGAAGTGAAGCAGGGTGAGGTGAAGAGCGCGGACATCAAGACCGAGGTGTTCTTCTTCCCGTCGACGCAGATCGCGGAATACGACGGCAGCTACACCAACACCCAGCGCATGCTGCAGTGGCACTCGTTCGCGACCAAAGCCCCGGGGGACTGCCGCACCGATAGCTGGTTCTACCACAATCTCGCGAAGCGGCTAAAACGGGCATACTCCGGCAGTATGCTGCCGCGCGACCAGGGCTGGAAGAATCTCACGTGGGACTTTGACCCCGATCCCGCCGACCCGGCCTATGGCACGGCGCTGTACCCGGGTGAGATCAGTGCCCTCAAGGTGCTGCGCGAAATCAACGGGTATCAGACGGCCGACCCGAAACAGCACCTGAAGGGATTCGGCGATTTGAAGGATGATGGCTCCACGACGTGCGCGTCATGGATCTACTGCGGTTGCTATCCGGCGCCGAACCAGAACATGACCGCGCGCCGCGAGCCTGATCCGCCGGGCGTCCCGGGCGCACATCTCAAGTGGGGATGGGCGTGGCCCGCGAATCGGCGAGTCCTGTACAACCGTGCGTCCGCGGACCTGAAGGGCAATCCCTGGAGCGAGCGCAAGCGGTGGGTCTGGTGGGATCCGAACTTCGTGAACCCGCCCGATCCCAAGACGGGCAAGCCAGTGCCGCACGGCAAATGGGTCGGCTACGACACGCCCGACTTCGCCGCGACCAAGGCTCCGGACGCGCAGCCCAAGCCGGACGGCATCGCGCTCGATGCCCTATCGGGAACGCAGCCGTTCATCATGCGAGCAGACGGCCGTGGCTGGCTGTTCGTGCCGGCGGGGCTCGTGGACGGACCGTTGCCGACGCATTACGAGCCGCACGAGTCGCCCGTGCAGAACCTCCTCTATCCCAAGCAGCAGAGCAGCCCGGTGCACAAGGTGTGGTCGCTGGGTAAGCCCTGGAATCCGATCGCGGTAGTCGGCGATCCCAAGTTCCCGTACGTCATCAGCACCTACCGGCTGACAGAGCACTACCTCGCCGGCGCCATGAGTCGCTGGCTGCCGTGGCTCGCCGAGCTGATGCCGGAGCTGTTCATCGAGATCGGCAAGGGGCTCGCGCAGGAGAAGGGAATCAAGAATCTCGACTGGGTCGTGGTGTCGAGTCCCCGTGGCCACATCAGGGCCAAGGCGCTCGTCACCGACCGTATCGGCGTGATGAAGATCGCTGGCAAGACGATTCACCATGTCGGGATGCCGTGGCATTGGGGCTGGATGGGGTTGAGCACCGGCGACGTTGTCAACGACCTCACGGCATGGGTCGGCGATCCCAACGTGTCGATCCACGAAGGCAAGGCGTTCGTGTGCAACGTGGAGCGGGCGTGATATGGTAACGATCACGCGTACGCGCGCCGCCGCTGCCAACGAGGCCATGGGCTTCTTCACCGACACGACAGTCTGCATCGGCTGCAAGGCGTGCGAAGTCGCGTGCAAGAACTGGAACCAGCTCCCCGCGACGAACGGCGGCGTGTCGGAGATGTCGGGCGACAGTTACGACAACACGCGCAAGCTCGACGGCACGCACTGGCGGCACGTCAAGTTCATCGAGCAGTTCGACGGCCCGTACAACGGCCGCTGGCTCATGATGAGCGACGTGTGCAAGCATTGCGTCAAGGCTGGCTGTATCGAGGTGTGCCCCACCGGCGCGATCATCCGCACCGAGTTCGACACCGTGGTGATCCAGTCGGATGTGTGCAACGGCTGCCGCGCCTGCATCGCCGGCTGTCCCTTTGGTGTCATCGATATGAACATGATCTCGGGCACCGCGCAGAAGTGTACCCTGTGCTACGACCGCATGGGCGTCGGGCTCGAGCCCGCGTGCTCCAAAGCGTGTCCGACTGATTCGATCCAGTTCGGCCCCATCAGCGAGCTGCGCGTCCGCGCGCAGAAGCGCGTGGAGCAGCTCAAAGCTCAGGGAGAAGTGCGCGCGCGGCTCTACGGTGACGACCCGAACGGCCCGCTCGGCGGCTTGAACGCGTTCTATCTGCTGGTGGACAACCCGGAAGTGTACGGCCTGCCCGCCAATCCGCAGCTTCCCAGCAGCCGCCTGAAGACGAGTGGCGCGTTCTCGGTCGCGACGGCCGCGGTGCTCGGCGTGCTCGCGTTGGTCGGAATCCGGAAACGGCGGATGGACGAAAAGGAAGGAGTCATGCATGTCTGACACCTTCGTCACGGCGTCGCCGCATTGGACGTGGTTCATCATTCCCTACTTCTTTGTCGGTGGCCTCGCCGGCGGCGCGTATTTCCTCGCGGCGACCCTCGAATGGTTCGGTCGACCCGAAGACCGTCCCGTCATCCGCACCGCGTACTCGCTGGCATTCTGGGGAGCGATCATCTCCGGCGCGCTGTTGACCATCGACCTCGGCCGGTCGCTGCGCTTCTGGCACATGGTGTTTCAGTCCGACAACTTCCCACACCTCATGTTCAAAGCCTTTTCGCCGATCTCGTTCGGCGTCTGGGCGATCCTGGTGTTCGGCCTGTGCGCGGCGCTCTCGCTGATCGGCGCCTGGTCGGACGAGGGCCGCGTACGCACCGCTGCGGCGCGGCCGCTGCGGAGCGGAACGATGCTCGCCAAGCTGATCGCCGGACTCGGCGGCCTCATGGGCTTCTTCGTCGCGGGGTACACGGGCGTCCTCCTGACGGTCACGAACCGCCCGATCTGGGCAAACAGTCCGTGGCTCGGCGCGCTGTTCCTCGCGTCCGGCGCATCGACCGCCGCCGCCGCACTCCTCCTCCTCGCGCCGCGCCGCGAGGCGACCGCGAACTCGATTGCCTGGCTGGAATCGTTCGACACGCGGGCGCTGGTGGTCGAGCTGCTCATTCTTATCCTCTTCATCGTCTGGCTCTGGCCGATCCGCCAGGTGTGGGTGAGCTTCTGGGGCCTCCTGCTGCTCGTGGGGGTCGTCTGGGCGGGGATCCTCTGGCCACTGACCCTCCACCGGCGGCCCGCTGCCGCCGCAGCAGGAGCATTCCGTAATCCGGCCGTGATGGTGCTCATCGGCGGCTTCTTGCTGCGGGTCGTCATTTTGCTGTCGTCGAACGGCATTCAGCACGAAACGGTGACCGCGATCGGACAATGACGCCTCGCGCGCTGATGGGGATTTTCCTGCTGACAGCCGTGGTCTCGGCCTGCGCCAGCCCCGAGGCCGCGCGCACGCGCGGCGGCGGGCCCGGCGCCGATCCCGGTAATCACGGCGCGGTCGTGCAGCTCCATGCGGGCGCGAAGATCTACCACAAAACCCCCTGCCGCACCGTCAAGGTCAAATGCTCTGGCCCCTTACCAGACGCCGGCACGTAACCAACGCCCAGCTCGCACAACGCGTCGCCCTGATTCGGCAACAGAATCCGGAGTCTGAGCGTTGGCTGATGCTGGTGGAAGCTGCGTTTGCCGAGGCCGATGAGAATCAGGCGTGGGCGGACGCGGTGCTGACCGTCGCGAACGAGCGTCCAATTCGCGCTCCCCTGCTCCACCAGTCACAGATCGTGGTGCGCCGGCGTGTCCTGCACCGCTGGGTGCGCGAGGTATTCGACCTCGCCTCCTCCGATGGCTCGCTCGAGCCTGTCGAGCTGCTCGAGGCGGCGCTCTGTCAGGATGACTCCCGTCTCGAAACGCCCGAGTTGCGCGTAGTAGCTCAAATGGCCGCGCTTCCCTTGCTGCAGACCTGTGGTCGTGCGCTGGCAGCGCAGGTGCCTTCGTCCTGGTGGGAAGGCTATTGTCCCGTGTGCGGGGCGTGGCCAACGCTGGCGGAGTTCCGGGGGCTCGAGCGGAAGCGCTGGCTGCGCTGCGGCCGCTGCGCCACGGGGTGGCAAGTCGCGTGGCTGCGGTGTCCCTTTTGCGCCGAAACCGACCACACCAACCTCGGCTACCTCGCGCCTGAAGGGGGGGAGACCACACGCAAGGTCGAGGTCTGCGACACCTGCAAGGGCTACGTGAAGGCGGAGCCCACCGTGAAGCATCTCGCACCGTGGGAGATCGTGCTGGACGATCTCGCGACCGTGCCACTCGAGGTGGCGGCATTGGACCGCGGCTATCATCGACCCGAGCGGCCAGGGTTCGCGCTCGAAGCGCGGATTGTCGAGGCGTGATGGACCTCGATCGCCCCGCCCACGTGTGTCGCGAGCTGCTGAGCGCGATCGAGGCTTCGGAGGGGCGTCGCAAGCGCCGCAAACGCGACACGACGCCCGATGCGATCGGCCTCGCCGTCAAACGCGATTTGCTCGAGCGGGCGATCGCCGCCGATCCCGAACCCATGGAGTTCGAGGCGTGGCTGCTCGAACAATGCCAAGCCGCCGGAGGGCTCGAAGGCGGCGTGCGCGCGATGGCGCTTTCGATCTTCGAGGAGTGGCGCCTGGCACACGATGCGGATTCGTTCCGGGACTGGCTGGCGCAAGGCGCGCCTTCGGACGACGCGCGCGAAGAAGGATAAGGAGGAACCACGGTGCGAGCCCTGATTCTCGTCGGACTGCTCATCGGCCTCGCCGGCTGTCGTGGCCGCGCCCCAACACGCTGGGACCCCGCCACGGCGGAGGCGGTCAAGGTGCTGAAGGCGGACGACAGCCCCTATCGGATCATCTATACCCCGCCCGTCGATCTCGCCAAGAAGCCCGCCGGAGGGTCGTAGCCCCTACCAGCGATCGGGCTTTCCCGCGTCCGGTATGAAGAGGCTCTGACCAAACCGCGCCTTCCCGAACTCGCCGATCAGTGCCTGGGTCGCTGGTGCCACCATGAAGTCGGCGAACGCTTTGCCTCCGGCCACATTGATGCGCGGCGCGTTGCGGGAATTCAGCTCGAGGACGTGGTAGACGTTATAGAGGAGCGGATCTCCTTCGACCATCGGCACGAGTTGCAGTCGATCCCGCCAGGCCAGATACGTCGCCCGATCGGTGAGGGTGTAGGCGCGCTTCTCGTCCGCCATCTGGAGCGTCTCGCCCATCCCGTGTCCTGCCTCGACGTACCAGCTCCCTGCGCCGGGCGGTTGAATCGCGGCGGTGCGCCACAGCTTCTGCTCCATCTGGTGGGTTCCAGACCGGTCGCCGCGCGAGACGAACGGCTGCGCCCGCTCGGCAATGCGCCGCAGCGCCGCGACCGCGTCGTTCATACCGCGCAGCCCGGCGGGATCGCCCGGTGGTCCCACCACGAGGAAGTCGTTGTGCATGACCAGACGTCGGGTGACGACGTAGCCTGAGTCTGCCAACACCCGCTCCGCCTCTGGCGCGTGCGCCAGCACGACATCCGCGTCGCCACGGCGCCCCATCTCCAGCGCCTGACCGCTGCCCACGGCGATGACCTTCACGCGATAACCGGTCTGTCGCTCGAACAACGGGACGAGTGTATCGAGCAGCCCGGCGTCACGGGTCGATGTCGTGGTAGCGAGAATGACGTCGCGCGACTGGCTCGGTGCTGCGGAGGCTCCGATGAGTGCGGCGACCCAAACCCCTAGTCCCCACCCCCTCATTTACCAGCGCACCTGCATCTGGATCACTCCCCGGTTGTTCTTGAGCTGGACGGACTGCTCGCGGAAGACCTCGTAGTCGCCCAGCAGCTTGAAGTCGTCGCCACGGATGAAGTACTGCACGCCGAGCAGGTAACCGGTCGAGCGGTCCGTGGTGACCTGATTGCTCGGGTCGAACTGCTGCACACGCCCCATGAGTTGCACGCGCTGCGGCGTGGCACGGAATGCTACGAGCGCGTACCAACCGGTGGTGCGGACGTCGGTTCTGCGGTTTTTCTCGCTGATGTACTCCGCGCGCGCGGACCAGCGCTTTCCTTTGTAGATCGCCTGGCCATCCACACCGGTGCTGTCGCTGTAGCCCTCGAACGCCCCTCCGACGTCCAGGCCTTTGACTGGCGTGACGACAGCCCGAGCGTAATAGGCCATCCGGTTGTCGGGGTTGGTTGCGCGATTGGGGCCCTCGCCGTTCACGATCGCGGCTTGGATGAGGAGCCGATCCGGGAGGCGCCACTCCGCCTGGGCGCCGATGTCACGCTTGGCGGCGTTGACGATGCGCGAGCGTTCGGTGGTCTCCAGAGTCGTCGAGCTGAGCAGCGACTCGAGGGAAAAGGGGACGCGGAACTGACCCACGGTCCCGGTCCAACGGTGATGACTGATCCTGACCCACAGATCCGTGGCCGAAAGGGTGAGTGGCGTTGCGGGTGGCGTGGCGGGCGCTCCGATGGTGCGCATCTCCACCTGGGCGCGATACGAAGCCCACGGCGTGATGTTGCCCTCGACCGCGAATCGGGCGCGCCGCAGAAAAAAGGACGCCGAATCGCCGAC
>WNFE01006920.1_pt1 | contig 15275 bp, 14 predicted proteins | sample 5400451 | NCBI WGS metagenome assembly WNFE01 (sample SAMN13153344, study PRJNA577476) | soil metagenome | isolation source: 200 cm saprolite under Douglas fir tree site 2 hole 2 | place: USA:California | collected 2015-04-18 | reverse complement strand
CGATGGAACTCGCGGAAGAAAACCGCTGCGAAATCCTGAGCGAGGAAGAGCAGATTTCGGAGAGCGCTTCGGTTGACCGGGCCTCGCGGATTTGTGAGCAGCGCGGCGTGAGCGGAGTGCTGCGGCTGCCGCTGGACCTTCCGCTGGTGCAGGCGAATGACATCGATGAATTACTCGAGATTGAGTGCGCGGCGCCGGCGGCGGTGATGGTGCCGTCGCGAGACGGTACGGGGACGAATGCGTTGTTGCGATTTCCGCCGACATTGTTCACGTCACATTTTGGCGCGGGAAGTTTTGCGAAGCATCGCCGCGAGGCCGAGCGGGCGGAAGCGTCGATTTTTATTCGGCGCAACACGCGACTGGAGATGGACGTCGACGATGAAAGCGACTTGCGCGAGCTGCTGCGGCACGATTTGAGTGCAACCGCGACCGGACAGTGGCTCGAAGAGAGCGGTGTGGCAGCGCGGTTTCGCGCGCGGGCGTTTGCCGTTTGAAATTCGCGGCTAGCGCGCGTTTTTCCCGTAAGGCCTGTTTGCGGTGATGCCTTTTCCTTCCGTGACCGCGGCTAGCGCGCGTTTTTCCCGTAAGGCCTGTTTGCGGTGATGCCTTTTCCTTCCGTGACGGCAATCGTTTGACCTGCATTCACATTTGACAAGCGATCGAGCTGGCCGCTGGGCCAGAGAACCTCAATCGTGTCCGCCTTCTCGCGATGCGCGAGGCCAAACGTCAAGACAAGCTCGCTGGCAGAGAGATAGCTGGAGCCGCTGCGCAGCGTTTGCGATTGCGATTCGCCGCCGGCGGTGACGCGAACGGTTGCGCCGATTCCATCTCGATTCGATTTTGTGCCCACAAGCTTGACGCGCACGCTGCGGTTCGCGGCTTCGCCCGTCGCTTCATTGCGGAACAAAACAACCGGGCCGGCGTTTGCGGAGATCAGGACGTCCAGGCGGCCATCATTGTCGATGTCGGCGTACGCTGCGCCGCGGCCGACACGCGGCGTGGAGAACGCTGGGCCGAGCGACTTCGTGACTTCTTCGAACTGGCCCTTGCCAAGATTGCGGAAGAGATGCGGCGGCATGGCGTATTTCACGTTGGCCTGGACGCGCTGGATTTCGGGATCGATGTGGCCGTTGGCGACGAGAACATCGGGCCAGCCGTCGAGATCGTAATCGAAAAAGAAACAGCCGAAGCCGAGAGTGAGGAGAGAAGCGCGGCCGATTTCGGAGCGCGGCGCTTCGTCGACGAACAGGCCCGTGCCTTCATTGTGATAGAGCGAGAGCATTTGATTGGCGAAATTCGTGATGAGCACGCTCGGATGGCCGGAGCGATCGTAGTCGGCCGCGTCAACGCCCATGCCGGCGCGAGCAACTCCGTCTTCGCTGAAGGCTACGCCCGCGAGGACGGCTTTTTCGGTGAACGTGCCGTTGCCGTTGTTGCGATAAAGCTTGTTGGGCTGCGTGTCGTTGGAAAAAAGAAGATCGGGCCAGCCGTCGCCGTCGTAGTCGAGCACGGCGATGCCGAGCGTTTTTGAAGTGGGATCGGCGAGGCCGGCTTTTTTCGTGGCGTCTTCAAGAGTACCGTCACCCCTGTTATGCCAGAGACGGACGGACGTGCCTTTGTAGGATTCAGGCGTGCAGTAGGACTTGCTCTTGCCGTCGCGCGTGCAATAGAGATCGGTCTCGGGCGACCACTGAACGTAGTTGGCGACGACGAGGTCGAGCCGGCCGTCCTTGTCGTAGTCGACCCAGGCGGCGCTGGTGCTGAATTCGCGAATACCGCCGAGGCCGGATTTTTGCGTCACGTCGGTGAACGTGCCGTTGCCGTTGTTGTGGAAGAGATGGCTCTGGCCATAGGCGGTGACGAATAGGTCGTCGTAGCCGTCGTTGTCGAAGTCGCCGACCGCGACGCCCATGCCGTAGAACTCTTCGGCGTCCAGGCCGGCTTTGTGCGTCACGTCGGTGAACGTGCCGTCGTGATTGTTGTGATAGAGCTTCGACGTGCTGCGTTTTTGCGCGTGGCCGGGCCAGTCCGTGCTGTTGACGAGGAAAATGTCCGGCCAGCCGTCGTTGTCGTAATCGATGAAGGCCACGCCGGAGCCGAGCGTCTCCGGCAAATATTTTTTTCCGAAAGCCCCGTTGTTGTGAACAAAACGAATCCCTGCCTGTTGAGTCACATCGCGAAAGGTGATGCCGGAAGCGGCGGCCGGGGTACCCGAGCCGTGAGAAGCGGCAAGAAAAAGGGAGAAGGCAAGAACAAGAAGCGCGGCGGCTGTTTGCTTCACTGCGCCACCGCGCTCGCACCGCGGCCCACGCCGAGCGCGTCGGCAGCGCGATTGATGTAATTGAACCAGGAAGCGATCAGCGTGATTTGCAGGATGCCGCGGTCATCAAGGCCGGCGGCGCGCAGCTTGGCGTGATCGGCAGGCAATACTTTCGTGGCGTCTTTCGTCAGCTTGACGACGTATTCGAGCATGGCGCGATCCTGTTCACTGATGGGCGCAGTGCGAAAATCTTTTTGCAGTGCTTCCACCATCTGCTGATCCAACGTGACGCGGCGCAGAAACTCTGCGTGAGAATCGATTCAATAGACGCACCGGTTGGTCACGGAAACCATGGTTGCGATCATTTCGTGCTGGCGCCGCTCGAGGGGCAGCTCCGGGGAAAGCAGCGCGCCAAACGTGCTGAACGCGTGAAAAAGCACGTCGGGAAACTGGGAGTGCGAGGCGACGATTTCCGATGCGCTGGATCCCGGAATCGGGTGAACAGGCGTGGCGTATTCGATGGGATAGAGCTTGCGCTGCTCCTCCATCGCTCTCTTGACGCGCTCGTCGTCTTCCATGCGAACTGTTGCGATCCAGGTCATTCGGAGTTGCTCCTCAATTCGTTGCGAACAGAAATCTTCTACCGTGACGCACCGGTCCCGGATGTTGGCCGAATGCCAGTTCGAGTGGCCGCGCGCGCCGGGGCTTTGGCCGGCGTTTTAAGTTTTTCGGCTGCGAGCGCGGCGCTCACGTGTTCGTGAATGGCCTGCCGCTCGTTGTTGTCTTCCGGGTGAGACTGCCGGTAGGCGCCGGTGATGGCCTGGGCGGATTCATCGGCTTTGAAGCGCAGGTAGCGTTCCTTGTGCGCGTTCGCGCGGGTTTCGTCGCCGAGTCCGGTGTAGCAGAGCATCAGGTTGTAGTTGGCCTGCAGGTCTTCGGGATCAATCGCCAGTGTTTGCTGGAATTCCTTCACGGCGCCGGCATAGCGCTTCTGCAGAAAGAAAATGCGGCCAAGCTCGTTGATGGCCACGCGGTCGCGCGGATACTGGGCTAGAACGATTTGCAGCCGCGCGGCGGCTTCATCGTACTTGCCTTCCTGCCGCAAAACACGGGCGTAGAAGAAATTGGCGCGGGCCAGCTTTGGCGCGATGGCCAAAGCCTTTTCCAAAACTTCGCGTGCCCCCGCCGTGTCGCCTTCCTGCACACGAGCGCGGCGATGTTTACCCAGCCGTCGGGATTCTGCGGATCGATTTCCGTGATTTTCCGGAACGCCGCCTCCGCACCCTTCAAATCGCCTTGAAGAAACAGCCCGATCCCATAGTCGTTCCAGCGTGTCCAGTCTTCTTTTGCCAGCGTCACCTGCGGTTGCGGCGCGGGCCCGCTTCGCGGCAGGACGCGCACGGTCTTGGTGTCTTCCGCAACAGGGATGATGGGAAGATCAGGAATCTTCTTCAAGTTTCCAACAACCTGGGAGGTGTCGCCGTTGAAGGCGAAACGGCGATCGTCGTAATCGGGCGTGGTGAGAGCCGCGCCGGGTTGCACCTTAGTGACGTCTTCTTCCACCCCAGCAAAAGAAAACTGCGTGTTCCACCACATGAATTTGCGATAGTTCAGCTTGGCGTGAAGAGTGATCTTCTCGCCCGCGTTGTCCGGCACGTGCAAACGGTAGTGCGCGGTGTCCGCCGCGCCCGGCGGGATCAGATGAACATAGACCGTTGCGCGGTTGGCCCAGGCGTTGCGCTTGTTAATGAGATTGCCGTGCGCGTCGATAAGCAGCGAACGATAGAAGTGTGCGCCCTTCTCGACCGGGCCTTTCCCGTCGTTTTCGACTTTGCCGCTCCAGAACAGCGTCTGGCCTTTTTCGTCCGAGGCCTGCAATTCCAGCCAAACATCGAATGCGTCAATCGTGCCTCCGGGAAAGAAATGCCCGACTTTTCTTGTGCGTACGACAACTTCCACCAGCGCATCGTCGCCACGGCGCACGGCGGCATCGACGCGACCCAGCGGCGCCGTCACTGCCCTCGCCTCGCCGGGGCTGCCCGCTGGCATCGAAGAGTCCGCTTCTTCTCCCACGGCAAACGAGGTCGAAAGCTCCTGCCGCGACGCTACGCCTCCTGTCTGCTCGGCCGATTCTTTTCCGGCTGGTGCGACGCCAAAGATGTCCACGCTCACCTGCTTATCTTGCAGGAAGCGATTGCTCAGCTCGAGCTGAACGGGATCTTCATTCGCTGTCGGCACCGCCGTGTTTGCGCCGGGGAAACGATGGGAGTGCACAAGGCCATTCACATTTCCGAAATCGTTCGAGGGCACCTGCGGCATGTGGCAATCGGCGCACATCATCGGGTTCGCCGGATAGTAGAAGGAGCGCGCGCCTTGTCCGGAGACGCCGCTGGCTTGCCAGTTGTCGTATTCATTGAAGCCGCGCACCCAGCGGTAACGGTTGACGGGCACGTCGAGGTGCACCTTGTGGCAGGTGGAGCAGAACTCCGCCGTCTGCGTGCGCATGAAAGGCTTCAAGAAAGTGCGGCGGTGCGGCTCGGGATTCAGCTTTACCAGAAAATCGTGCAAATGGCGCACCACAGGATTTTCACTGGCGGCCAGCTCATGCAGCTTCGGGTATTCAAGGACAAAATCGCCCTGTCCCATTGTGCTCTTCACCTCCACGAAGCTATGGCACATCATGCAGCTCAGGCCGGCTTTGGCGGCGGGCGTGTTTTCGATCTTGCGGATGGGCGTGTCAAACATGCCGCTGAACAGCAGCGCCGGATCATGACATCCGGCGCACCATTTGGAAGGGCGCACGCCGGCCACGTCCTGCATGTACTCGACGCTCTTGCGATACCACTGATTGTTGAACGAAGAAAAATGGTGCACCGAGCTGTACCACTGCTTGTAGATATCCTGATGGCAGCGCTCGCAGGCATTGGACTGCATAAAATATTTCGCGGGGATGTTCTTGCCGTCTTTGGTCTGTGCGGAGCTGGGAAAGAATTCTCCTTGCGGGCCGTCGCCCTCATTATCCATGGTGGCCGGTGAAATCTGCGGATTAGCCACACGGTAAGCGTTGTTCCACGCGACGGTCCGGTACCACCAAGCGCCTGCGGAAATCGCCGCAACTCCGGCGACCAGCAGGGCCGAGCGAACCACAACCTGGACAGCGCCGCGGCCCAGCCAGCCGCGCGACGCGAGCCAGGAACCGGCAAGAATCGTTGCGCCCAGCACGCAGAAAAGAATATGGAGTTGGAGCAAGGGTTTCGTCCGGAGCGGCGTGCCGGTGTAGATCAGAGCCAGGCCAAGCACGGTTCCGACGGCCAGGAAAAACCACCCGAAGCGAGCCGCGAGTGGTTCTGTCCGCAGCAGCTTCCACAGAAAGGGCAACAACAGGACGGCCAGGAGGACGCCTGCGAAGAAATGAAGGAGAACGACCAGAGCATAAGGGATGGAGGCGGAAGGGAAACCGTACAAGTAAACAGCGCTGGCGGCCAGAGCAAGCACGCAGCGTGAGCGCCACCCGTTCATTGGGCCCCTCGTGACATCCTAAGGATCAAACTCCCCAACCTAGGCTTCTAACGAGGCGGCCGGATGCTGTGCAGGCATCCGGCCACTGGTGCTTTTGGGGTGCCTCCGGGTCGACATTGATCGGGTCTGACTGGAAGCGATGTAATTGTTGCCCCGTTATACGCAAGCAGGCGGAGGCCTGACAATACCACAAAACTACTAGAACCCGCGAAGTGCCGTAACCCCTTTTGTTTCTATAGCTTCGTAGGATTTTTCAGTCCGCAAGTTCTTGTATTCTTCTGTCCTTCCGCTGGGCCAGTCGATCGTCACCCGGTCGACCTTGTCCGCCTTCCCCAAGCCGAAGGTAACCGGCAGCTCCGATTGCGACAAATAGCTGGAGCCACCCCGGACGAGGCGCGTTTGCATCTGGCCGCCATGAAAGATGCGTACCACGGCCCCAATGGCATCGCGGTTCGATTTTGTGCCGATCAGGCGAAAGCGAATGCTATGGTTGCCGCTGGACTGGTCAACCCGGTACAAGTACGCCGGCCCGTTGTTGGTGGTCATCAGGATGTCCACGTCACCATCGCCGTCGAAGTCGCCATAGGCGAGGCCTCGGCCGACTTTGGGGCTTGCAAAACCGCCACCAACCTCCGCAGCAACATCTCTGAACTTAGCATGGCCCTGGTTCAGAAAAAGCTGAGGTGGCTGCGCGTAGCCGACGTTGCCTCGAATGTTGCGAACCGTTTCGTCGATGTGCCCGTTGGCCACGACCAGGTCCGGCGCACCGTCGAGGTCGGCGTCGAGAAAGGCGCAGCCGAAACCCAGAGTGCTTTTCGAGGCCAGGCCGAGGCCTGCAGGCATGGCGATGTCGTCGTACGTTCCCGAGTTCGACGCCCGATAAAGCCCAATCATCTCATTGTCGAAGTTGGTGATGGCCACGCCGGATCTGCCGGAGCCTTCAAAATCGCCGGTGTCTACGCCCATGCCCGCGCGGGCTTTACCATCGGCGCTAAAGGCAAGACCCGCCTCCACCGCCACGTCCTTGAATTTTCCATTGCGCAGATTCTTGTAGAGCTTGTTGGGCTGGGTGTCGTTGGCCACCAGAAGGTCGGGCCAGCCATCCTGATCGTAATCGAACATCGCGACGCCCAGCGATTTGGAGCTGCTGTCGAAGATGCCGCTCGCGGCCGTCACGTCTTCAAAGGTGCCGTCTCCTCGATTGTGAAACAGCCAGCAAGTGTCGCCGCGATAGGCTTCCGGAGTGCAATAGGATTTATGGGCGCCATCCAGGCTGCAGAAGACATCGTGGTCCTCCGACCAGCGCACATAGTTGCATACGAACAGATCGAGCAGACCATCGCGGTCGTAATCGAACCAGAGCGCCGAGGTGCTGAAGGCCTGCCGCCCGGAAAGTCCGGATTTCTGGGTCACGTCGATGAAGGTGCCCTTGCCGGTATTGCGGAAGAGCCGGCTTTGTCCGACGGCAGTGACGAAAATGTCGGGAAAGCCGTCATTGTTGTAGTCCCCGGCGGCCACGCCCATTCCATACAGCTCGATGTCGAGACCGGCCTTGCGCGTTATGTCCGTGAAAGTGCCGTTGCGATTGTTGTGATAGAGGCGCAGCGTCGATCTCTGGCGCTTGTGCCCGGGCCAGTCCATCGAATTGACGAGAAGAATGTCCTGCCAGCCGTCGGCGTCGTAGTCCAGAAAAGCGCAGCCGGAACCCAGCGTTTCCGGCAGCAGCTTGCCGCCATAGGCTCCGCTGTTGTGCTTGAACTGGATTCCCGCCTCGGTCGTCACGTCAGCAAGGCGGAAGCCTGGTGTTGCCCCCGCGAGGGGAAAGGAGTCGAACGGAAACGCACAGGCAGCGAGCGTTGCGTCCCGTGTGCACCGGAGAAATTCTCTGCGTCTCAAGGCAGGTTCACCAGTCCGTTGCGGATTGCGTAGACCACCAGCTCCGCGGTCTTGTGAATCCCAAGAGCGTCCATGATATTTGCCCGGTGGACAGAAACTGTGTTCACGCTGAGGCCCAGCTCGGTAGCGATTTCCTTGTTCGACTTTCCCGCCACGATGTGCTGCAGGACTTCGAGTTCGCGAGCGGTCAAGCCGGACTCCCGCTCGCCTTTCAGAATCACGGCGCGGGGTATCTGGGGATCGAGAACCGTCTCTCCCGCGGCTACACGCTTGATGGCGCGCACCAGGTCGAGGTCCATCGCATTTTTGAGGATGTACCCCCGCGCACCCGCCTCGAGCGCCTGGCGGACGAGCGTTTCCTCCGAATGCATGCTGAGCATGAGAATGGCAGTGTTTGGCAAGATTTCAAGAATGCGCCGCGCTGCCTCCAGGCCGCTCATGCCGGGCAGCGCGCAGTCCAGGACAATCACCGCCGGCCGCGTTTTCGCGGCCAGTCGCACGGCCTCTTCACCGTCGCTGGCTTCGGCGATGACCGTAATCTGCGGGTCATCTTCCAGGATGCGGCGGAACCCGCGGCGGACGAGCGCGTGATCGTCCACCAGCAAAACAGTGAGCTTACCCTCCATGCGAATCCAGTTTCTCCATTGGCATTCTAAGACGAATCAGCGTGCCCCCGGAGGCAGGCTGCAGTACTTCGAGCGTTCCTCCGATCAACTCCGCGCGTTCGCGCATGGCTACCAGGCCGATTCCACGCTGGCTCTTTTCCGCCGCGATGCCTTTGCCGTGATCCTCCACCTCCAGCTCCAGAGAGCCGGGAAGAAACTTCAGCCGCACCCACGCTTCTTTTGCGCCGGAGTGGCGCCGCACATTGTTGAGGGCTTCCTGCAAAACGCGGTAGATGTGAACGCCGGCGCTTCCTTCGACGGGAATAACTGAGCCTGATTTGTCATAGTGCACCACGAGGCCCGTTTGGCGCTCCACCGTAGGAATGTACCAGTCCAGCGTGCTGTTGAGCCCGGCTTCCTCAAGAAGCACGGGATGCAGGGCTTGCGAGAGGCCGCGGATATTATCGAGCGTGGATTGCGCGATCTCGCGCACTTCCTGAAGATCTCCGCGCAGCGGGGAGCCTTCCGGTACTTGATTGCCGGCACGGCCAAGGAGCGAGCCAATCGCCGTGAGCACTTGGCCAAACTCGTCGTGCAGCTCTCGCGAGATGTGCCGCAGCGTGGACTCCTGCGTGGCAATCAATTTCTGCGCCAGATCGCTACGCTGCTCGGAGAGCGCCGCCAGGCGCGCAAAGACGCGGCGGTTTGCTAGGATCAAATAAAGGCTCATCAGAACGATGGCGACCAGCGTTGCGCCGAGGAACAGAACCAGTTGCTGCTGCACGCCGTCGTAAATCTGCGCAATCCGCGCGGCGGCCTGCTCTTCGCCTTCGTTATTCTGCACCAGCAAACGCGACACCGCCGTGCTGAGGGCTTGCAGGCGAGCCTGCAGCGTCAGGTCGCTGGCCAGCGCGAACATGCGGTCCACGGCATCCCAAAACTGCGCCACCGATTGGCTGAGATACTTTTGCTGCTCGGGCGTGCGATTGGCGGCCGCGAATTGTTCTTCGAGACGCAACGCGGCGTACAGGTCTTCGCGAATGCGCTGGAATTGCGCGGACCAGGCGGTCAGCGGATAAGGTTCGCCGGCATCGAGCATATCGCGCATCGCCAGCCCGGTGGAGTTCAAGTCGTTTTGCACGCGGAGCAGTTGCAGCGAATCGCGCCGGTTACGGTCCACCATCTCGCTCTGCAGCTTGCGCAGGCCGGAGAGCTGCGAAGTGATGTAGAGCGAATACGCAACAACGGCAGCGAGCGTGATGAGCAGCCCGAAAAGAAGCCCGGTCGTCGGCGAGCGTTGCGAGGGCGTTTGCACGACGAGAGGATACCTCAGGCCGCGGCCTCGCGGCGCAGAAGCAGCACCAGACAGATCATCGTGACTATGCCAAAAAGCGGCACGAGCAGTCCTACGGGCAGGCTGCCGGAGATTTTTGAGACAAAGCCCACCAGCCAGGGCCCCGCTGATCCGCCGAGCGAGGCCAGCGCAAAAAGGATACCGCCGATTCGTTTTGCGCGCGGGCCGTACCACCGCGAGAGCCAGGCAATGTAAATGGGGTAGACACTTGCGCATCCGAGGCCTGCAAGAAAAACCGCAACGATGGCGCTCGTGATCGTATTGGATGCGATCAGCAACGTCGTTCCCGCTGCGGCCAGACTGAGAGCGCCGAGCACAATCTTTCTTTCGGATACAAGGCGCAGAACAAGCGGAGCGCTCGCGCGGCCAATCGTGAGTCCGGCGTAAAAAAACATCGGCGCCAGTGTTGTCATGCCCGTGATTCCATGCGCAAGCCGCTTGGCGTACTCCGCCGCCCAGATTCCGATGCCGTTTTCCACCGCAACATACACAAAAAACAAAGCAGCCAGTGCCACCGTGATCGTCATACCAATTCGGGGGCCCGTTGTGGATTCGGCGGTCTGCGCCGTCTTCCTGCGTTCTTCTCCGCCGAACGATGTGAAAAGCAGGCCTAGAGCGAGAGAGCCGCCAAAAATGGCAAGGCCAACCAACAGCGTGGATATTTTGTTGCGCCGCAGAGCCACTGCAACAAATGGAGAGCAAATCATCGCTCCCGCTCCCCACGCGAAATTGAGCTGGTTCAGCAGCGACGCACTTTTTGCGCCTCCCAATTCCGCCACGAACAAATTTGTTCCCGGCGTGATGAGCCCATAGCCCAATCCGAATGCGGCCGTAGCTGCCAGAGCCACGCCGTGCGTCTCTGCATTCAGGCAGGCGAGGCCGCCTCCCATCAGCGCGTAACCCGCAAGCAAAGCCGGGCGGTATCCGCTCCAGGACGCAAGGGCGCTTGACGCCAGCGTGCCTCCCAAAGCGGCCAGGAATTGAATCGTCGAGAACAGACCAGCTTGGCCGTCATCGAGAGACCACCTGCGGATAAATACAGGCAGCATCGGGCCGACGATCGTCGTTGCTACTCCGCTCAGCACGAACCCCGCGAAAAGCAAGAAGAGAAGTGTGCGGTGCCCGTGTTCCTTTGCCGGCGCAACAGTTTGTTCGTTCATTGGCGAGGGACAATTCTGAAGGACGCGGCGATTCGAAGCAACCTGGCCGCGACGGAAAATGTGGTCTGCCGGGAAATCAAAAAATTCGGTACTCTTGGGTACCCATCTATTCTTGAGCGACTAGAACTTTTGAGCGTTCGGTTGCGGAGATTTTTGCGGACTCATGATCGACGTGGGACTCATCGGTTTCGGACTTGCGGGGCGAGCGTTCCACGCGCCGGTGATACGCGCGGTGGCGGGATTGCGGCTGGCGGCGATTGTTCAGCGAAGCGGCAACGAAGGAGCCGAGCAATACCCGGACGCGCGCGTCGTCCGGAGCGCCGACGAATTGCTGGCGATGCAGAGCATCCGTTTGGTGGTAGTCGCTACACCCAATGAAACCCACTATGCCCTTGCACGGCAGTGCCTGGCGGCCGGCCGGGATGTGGTTGTGGACAAGCCCTTCGCTACAACCTTTGACGAAGCGAAAGCGCTTGCCGCGTTTGCGAAAGGGCGGGGCCGCCTGCTCACCGTGTACCACAACCGGCGGTACGACGCCGATTTTCAGACGATCGCTCGGCTGATCGCCAGCCGAGCGATCGGGCGAGTCGTGCACTTCGAGACGAATTATGACCGCTTTCGTCCGCAAGTGCGCTCCGGCGCGTGGCGCGAGCGCGCGGGACCCGGAAGCGGCATGCTTTTCGATATCGGACCGCACCTGATCGACCACGCGCTCATGCTGTTCAGTTTTCCGGAGGCCGTCACTGCCGATGTCCGGATGGAGCGCGACGCCGCGGTCACCGATGATGCCTTTGACGTGACCCTGCGCTACGGCGGAGGGATGCGCGCTGTGCTGCGTTCGTCGATGCTGGTGGCGGCGCCGAGGCCGCGATTCATCGTGCACGGAACGAAGGGCGCATTCGTGAAACAAAGCTTCGATCCGCAAGAGGCCATGCTGCGAAGCGGAAAGGTACCGAATCACGGGTTGTGGAGCGCAGAGCCAGAAGAAAACTGGGGCGTGCTTACCCTCGTTGAAAATGACAAGACGACGCAGCAGAGAGTTCCGCCCGCGAGTTGCGATTACCGCGATTACTACGCGAACGTCCGCGATGTCATCCTGGGCAAGGCGGCGCCCGCGGTGACGCCGGAATCGGCGCTCGATGTCATGCGTGTTCTGGAAATCGCTCGCGAAAGCAGCGACGCGCGGCGAACGATTGAATGGGGCAAAGCCCCGCAGTGATGGATCACCACATTCGAGCCGGGATTCGGCAGCTTGTGCGTATAATCGAGGAGTTGGAGAGAAAGAAGGAGCGGCACAGTGGCTACGGTTGTTGAGCTCGCACCCTCAATACTGTCTGCAAATTTCGCGCAGTTGGCCGCCGATGCGAAGGCCGCGCTCGAGGGTGGCGGCACACTGCTTCACGTTGACGTGATGGACGGTCACTTCGTCCCCAACATCACCATTGGGCCGCCGGTCGTTGCCTCCCTGCGAAAGGCGCTGCCGGACGTCACGCTGGATTGTCACCTGATGATCGAGAATCCAGACCAGTTTGTGCCTGCATTTGCAGAAGCCGGGGCGAGCTGGATCGCCGTCCATCAGGAAGCCTGTGTCCACTTGAATCGCACGCTTCATTTGATCGCTTCGCATGGTTGCGAGCCCGCGGTGGTGATCAACCCCGCGACGCCCGTGGAAATGTTGGATGAAGTGTTGGACCTCGTGCATCATGTGCTGGTGATGTCCGTGAATCCCGGATTTGGCGGCCAGCGGTTTATCCGCGGATCGCTGCGGAAAGTGGAGAGGCTGGCGCACATCCGCGAATCCCGCGGGTTGTCGTTCCGCATCGAGATTGACGGCGGCGTGGCCTTGGATACGGTGACGGATATCGTGCGTGCGGGAGCGGAGCTACTCGTCGCGGGGAACGCGGTCTTCGGGCACGGTGACATTCGCGAAAACGCGCGCAAACTGCTGCAAGCTGCACGATCGGCAGTACTTACGCGGGTGTGAGGCGGTGTCTCTTATTCCCCCCCGGGAGACAGAACTTCAAGTAATGCTTTCGATCTGCTCAGTCACGTACCCCCTCCCCTCGTTAGAGGGAAAAGCGTGTGCAATCGCATGAAACAAAGGCACTTACAAGGTCCCCGTGGGGCAGAGAAGTGCGCAATAGTATCAAAAGAAAGGACTTACAAGTAGACGCTCGTTGCGCGACCGAAAGATTCCTTGGGGCAATTCAAAACCAACAGGGTTGACGGGGAACTCGGGCCAAGGCCGACAGGTGGCAACACCTTGGCTTCCCTCGGGGCAAACAGGCCAGACGGAAATTTCGGGGACCCATACAGCCCACAGCCATACTCATTCCTACAAAGTACAGTATCACGCGTATACCGCTTTGTCAAAAGCTTTCCAGCCATGGTGTCAAGCCTCCTGGAGCCGGCTGGAAGCCCGCGCGACGCATTTCGATCGGCGGGAGGTTGCCACACAAACTCTAAAGCCCTCGGTTCGTGCTCGCGTTCCTACTGCGTAGCCATCAAGCGTCCGCGTAACTGCCCATGTAAAGGCCGGTTTTCGCTCGCTATTCGATATCAACTCGTTTACACTGCTTACCACTCCTCCAGGGCTCCAAAAAATCTCGGTCAAAACACTCCGTGAAAGAGGGACGATGGCCACAGCCGTAGCACGTCCAAGTAGTCCCACGAAGCCTTCCATCGACTTGCCAGGCCGCCGTTACGACCATCTTTTTTTCTCGGCCATGGCCCTGTGTATGCTGGCAACCGTTTTCGTGGGCTTTGCGCGCACCTACTATCTCGCTGGAGTGTTCTCTGCGCCGCTGCCCAGTCTGATCATTCACCTGCACGGTGCGGCGTTTTCCTGCTGGATCTTGTTGCTCGTCACGCAAACCTCGCTGGTCTCCGCCAGCCGCGTGGACTTCCATCGCCGTCTGGGCATTGCGGGCTTCCTCTTGGGTTGTCTCATGGTTATTCTCGGCGTTTTGGCAGCCACCGATTCGCTGGCCAGGAGCGCTGGCCCTGCTGGCCGGGATCCCCAATTTTTCTACATCATTCCCCTTACGGATATGCTGATTTTTGCGACGCTGATTTTTTTCGCTTTCCGCGCCCGCACCGATCCCCCAGCGCACAAGCGCCTCATCATCGTGGCCACAACTGCGCTGCTGATTGCCGCCATCGCGCGTTGGCCCGTGATCGGTAGAAATGCGATTGTGGCAGCGCTGTACTCCTATGTGTTCCTGCTTATCCTTGTGGGCTACGACCTGTGGTCCACGCGCAAGGTTCACCGCGCTACGCTCTGGGCGGGCGCTTTCTTGATCTTTGTGCAACAGGTTAGGATACCCATCGGCAAAACGGCCGCGTGGCACGCCTTCGCCAGTTGGGTGCAATCCCACGTCCGCTAAGCTGGCTTATTGTTCCTGGTAGTTCCAGGTGAGGCCGCCGTCGACGACAAAAGTTGTTCCGGTGAGGTAGTCCGACTCCAAGGAGGCCGGGAAAGCAGCAACGTTTCGCGCAGTTCGGCACAGACTCCTGGTACAGTCCAAAACTCCCGTTGACGGTTAGCAGGACTGTGGTAGGCTCCCCTTTCCTCCTGTTGACCGTCTAAAGGAGCGTATGCCACCTTCCAAAAGCGAAGTCCTGCAGGGGACACTCGATTTGCTGGTGCTGAAGACGCTCGATTCTATGGGGCCCATGCACGGCTTCGGGATCGCCGTGCGCATCCAGCAGGTTTCCAAAGACCTGTTGCAATTGAACCAGGGAACGCTGTATCCGGCGCTGCTGCGCCTCGAGCAGCGCGGCTGGATCGTATCCAAGTGGGGCGTTTCGGAGAATAACCGCAAGGCAAAGTATTACTCGTTGACTCGCGCCGGACGCAAGCGGCTCCGGGAAGAAGCGGAAAGCTGGGATCGCATGTCTGCCATGATCACCCGCGTGCTGAGGACGAGCTAGCCAATGCGCGAACTTTGCCGCGTGTTCATCCGGCGTCTCGCCGCGCTCTTCCGCCGCCGTCATCTCGAGGACGACCTAGACGCGGAACTGCGCTCGCACCTGGAGATGGCCGTGGAATTGAACCTGCGCAAAGGCATGAGGGCCGAGGACGCCCGCCGCGAGGCACTTCGCGGCTTTGGCGGCGTCGAGCAAATCAAAGAAATTTACCGCGAGCAGAGAGGACTCCCCATGATCGAGACCGCACTTCAAGACCTCCGCTTCGGCTTCCGGATGCTCCGGCGCAGTCCGGGGTTTTCTGCACTGGCAATTCTCTGCCTGACGTTGGGGATCGGTGCGAACGCCGCTGTTTTCAGCTGGATCGAAGGGATCCTATTCCGTCCGTACCCGGCCGTAACCCACCAGGAGCAGCTGCTTGCCCTCGCCGGAACGGCGCGCGGCGAGTCTGGCCATACTGCTATTTCGTGGCCAGATTTTGCTGACTTGCAGAGAAATTGCACGCTGTTTGACGCATTTTTTGTGAGCAAGATTATGGGCACGACTCTCAGCAT